>JAEEGG010003696.1_pt1 | contig 37969 bp, 40 predicted proteins | sample 9134161 | NCBI WGS metagenome assembly JAEEGG01 (sample SAMN16246543, study PRJNA631951) | gut metagenome | biome: gut microbiome; feature: rumen; material: CR-attached | host: Bos | place: Iran: Karaj | collected 2018-10
GGAGTACATCGTGAACGAGGTACAGAGCGTATACCGTATGCAGGGTGTGAAGATCAACGACAAGCACTTCGAGGTAATCGTGCGTCAGATGATGCGCAAGGTTCAGATTGTGGATCCCGGCGACACCAAGTTCCTCACCGAACAGCTGGTGGACAAGTGGGAATTCATTGACGAGAACGACAACATCTACGACAAGAAGGTCGTTACCGACGCAGGCGATTCCACCGAAATGAGGCCGGGTCAGATTGTAACCGTACGCGCCCTCCGCGATGAGAATTCTATTCTCCGCCGCCAGGACAAGAAACTGGTTGAGGCCCGCGACGCAAGGCCCGCTACTGCAAACCAGGTGCTGCAGGGTATCACCCGCGCCGCACTGCGTACCAGCAGCTTTATGAGTGCCGCATCCTTCCAGGAGACCACCAAGGTATTGGGCGACGCCGCCATCCGCGGCCGCATCGACACCCTCGAAGGCCTCAAGGAGAATGTCATCTGCGGTCATCTTATCCCCGCCGGCACAGGCCAGCGCGAGTATGAGAAACTCATTGTTACTTCACAGGAAGACTATGAGCGTATGACGCAGCGGTAATCTCCCGCCCGAATAAGACGAAAAAGCCAGATGGACTTAAGTTCCATTTGGCTTTTTTTGTATCTTTGAAAGATTATGCGCCTTTGGAAACATATAGTGTTGGCGGCGGGGCTGCTTGCGGCAGTCTCCTGCTCTACCCATCAGCTGGACACACTCTCCGAAGAAGAGACTGTGATCACCGACGGCGGTGTAACAGTAAAAGTATCGTCGCTGCAAAGCGGCAGGATGCGCATATTCGTGAGCGAAGAGATGGCTGCCAGGCTGGAATCCGACCCGGAAGCCTTTGCGAGCGGCAATCCGGGCCTGAAAATAACCTCCGTCAGGCGCACTTTTCCCGACGCCGGTGAGTTTGAAGCCCGCAGCCGGGAAGAGGGCCTGCACCGCTGGTTCGACATAGAGTTTGACCAGGAGATTCCGCTCACCAGGGCGGGCAGCGGCCTCAGGGAGATTAAGGGCGTCTGCAGCGTGGAATACCGCCCCAAAATCAAACGGCGCGCCTGGAGCAATGCCTCCTGGAAGCACGCCGCTCAAAAACGCAACACCGGAGAATATCCTTTCGACGACCCGATGCTGCCCGACCAGTGGCATTATATAAACAAAGGCGGCAGCGGCAACATCCGTCAGGGCTGTGACGTGAATGTGCTGCCCATCTGGCAAGAGGGCATCAGCGGCCGCGGCGACGTAGTGGTGGCCGTGGTGGACGGCGGCATCGACTTCAGGCACGAAGACCTTGCGGACAATATGTGGCGCAATCCGGAGCAGACCGGCGACCGGGTATATGGCTATAACTTCTTGAACGACAACTACAGAGTCACTCCCGAAGAGCACGGCACCCACGTGGCGGGCACCATCGCCGCAGTGAACAACAACGGCATTGGAGTGTGCGGCATTGCGGGCGGCGACGCTGCGGCCGGGGTCCCGGGCGTGAAGCTGATGAGCTGCCAGATATTCAAGCAGGACTCTGACGACAGCGGCGACGACATTCAGGCCATCAAGTGGGCGGCCGACCACGGCGCCGTGATCTGCCAGAACAGCTGGGACTACGACGATACCGACTATCTGCCCTCCAGCACAAAGTCGGTGATAGATTATTTCAACAAATACGCCGGCTGCGACCGGCAGGGCAACCAGACCGGCCCGATGAAAGGAGGGCTGGTGATATTTGCCGCCGGCAACGAGCACAGCGGCAGCAAGGTTTACCCCGCCTGCTATGAAGAAGTGCTGGCCGTAAGCGCCCTGGGGGCCGACTTCAGGCTGGCGACATATTCCAATTACGGCAACTGGGTCAACATAGCCGCGCCGGGCGGGGACGACGACTTTGAGATTCTGAGCACGATGATAGACAACGACTACATCTGGTTCAGCGGCTCCTCTATGGCGGCACCACACGTATCCGGGGTTGCTGCACTAATTATTTCCAACCTCGGCGGCGAAGGCTTCACACGCGACAATCTCCTGGATATAATCCTGCGTCACACCACCGACATATCGGAATACAATACCCATAAATACCCCGGGATAGGCCTGATAAATGCCGGAGATGCCATCTCAGGCAATTCGGGCAGCGCTCAGTTTGAAATATCCGCCGTTACAACCACCGTGCGCGGAGCAAACATAGACGCCGTGATATCCGCCACAGCAACCGGCAGCGGAAACAGCTGGGTGTCCGGCGCCAGAATCTATTACAGCACAGAGCCTTTTAGTTCGACAGACGGGATTGACTTTATAGACTGCCCCATCCGCAGCGAGTGCGGCCAGAGTCCCTTTGGCGTGACCACCGGAAGCCTGGAATATGACACCCGATACTACATAGCTTTCTGCCTCTACGACGAATACGGCAACCGCACCGCCACCACCGAGACTTCTTCTCTTACAACAAACAGCAATCTTGCGCCCACGATAGAGCCGTCTAGAGAAATCGATAATTTGATTATCCATTCACACGAGACCCTCTCGCTTGATTTCACGGTAAAAGACCCCTTTGGCGACCAGGTCACGACAACTCTTGTGTCCTCTAACCGGAATGTGGTGTCTATGAGCCAGAAAGGCGAGACGGTGACCGTCACCATAAAGGGCACAGCCTCCGATCCGGGCAATTATTCCTTTACCTTGGCCGCCCGTGACCCCGACGGCAATGAGGCCTCGCTCACAGTTCCTTACACCGTGCTTGCAAATCACGCCCCGCAGCAGGATCAGCACATAGAGGATATGATTATCGCCGGCGGCCAGGCCGGGACATTGCCGCTTGACCGGTATTTCTCCGACTCTGATTCAGAGACGCTTTTCTATTCTGTTCAGACCGACAATCCCAGTGTGCTCAAGACTCTGGTAAATGACGGCGAGTTGCGTCTTGTTCCCCAGCAGTACGGCTATGCCACCGTATCGGTAACAGCCGCAGACTATCGGGGAGAATCCGTATCCTGCACATTCAAGGTGCTGGTGCGGGACCAGTCCCTGGCCGTGGAGCTCTTCCCCAACCCCGTCACCGACGGCAAGCTGTACCTGAGGGTCGGCGCCGTGGAGACTGTGCAGGTAACCATCCTGAACCCCGCCGGCAGCGAGATTTACAACCAAACGCTCACGATATCGCCGTTTGAAGCGGCTGTGATAGATCTTTCGGGCCATGCCGCCGGAGCATATCTTGTCACCACCGTCACCTCCGGTGAAACTTTGACCAGAAAAATAGTTAAATTATGATGCGCCGCCTTGTCACAATAGTCATTGCACTGATGTCTGCGCTGCAGGTTATGGCGCAGGCGGTGCCTTTCGTGACCATCCGTATGGATGCCGGCCAGCAGGCTCTGGGCGGGGCGCACGTAGCTGATGCATCGCTGCTGCCAATCAAAGAGACGCTGTTCGAGGCCGGAATAGGAAAGACTTTGTGGCAGACAGACGGAATCGGGTATAACCTGACCAACATCGAGGCCCGCGTCAGGATTGTGGAGAGCCTCACAATAGGGCTGGAGTACACCTCCAACAATATGGGAGAGATGAATCTCTACAGCGACAACGGCCAGCCCAAGGGGACGTTCCAGCCCGGCGAGATGTGCGCCGGCCTGATTCTCAGCTACAATCCGCTGGGGCGGCTGAATATTCACGCAGAGGGCAAAATGATACGGTCGTCACTCACCGAGGCCAATCCTGCCAAGGGATTTGCCGCCGACGTGGGAGTGATTTATATGATCAGCGACTCCTTCAGGGCAGGTATAGCCGCAGAGAATATAGGCGCTGCGCTGGACTACGGCTACGGAGCCTATCCCCTGCCCACAACCTACAAGGCGGGCCTGTCCGGGGCGATCTCCATAAGCGGCAAACACGGCGTGCTGATGGCCGCCGATGCCGGAGCAATGCCGTCCACAGGCGCATTCCTGGCAAGCGTGGGGGCCGGTTACGAGTATAACAAGATGATTTCTGCACGCTTCGGTGCCCACATCTGCACCAAAGAGACGGCACTTCCTACATACTTTTCCGCTGGATTATTCTTCCAAAGCGCTATCTTTGACATCGGTGCCGCCTGGCTGTCGGCGGCAAACACATATTCTATATCAGCCAGATTGAAGCTATGACAGGCGTATATGACTCGGGATTGGGCGGACTCACGGTCCTTAAAGAACTGATTGCACAGCGCGGCAAGCGGGACTATCTCTATTTTGCCGACAGCAAATACTGCCCGTACGGCCTCAAGAGCAAGGATTTCCTGCGCGAACGCGCCGCCGAAGTCTCCCGTTTCCTTATTGATCAGGGGGCCGATATGATTGTGGTGGCCTGCAACACCGCCACCGCAGCCGCCATCAGCCATCTGCGCGAGACATTTGACATCCCGTTCGTTGGGATGGAACCCGCCATAAAGCCCGCCATACTGAACACCCGCACCGGCGTGGTGGGGGTGCTGGCCACGGCGGTGACCTTTACCGGAGAGCTCTACCACAAGACTCTGGAGCACTACACTGCGGGGCAGGGCAATATCAAGGTGATAGAGCAGGTCGGCTACGGCCTGGTAGAGGCGGTGGAAAGCGGCAGAATCCACGACAGTGAAACCATAAAACTGCTTCACGACTATATTGACCCGATGCTGGAAGCTGGTGCCGACCACATAGTGCTGGGATGCACCCACTACCCTTTTCTGGCAGAGGAAATAGAGAGAATCTGCGACGGACGCGCCAAGGTGGTGAACCCCGCTCCGGCTGTGGCCCGCCAGGCCGTCAAGGTCTACAGGGATACTCCCAGAAGGCCCGGAGAGTGGCAGTTCTTCTCTTCTGCCAGCTTCACGCCAGAGGCCGCCGCCATTATTGACAGTATGTGCGGCGGGCACAAATATTGCTTGAAAGACAATATTTTGTAATTTTGCACACAATGAAAAGAGCGCTGCATATACTTCTGGCCACGGTACTTATTCTGCTTACCTGCTGCTGCAACCCGCACGAAACAGAGAAGCAGAAGCATCTGTTCCTGGTGTATATAGCCGCCACAGATCAGGTCATTCACAATTTTGCCCAAGGAAACGTCACGGATTTGCTGGACGGATATGTCCCGGCAAAGCAATCTTCTGACGACGTGCTGCTGGTGTTCTACCAGGGCATTGACTACAACACTGCCACAAAGCGTGCAGATGCGACCCTTACAAGGTATTACAAGAACAATTCCGGCAATATGGTCAGCGAGATTGTGGCCTCTTTCGACTCCGATTTCAACGCTTGCGACCCTGCCTCTTTTGCTGAGGTTCTGGAGATCGCAGAAGACTACTGCTCTCCCACATACAGGAGCCTTCTGTTTTCGTCTCACGGCACCGCGTGGCTGCCGATAGGCTATTTCTCGTCGCCTACAGACAAGTCTTTCTCTCTGTCTCAGATGCGCAAGGGGCCCGAGGATTCCGGCATCAGTTCTCTTTCGAAACTGAATAGCATAGAGTCCATCGGGCGCGACAAACCCACAGGAGACGAGCTGGATATAATAGATTTTGCCCGCGTCACAGGCAAGTATCACTGGAATGTTATGCTGCTGGACTGCTGCCTGATGTCGGCAGTGGAGGTGGCCTACGAGCTGCGCGACTGCTGCGACTGGATTATGGCGTCGCCCACCGAGATTCTGGCGTACGGATTCGTATACAACAACATCACCGAAAAGGTATTCAAGAGCCCCAACGAGGCGGGCTACAGATTCCTCTGCCAGCAATATTACGACTTTTACCAGGCCGGCACAGGATCCCTGCAGTCGGGCACCATAGCCCTTATCAAGTGCAGCGAGCTGGATGCCCTGTCGGATATATGCGCAGAAATAGCCGCCACCCGCCGCAGCCAGATGGAAAGTGTGGAAAGAATGAAAGTCCAGCGCTATTTCTACAACAGTCATTACGACTACAACTTTGACCTGGCGGACTATTTCAGGCAGTTTGCAACAGAAGATCAATATAACCGGTTCTGCACCCAGCTGGAGAAGACGGTTCCCTACAAAGCTACCACAAACGAATTCCTCGGGCTAAAGATAGAGCGTTACAGCGGCCTTAGCTGTTACATTCCCGATTCGAGGTATGTCAACCTCAACGACTATTACAAGCAACTTGCTTGGAATCAGAAAGTAGTAGTCGTAGAATAAAATATTTTTTATATCTTTGCCGTCCCGTTAAAAAATGCCCCGGGCATTTTGGTGCAATGGGGTTTGCGTCCTTAGGCCGCAAACTGAGTAACACATTTTAAATCAAACACTAATGAAACATCTTACACTCTCCGGTTCCAAAAGATCTTTTGGCCGCAAAGCTGACGTGCGCGAAGTGCGCGCTGCAGGCAAAGTCCCTTGCGTAGTTTATGGCAATGGCGTAGAGAACACCGCTTTCGCAGTTGAAGAGAAGGCTCTCAAAACTCTCACTGACACTCCTTACTGCCACATCGTGGATCTGGACATTGACGGTACCAAGCACACCGCCCTCCTTCACGCTGTTCAGTATCATCCCGTAAACGACAGGGCTCTGCACGCAGACTTCCTGGCCGTTAGCGATAAGAAACCCGTTGTAGTAGAGGTTCCCGTGATCATCACCGGTAACTCTGCAGGCGTTCGCGCCGGCGGTAAGCTCCAGGTGAGCCGTCGCAAACTGAAAATCTGCGGTCTTATCAACGACCTGCCCGATGATCTCACTGTAGACGTAACTCCTCTCGCAATTGGCAAGCGCATCACTGCCGGTGACCTCAAGTTTGACAAGATTTCTATTGTCAACCCCAAGGCTACCATCATCGTATCTTGCCTGTCTACCCGCAACGCAGCTGCTGCAGCTACAGAGGGCGAGTCTTCCGAGGCTGCTCAGGAGTAGTGCTATAATAAACCGTTGCAATGGCTCAGACATACCTCATCGCAGGTCTTGGAAACATCGGCCCCGAGTATGCTCTGACCAGGCACAATATGGGATTTATGACATTGGATGCCCTTGCTGCGGCATCCAATGTTGTTTTTTCTACCCAACGCTATGGAGATTTGGCGGAGATGAAGCTCAAGGGCAACACCCTTCACCTGCTGAAGCCCTCCACCTATATGAACCTAAGCGGCAAGGCGGTAGCCTATTGGGTCCACAAATACAACATTGCCCCCGAGAATCTGCTGGTTGTGGTAGATGACCTGGCCCTGCCGTTCGGCACTATGCGCCTGCGCAAAAGCGGCAGCGACGGCGGCCACAACGGCCTCAAGAGCATTGACTATCACCTGATATCAAACCAGTACGCCCGTCTGAGACTGGGCATCGGAAACGGATTTGCCCCCGGCGGCCAGATAGATTTTGTGCTTAGCGAGCTGATGCTGGAAGAGAAACGTATCCTTCCCCAGGTTCTCACTGCGGCAACCGAGGCCATCAAATGCTTTGTACTGGAAGGGCCCGACAGGGCTATGACCAAATTCAACCGCAAAGCCCCGCCCCAGCCGGAACAGGATCAGTCAAAATCTTCAGAAGAGAATTCATCTTCCAAAGCAGAATAAAGAGTGTCCATCTGACGGCGCTCTTTTTTTGTGGGCCTTCCGGCACCGCGGTCGCGCGTCACAAAGAACGACTCGTGGGGAGCGTGGAGCTTTGCCAGCTCGCTCTCGGGCGTCAGATTCTCTGCATACTGGCTCACCAGGGCGGCACCCTGACGGCGGTCTATGGGCTGCAGCACCCGGTATTTATACTGCACCGGGCCTTTGCGGGCCAGGATGATGTCGCCCGCCTTGACCTCGCGCGAAGGCTTGGCATCCTGGCCGTTTACCAGAATCTTGCCGCCACGGCAGGCATCGGTGGCGTCGCTGCGTGTCTTGAATACCCTGATGGACCACAGGTATTTATCAAGTCTGGTGGAATCTGCCATAACGGTTATTTTTCCAGATATTCGTCTTTGTCTTCTTCTATCTTGCGAATGAAGGTCTCCATAAGGGAGGTGCCTTCTGCCTTTGGAGTGAAGCTGTAGGCACCCATAGCCGCGGGAATCAAAATGGTATCGCCGGCAGCAATCTCTTCTTTGCCGCCCTCCCACTGAAGCGTTGCGGCGCCCGAGGTGCACATATACAGCACGAAACTGTTGAAGTTCTCCGGGTCGGCCTCATAACGCTCTTTAAGAGGAAGGATATTGATTGTGAACCACTTGCAGTCACACACAGTGCCGCGGGCCATAGAGGCCGGGCGGAACAGCTCGGCGGCCTTGTATTTCTCGTAGTCTATGCAGTCGATTGCTTCGTCCAGGTGGATGGCGCGGCGGGTGGCGGGGTTGTTTTCAAACCCCCAGTCATACAGGCGCAGCGTGGCGTCGCTGTTCTCCTGGATCTCCGCAATCACAATACCGCCTTCTGCAGCGTGAACCGTGCCGGCCTTGATATAGAAGCAGTCGCCCGGTTTCGGATGATAGACGTTCATCAGTTCGGGGACAGTTTCGTCCTTGCATTTTGCATAAAATTCCTCTGCCGAACTGTCGCGATTCAGGCCCATATATATCTTGGCGTCGGGCTTGGCGTCCACCACATACCAGAATTCGTTCTTGCCCAGACAGTCATAGCGCTCTGCCGCCACCTCGTCTGTGGGATGGACCTGCACCGAGAGACGCCCCTCCACGTTCAGGTATTTAACCAGCAGCGGGAACTGGTTTCCGAAAAACTCGTAGATATTGTCTCCCACCAGGTCGCCAAGGTATGTTTCCAGTATGGAATACAGGTCGTTGCCGGCCAGAAAGCCGTTGGTGATCATAGAGCTGTAGTCTTCCCCAAACTCATAGAGCTCAAAGGACTCGCCTATGCTCTCCAGATTTACTCCGGACTCTTCCTGACTGGGAGCGGCTTTCTTGCCCAGTTTATTCTTCAGCGCGTTCCCGCCCCAGCGCTTCTCCACTTGAAGCGGGGCGAACCTTAAAGGATATAATGCTTTGGTCATCTTTGTAATTTCTGTATAGGATATAGATTATCGCAGCCAGCAGCACGGCGCTTGCAGCAAGCAAGGCGATATACTGGCCGTGAGGCATCAGGTTTGCATAAGTTGCAGTGACGGGCAGGTCCGGGAACAGGAAGGACATCAGCACCGACAACGCGTTGTTGGTAAAGTGGATGGCGATGGTGCACCACAGACAGTGGGTCTTGTAGTATACCCAGCCCATAAAGATACCCAGGCCGAAAGCGGCTATTCCCTGCTGAAGGTTGCCGTGGAGCAACGCGAAAATAAAGGCAGAGAAGATGATGGCAAACCAGGGCTTGCCACGTGCCAGCAGCCCGCGGCAAATGATTCCGCGGCACAGCAGCTCTTCGCACAGCGGCGCAAGGATCACCGTAGAAATCACCAGATCCACCGGGCGGCTGGTATCCAGCATCTTTTCGAAAAGAGACTGGAGCCATTCAGACATAGGAATCAGGCTGGTAATGGGTTCCAGCAGCGCACCCAGCATAGGTGTGGCTATTATCACCAGCAGGAACACCGGCACCATACTGGAAAAGGCGCCCCTGCGGGGTTCATTCACCGGAACATACACAAAACCGCGCTTCTTGTTGCGAAGGTGTATGGAATATGCCCATAAAAGTGTCAGTCCCATTGACAGAGCATATGTCACGGATGTCAGTTCAACTCCCAGTACTGCGGGTATGGCACCCAACACACTGGCCAGGAAAAAAACCAAAACCAAAATCAGGCTCTGAGGCCAATCGGGCAAATAATGCTTCATAACTTGCTATTTTCGATTCAAATTTAATAATTTTGTGCTTATGTCGATATTCAGCACGTTAAAAGAGAAAATCGCCGCACTTAAGGCCCGCAGCCGCTGGGCACGGTTGTTGATTAACAAGTATGCCGTGGCCACGCTGGTCTTTGTGTTGCTGATACTCTTCAACAGCCGTACCAGCCTGCACCAGTTGCTGCAGAGTATGTCCACGCTGCGAAAGCAAAGGAAGCAGGAACTGTATTACAGACAGGCCATTAAGAACACCGACGAAAGAATAAAACAACTCACTTCAAACAAAGACACCCTGGAGATGTTCGCCCGAGAGAACTACTATTTTATGGAGGACGGAGAGGATGTCTATATAGTAGCAAAAGAGAAAGAATAGATTATGAAGAAATTATTCAGAACATTCCTGATGGCGGCAATGGCTGCCGCTGTTGTATTATCGTGCGATAAAGAGCCCAACCCGACTCCTACTCCCAGCGGCGAAACAGACCCTGCGACCAAGCCCGAGAACAAGGCGCTGATGACGGCCCAGAAATTCCTCCGGGACGACATAATGAAGACCTATTACTACTGGTACCGCAGTGTCCCCGATCTGCAGCCCGACTACAAGACAGATATCTACAAATACTTTGACAAGCTGCTCTGGACCGGAGATGCACAGCACCCCTACGGCGACTACTGGAGCTGGATGATGGACGGCCAGGAATATATCGCAGAAGAGAGCGGTATCCAGTCCGGCACCTTCGGGGCAAGTCTGGGACAGCCGTGGATGGATTTGACCGATTACTTTGAAGATGATTATAACATCGTTGTCCGCTACGTATACCCCAACTCCCCCTTTGACAAGGCCGGCGTGACACGCGGCTGCGTGCTGACCAACCTGGATGGCAAATCTGTTCAGGGTTATTATCTCTCTTCTAATGCCCACCTGCAGGAATTTGACAAAATCGTCAATTATCCCAGCACTACTGAATACCACGTATTCGAATTCAAAACCCCTTCTGGAGAGACTATCTCAAAATCTATGCTGGCCGCCGAAACGCTGAACACCCGTCCCGGCCTCATCAAAAAGATATTCACATCAGAAGACTATCCCGGCCTTACCCAACCGGTAGGCTATTTCCACTACCTGGCATTCAAGGCCGACGATGACGCCAACGGCAAATCTATGATGGACGACATCACCGAGGCAATGGCATACTTCAAGGCCAACAACGTCAAGACCCTGATTCTGGATTTGCGCTACAACGGCGGCGGCGACTCCCGCGCCAGTGACAAGCTGGTCAGCTATCTGGCCCCCAAGAGCGCAAACGGTGAAGTGTATGTAAAGCGCACTCACAACGACAAACTCAAATCTGAGGACAAAGAGCAGAAAGTAGAGTGCCCCGCCGATTCCCCCGAATTCAACAAACTCTATTTCATCACAGGCCGCGGCAGTGCCTCTGCCAGCGAAATGTCCCTGAACGGCCTCAAGCCGCTGGCAAATGTAAAACACGTGGGTGACACCACATACGGCAAACCCAATGGAATGTATGTGTTCTATTACCCCGGAGACAATGCTTCTTATGCGCAGTACGACAAGGGCAACTTCAAGAAACTCAAATATGTGTTCCTGCCCATTTGCTTCTACAATGCCAACGGACTGGGCGAGAACATTCCCGACGACGGTATGATTCCGGACGTCACTATTCCCGACGACCTGTACCACGACTTTGACGCCTCCGAAATGAATATTGCAGCCTGCCTCTACGACATAGTGCACGGATCCTTCCCCGATATCCCCAAGCATAAGACTTCGGCCAGCCGCAAAGTCCATAAAGACAAGTTGATGATGTTCAAGAGCGAAGAGGATTCCAACGAAAAATATGGCACTTACATAGTAAAACCCGATTTTTTATAAAAAAGTTTTGTTTTTTCTAAAAATTGCCATAACTTCACAAAAAATATCAACAAACAGCTAATTACTAACCAAATAACTAACCATTATCATGAAAAAACTCGTTGAACAGATCAATGCTGAAATCGAACTCTTCCAGAAGAACGCTGCCGCTCAGGTAGAGAAAGGCAACAAAGCTGCAGGTACCCGCGCTCGCAAAGCCGCTCTCAACATCAGCAAGCTTATGAAGGACTTCCGTAAAGCATCTGTAGAGGCTGCCAAATAATTTTGGACATTAACCTATACAAGAAATAAGAATCGGTCAACGCGTTTGACCGATTCTTTTTTTTGCAGTATATTCGCCTATTGTTATGAACAGCAATTGGCTGATATACACTCTCGGTATTCTGGCCCAGGGCCTCTTCTCGGCCCGGATGATTGTCCAGTGGATAATCTCGGAGAAAGCCAGGCAGGCCACCTCCCCCACCATCTACTGGATGCTGAGTCTGATAGCCTCCACGCTGTTCTTTATTTACGGCTGGCTGCGGCAAGATTTTGCCATAATGCTGGGTCAGGTCATCAGCTATTACATCTATATCTGGAACCTGCACGCAAAGGGGGTATGGGACGCTATGAACAAGACGCTCCGCTCTCCCCTGCTGGCCGTTCTGGCGGCGCTCCCCATTGCCGGGATATGCTTTATGGTGTTCAAGGAGGGCGCCGTGGACCGGCTGCTCCTTAACGAAGGCATCCCTGCCTGGCTTATTGTTTTTGGCTGCGTCGGCCAGATAATATTCACCTTCAGATTCATCTATCAGTATTTTTATTCCCGCAAGAGGGGCGAAAGCCTGCTGCCGGCAGGGTTCTGGATCATCAGTCTGGTAGGTTCCGCAGTGATCGTTGCCTACGCCATCATCCGCCACGACTGGGTCCTGGGCATCGGGCAGAGCGTGGGCTTTTTCACCTACTCGCGTAACCTTTATTTAGCTTTAAAACACTATGAGACTTCCACAGGCCGAGCTTGAGATAAGCCGCAGCGCCACATTACATAATTTTCAATACTTCAAGAGTCTGCTCAAACCCGACACCAAAGTGCTGGTGCTGGTAAAATCCAATTCGTACGGCCACGGCGGCGTGGAATTCGCCCGCCTTATGCTGGAAGCCGGCGCCGACTATCTGGGCATCGCCACCCTGCAGGAGGGCGTGAAGCTGCGCAGGGCGGGCATCAACGCCCCCATCCTGGCGCTGAGCACCGGCTGCGACTGCTATTCCGACATCATCCAGTACGACCTGGAACCCGGCATCCCCTCCGTGGAATATCTCAAGAAATTGACCATCCTGCTCAAGACTTTGGGAATCAAGAAATACCCCATCCACATCAAACTGGACACCGGAATGCACCGCCTGGGCTTTGAGAAAGAAGAAATTTCAGAGCTCAAGAAGATGCTATATGGTTGTGAAGAGGTGGAGGTGCGCTCCATTTACTCCCACTTGGCAGCCGCAGACGAGCCGCAGTGGGACGAATTCACTCTGGGGCAGATCAAACTCTTCACCGAACTTGCAGACGACATCGAATCTGGGCTGGGATACCGTCCCATGCGCCATATACTCAACTCCGCCGGCACCGAGCGGTTCACGCAATATCAGATGGATATGGTCCGCATCGGCGTAGGAATGTACGGCATCAGCGCTGTCGACAGCAGCCGCCTCAAACCCGTCGCCTCCCTCAAATGCCCCATCCTCCAGATAAAGGAAATCAGCGAAGGCACCATCGGCTACGGCCGCCACGGCCATCTGACACATATCCCCAGCAAGATTGCCACCATCCGCATCGGCTACGGTGACGGCATCGACCGCCGCCTGGGTTACGGCAACGCCTCATTTTTGGTCAACGGCCATCTAGCCCCCACCATCGGCAGCATCTGCATGGATATGTGTATGCTGGACATTACCGGCATCGACGCCCGCGTGGGCGACATCGTGACGGTTTTCGGCGAGAACCCCACCGTCCAGAGCCTGGCCGACAAACTGGGCACCATTACATACGAGATATTCACCGGTATCGACCGCCGGCTCAAGAGAGTCATCGTTAAATAACTCCCGATGAACCGCACCGCCAGCTATCAGCTCACCATCGCCATCCCCGTCTATAACGAGGAGGGCAATTTACAGGCGCTGGAAGAGGCCTTTGCTGCCTATCTGCCGGGGTGTCTGATGAAGGCGTGCGTGCTGCTGATTGACGACTGTTCCACCGATAACAGCCTGGAGATGATAAAGGCGATTTGCGCCCGCCACAGCGATTTCTTCTATATCCGCCATACCCGGCGCCTGGGCTGCAGCGGCGCCATGAAAACCGCCATAGACGCCATCGAATCGGAATATATGGCCTATACCGACGCCGATTTGCAGACCGTTCCGGAAGAGTTCAATCTGATGCTGCCGTTCGCTACCGACTATCCTCTGGTGGCCGGAGTGCGTTCCAGCCGCGAGGACGGGTGGCGCAAGAAGCTCCAGTCCCGCATCGGCAACGGCTTCCGACGTATGATGACGGGCGACGGTGCCCGCGACAGTGTCTGCCCCATGAAGGTCATCCGTATGGACTACGCCCGCCGCCTGCCGATGTTCAACGGTATGCATCGCTTCCTGCCGGCGCTGGTGATGCTGCAGGAGGGCGGATGCTACAAGGAGGTAATGGTAACCCACCGCAGCAGGGTGGCCGGCAAGTCCAAGTTCAATATGTGGAACCGCCTGCGCGGCTTTACCGACTGCTTCATCTACCGATGGATGCGCCGCAACTGGGTCAATTACGACCGTGGCGAGAACAATCTTGAATAAATGATCCGCGACCTTTTCAGACGGCATCCGCTGGTTGCGGTTTTCGCATTCGTCACCGTTTGCGTACTGCCGATGCTTCTGTGGCGCGACCCTTCGCCCAGCAACGAACTGCGATACCTCAGCATAGAGGACGAGGCGCTGCGCGACGGTCATTTTTTCGCCTTCTATAACCAGGGGCTCCCCTACACCGACAAGCCGCCTCTTTTCTTCTGGCTGCTGATGTTCTTCCGCCTATTCTGCGGCGCGACATGTATGTGGCTGCCGATCCTCTTTACCGCCCTGCTGCCTTCGTTCGTGACGGTGGCGGTTATGGACCACTGGCTGCGAATGGCTTCCGGCGACCGCGTCACCACTCTGATGCGCGTCTGCTGCACCTTTCTGCTGCTGGCCGGGCTGCTGTTTATGATCCAGACCTTCTTCCTGAGGATGGATATGCTGATGACGATGTTCATCGTTTTGGCACTGTTCACCTTCTGGAAGATGTACACCGGTATCGGCGTCCGCAAGGCCGACCGCTGGATGCTGCCGGTCTATATCTTTCTGGCGCTGTTCACCAAGGGTCCGGTGGGCTTCTTTGCCCCAGTGCTGATAATTGTAGCATTCCTAACGCTTGAGAAGAGCCTCAAGCGGCTGCCGGAGTTCCTGGGCTGGCGGCAGTGGCTGGTGATGTTGCTGCTTTTTGGCGGATGGATACTTGGGGCCTGGCTGGAGGGCGGCGGCGAATATATCCGCAGCCTGCTGTTCCACCAGACAATGGACCGCGCGGTGAACGCCTTCACCCACAAGCAGCCCTTCTGGTGGTATATTCCCACCCTGCTTTACGCCGTGCTGCCATACACGCTGCTGATGATTCCGGCGTTGGTTTATCTATACCGGCACCGCGACCGCAGCGACATATTCAGCCGGCTGCTCCTCACCGCCATCGCGGTCATCTTTATCATGCTTTCCGCTTTCAGTGGCAAGCTCGCCATCTACCTGACGCCGATATTGCCGTTTATGGCCTATTTGATGCCCAAATTCGCCGATATCACCAAGGGACGGTCCGAACAGCTTAAGAAGTGGGCTTTGCTGATTCCGGCCGGTTTATTCGCCCTGGCGGGCATATTTATTCTGATACTGTCAGTATCGACCGGGACTTCGCCTCTGGCACCAATGGCGATGCGGCTGGCGCTGAATACTCCGTATATCTTCTGCACCACGATTCTGGCCATAGCGGCTGTGCTGGCTTTGGGCGGCATCGTCTCGGGTTTCGTCATCTGCCGCCGCGGCTGGCCAAAAGGTGTCATCGCCCTGGGTGCCACGCTCTACCTGGCCGTATTCGCCGCCGGCTGCACCATTGAGCCGCTCAACGAGTGGACCGCTTACGAAAAGGTTTGCCGCGAGGCGGTCTCCGCCACCGACTGCGATACATACAACACCCTGTTCGTGCATCGGCCGGAGAATATGGATGTATACCTGGGTTGTGATGTGTGCGACTTCGGCGAAGACGTCGAATCCTTCCTGCAGGCCGACCACCGCGGCGAAGCCCTAATCATCGACTGGCAGCGAGCCGGCAGCCAGATAGAACTCCGCGAATTCCTCGAAAGCCGCGAAGGAGTTCCGGTCGGGCCGTTCACGGTGTACGCGTTGTAATTCTGTTTCTCAGACTGAGGTGCGGGTAACGCTTCTTCCATTCGCACCATTACCCTCAAAATCGGCTCAATTTGCGGGTAACAGTCCAATTCCCCGCAGCGTTACCCTCAAAATCGGCCCAAAATGAAGGTAACGGTACATTTTCGACCAGCGTTACCCGCACCCACGGGCAGATAGAATCAATAATCCACAACGCACGCTACTAGATGTGCTGATTAAACAGCTTACAACATCTGAACCGAGGTGAGCCCGTTACGCTCGCCGGCGACATATCGGGTTTCGGAAAGAGAACCGGCGCGGCGGAAGCGGTCCATATATAGAGGGCGCCCGACAGTCATCTGCAGGCACTCGAAACTGTCGCCGGGGCGAAGGCTCGAATTCTGCGATTCCCTAACCACAAAACGGTTCCCTCCCAAATACTCAAGAAAAATCACCCTGTCCGGAAGCCAGGCCAGCTGTAACTGAGAGCCCACCGCAATAGCGAATGTGACTATGGACTCGCCGGTGAATTCTTCGGATTCAATATGAGAAGAAACCTTTAAATCTGCGCAGAAATGACCTCGCCCGGTGTTAAATCTCAACTATTTGACAGACAAGAGATTGTGATCTAGGAGCGGGCAAGGTGTCGGCTTTATGAGCAGACCTCGTCCACCAAAGCCGTGCCTGCTAAGTCGGAGCGGCTGAATGCTTGCCGGCAATATTGCAGCCGCGAGCGTAGCAGTCGGAGGCATCAGACCCTGTATAATGGATTATTTGGCCTGCTGATAGTCCTGATAGATAGCAACAGGACCGTCGTGCCATAGTTTGGTATCCTCTCGTTCCAAACGGCGATATGTTTCGGAAGCATAGAACTTCGTAAGAGCAGCAATAGGATCAATGTGCTCTTCCTCTGCAATGAAAGCCGCTACTGCCGCCACCTTTCCCGCAAGCAGCAGATAAAGATTATTCTGGGTGATTTCAGCTCTCATTTCCGAACCTCAATTGATTCTACGAATTTCAAGTACTTCAATGACTTCTTCGTATGGAAAAGCATCTGATCTATAAGTTTATATGTCTTGAGTTCCGCAATCAATTCCTGCTTATCCAGCAATCCTTGTTCATACAAAGCTAATGCTGCATATACCAGGTCGTTTGCTACCGGCCCATAGACAAGATCATACTCGTGGGTAAACCCCAGCACCGTACGGTTTGAGTGAACAATATCTACCCAGTCTTCTCCCGGGGGATTCGGAAATCTGAGAAGATTAAGATTGTCGAAACCCTTGTCGTCAAACTCATATACGTTCACATAGCCACAATCTTCATCATTCAACTTACGTAGCACCCATTCCCTGGCTTGCTGTTCTGATGTCGTAGTATAGAATCCCGCCCCGTAATCCAATGTCCGGCTTGGGACCAAGATGCGAGGTTTTTCCACTATCTGAAGACTGCCGTGAAAGAGTATCATTGGCTAATCATTTCTTCTATTTCTTCAAGAATCCAGGGCATTCCCTGAGTATGGAGTATATCAAAATTCTTTGAGAGGTACTGCTTGATACCATACTTATCAAATAGCTCTGACGCCTCTTCTCCAGTGAGTCCGTGCTTTGTCTTGTATCCCTCCAGGCAGAAAGATATAAAGTACAGTATATCCGTATCCCGCTTACTCATAGTACAAAAATAAACATTTTTTATATTGTCCATCCTTTAGTATCTTTACGTGACTATTTCGGATTTAACACAAAATCGAATACTATGAAAAAAGTACTGTTTCTTCTGCTGACAATCATCCTTATCGCGCCCTCTTGCAAAAAGAATATTCCTACGACCATAGAGGGTAAATGGCATTTATACAAGTCCGTCACGGACTCCCCCGAGGTGAGTAAGGAAACGGATAAGAACAGTTACTATGAGTTTGCCGACGGCACCGTGAAGATTACTGACAACAATGGTCATGTGAGTGAATTCCCTTACACTTTTGACCAGGACAACAACAGAATATCAGTCGGCAATCTGGAATATTCCATCAAGAAGTATACTGCCAAAGAAATGGTGTGGCAATCAGAAGGCACAACCTTTACCGTCATAGACGGCAAGCTTGTCAAGATTGTCGAAGAGTATTACGATTACTTCCGGAAAGAATAGCCGATACTATCATTTGAGCCCGTACTCTGCCGCGACCTTCTCCATAAGGGCGTAGGCGGCTTCGAAGTCGTTGGGGATTTCGCCGTCCAGGATGGCATTCTTGATGACCTCCTTTATCTGGCCTATTACATTGCTGGGAGGGATGTGGTAGCGCTGCATCACTATCTCGCCCGTGATCGGGTTCTTGAAGTTGCGTATGCGATCCTTCTCCTCCACCTCAACCATCTTCTGCCGCACCAGTTCGTAATTGGCCTTGAAGGTCTCCACCTTCATCTCGTTCTTGGATGTGATGTCAGCCTTGCAGAGAATCATCAGATCGTCGATGTCGTCGCCGGCGTCAAAGAGCAGACGGCGCACGGCGGAGTCGGTCACGATGTCGGTAACCAGGGCGATGGGACGCAGGTGCAGCCCGACCAGCTTCTGCACATACGGCATAGTCTCGCTGACGGGCAATTTCAGGCGCGTGAAAACGCCCTTGACCATCTTGGCGCCGATATAATCGTGATTGTGGAAGGTCCAGCCGATTTTGTCATCCCACTTCTTTGTCGGGGCCTTGCCGATGTCGTGGAGCAGCGCGGCCCAACGGAGCCACAGATTGTCGCTGGCCTCAGCTACATTGTCCAGCACCTGCAGCGAATGTGCAAAATTGTCTTTGTGGCCGCGTCCGTTCACCGTCTCCACCCCCTTAAGGGCTGTCAGCTCCGGCAGAATAATATCCAGCAGGCCGCACTCGTCCAGCAGATAGAAGCCGCGGGAAGGCTTGGCCGTCATCAATATCTTGTTGAGCTCGTCGGCAATGCGTTCTTTTGAGAGGATCTGCAGCCGGTCGCGGTTGCGCCGCATCGACTCTACAGATTCGGGCACTATGTCGAAGCCCAGACGGGTGGCGAAACGCACGGCGCGCAGCATTCGCAGAGGGTCGTCACTGTAGGTGGTGTCGGGATCCAGCGGAGTGCGGATCTTCTTTGCGGCGATGTCGGCTATACCGCCGAACGGGTCCACTAGCGTGCCATAGTCCTCTTTCTGAAGGCTGAAGGCCATCGCGTTGATGGTGAAATCCCGGCGCCTCTGATCCTCTTCCAGAGTGCCGTCCTCCACGAAAGGTTTGCGGGAATTACGGTCGTAAGACTCGCGGCGCGCGCCGACAAACTCGACCTCAACTCCACGGTACTTGAACATTGCGGTGCCGAAATTCTTGAAGACGGTTACCTTGGCGCGAAGCCTCTTTGCCACCCTCTCTGCCAGGGCGATGCCGCTCCCCTCCACCACGATATCCACGTCGTCGTTGTCGCGGTGCATGAACCAGTCGCGTACATAGCCGCCAATTACGAAGGCACGTACGCCAAGCGCCTCCGCCTCTTCCGTGACGGTTTTGAAGATTATGCTGGTTTCGAGGTCGATCATATTTGGCAAAGTTCGTCGAACGAAGGCATCCGGCTCTGTTGCAGATAGTCGCCGTTAGCGTCGCGGCGGCAAAGATAGAAAAGATCTCCGTTAGTGATGAGTATCCAAGGCACATCCAGCACATAGTTGTAGCGGACAACCTGGTCTATCACATCCATGGTCAGGTTCACGCTGGAGGCCTTGCACTCTACCAGCAGCGCCGGCTTGAGAGCGCGGTTAAAAACCACCACATCGGCCCGGTACTGCCGTTTGTTGTATTTGAAGCCGTATTCCACCGCCAGATGGGTCTCCGGATAGCCGTAGCAGCCGGTCAGGGTGCGTATCACGTGCTGCCGCACACCCTCCTCCGGAGTGAGCTTCACAAACTTCTTTCTGATGGGGTCGAAAACCTGGTCCATATTGGCAAAGATACAAAAAAAGCGTATCTTCGAGGTCACATTGAGCCCGAAGGGCGATGGAAAGTCCCTTCCCCGAGGGAAGGGATTTGAAGCAAAGCTTCATAGCTTCGGTTTAGGGATGGGGTAACGTTATAACGATATGTGCGTCAGGAGAATGTTTCGCAAGCTCCAAGACGCAATAAAAGTACTAAGTGTTATTCTTGCGAAATATGTGAGATGGCCAAGCAAACTATAGAAACTTCTGCGCTCGCGGCGCAGCTGGAGGCGGATATCAAGGGCGGCGACATCAAGCCCTTCTATCTGCTTTTCGGCAAGGAGCATTTCTACATCGACCGCATCTGCAACCTGCTGATGGAGAAGGTGCTGCCGGAGGGCGAGCGGGACTTCGGACAGCTGGTCTACTACGGCGCCGACACCTCTGCAGAAGAGATTGTGAGCCATGCCCGCCAGTTCCCGATGATGGTAAGCCGGCAGCTGATAGTGGTCAAGGAGGCGCAGGCGATGAAGAGCGTGGAGAAGATTGAATCGTACTTCGACCACCTTATGCCTACCACGGTGCTGGTAATCTGCTACAAGACCCCCACCGACCCTACCAGCAGCAAGAACATAGACAAGCGCACCAAGTTCTACAAACGCGCCGCCGAGGTCGGAGTGGTGCTGGAGTGCGAGCAGGTAAAGGATTGGAAAATAGTCGGATGGATAGAGGATTTTGCCCGCAGCCAGGGACTGCGCATGGAAGAAGGTGCGGCATCTATGCTGGCCGAATCCTGCGGCGTAGACCTGACAAAGATTGCCGGCTCAATAGATAAATTGCAAAAGGTGCCGGGATGCGGCGACTACATCACCTGTGCCCTGATAGAGGAGAATATCGGAATGAGCCGCGAGTTCTCTGCCTTTGAACTTGCCGCCGCTCTTTGCGAGAAAAACGCCGCCAAGGCATACAAGATAGCGATGTACTTTGGCGAGAACTCAAAGCGTTATCCGATACAGTTGATAGTTGCATCCCTGGCCAACCAGTATCTGAAACTGCTGCGCTATCACGCCTGCCTCAGTGACCGGATGGACGAGGCGCAGATTGCCGCCGCGATCGGCCTCAATCCCTTCATAATGAAGCGGGATTACACCCGCTACGCCCGCAAGTATCCGCTCAAGTCATGCATGAAGGCGGTGGCTATCCTGAAGGAATTCGATTACAGGGGCAAGAGCAACGCCCGCGGCGAAGCCACCGACGCAGACATGCTTTCCGAACTGGTTTCCAGATTATTGGCCTGTTAGTTTTCGCTCTCGAGTTTCAGGCCGGGAGTGTGCCAGACCTTCATATCATTCTGAGTACCATACACCAGATAGACTCCGCGTCCGCGGCTTAGCCAGTCTGATGCCATCTTGCGCCCCTTTTCCGGGCCGGCTACCATCAGTGCCGTAGCCAGGGCATCGGCAGTGGCACCGTCCTCTGCCAGCACGGTGGCGCTGAGAAGATTGTGAGTAACTGGCCGGCCGGTAGCGGGATCGATGGTGTGTGAATACTTGACGCCGTCCACCACATAATATTTGCGATAGTTGCCGCTGGTGACCAGGCTGCAGTCGGTAATCGATATAACATCCTGCTTCAATGCTCCGGACTCGTTGTTGCCGTCTTCAGGGCGATCTATCCATACGCGCCACTCGTCACCCCGGGCGCTGAGGCCTTTGCACACCAGCTCTCCGCCAAGAGAAACCATATAGTTTTCGCTGCCCCATTCGTCCAGAACCCTGGCCACGACGTCGCATGAATAGCCCTGCGCGATAGCGTTGAAGTTTACCTTTCCACCTGCCGGCATCTGCAGATATGTTTGTCCGTCAGGGCCTTCTACCAGAGAATAGCGGTCCATTCCGACAACCGCCATGGCACTGTCAATGGCCTGCTGCGACGGCATCCTCCCCTCCTTGAAGCCGAATCCCCAGAGGTCGAAGAGCGGGGCGCCGGTGACGTCGAACGCGCCTCCGGTCTCAACCCACAACCTGCGCGAGAGGTTCATCAAATCTATAAAGATGCTATCCAGAGGCGGGTTTTCGCCGTTGTTGACCTTGGTAATAAGGGAGCCCTTGTTATAGCCCGACACCGACCAGTCGATGGCCGACAGGGTGTCGTCTATCGCCTTCTTGAGGCCGTCAGCGCGGGCGGCGTCATCCAGAGAACAGGTCACATAATAGGGACCGCCCTGCGCGAAGCCGGTGATCTGGATGTACGTGGAACGACCGCCGCAGCCTGCCAGAAGCAGGAGCAAAGCCAGTGTAAATGCGCGTAAAAACTTCATATAGTGCAAAAGTATAACAAAAATCTTATTAAATTTGCGTCTTGTATGGGTATGAATATTAAAAAGGTTATCACCGGTATGGTCGCTGTTGCAATGCTTTGCGTTGCCGCAACAGGTTGCATAAAAAACACCGCAACATACAATTACATGAGCGGGAATCTCACCTTTGACCTCCCCGAATATATCTATGCTGGCGATGTCGTAAAGCTTACCGCCCGCGGCATCACCACCCCCGAGGACCCTACCTGGGGCTGGGTGATCACCAAAATCCAAACCGATACCCTTTATACCCGCTCGATAGTCGTCAAGTTCCCCGACGAGCCCGCTGAATACACCGTCAAGGCCCTCGCATATCATCCCGATTATATCACAGAGAGTGTAAAGAGAACCGTCACCACGGTGGACACCACCCATATGACCGGTTCGCTGCAGGGCCTCCCCTACAACACCCAGAAGACCATTACCGACAGCCGCGACGGCCGTGCATACCGGTGGCTTCACATTGGCAGCCTGGACTGGTTCGCAGAGAATCTGGCGTGGAAGGGCGCAGGTGTCGTTTATGCCAAATCAGATGTGCTGAACCACGTGTTCGGCCGCCACTATACCTGGAGCGAAGCCACCGGAGGCAATATCTGCCCCGCGGGCTGGCGCGTTCCCACCAATACCGACTGGGAAAATCTTGGCGCCACCCTGTGCGGCAAGGCGGTTGAATTCGAGTCAGACTGGGACGGCGCGGCAAACAAGGTTACCGCCGATGTCTATTTCAACGGCGACCGCCTCTGGCCCTTCTCCGTCAACAACAAGCACGAAGTATCAGTAGACTGGAATCCCCTCCCCTGCGGCTATCAGCAGACGGGAGACGGCCGTTTCTATGGCCTCAAGACCTACGGAATGTGGTGGAGCGCTTCGGAATATGACGATAACAACGCCTACTACCGCTACATTTACTGGGACAGCGCCGACTTCAGACCGGGATTCACCGACAAGAGAGGCATCGCTCTCAGCGTACGCTGCGTGCGCGGCACTCTTTAAGCTTTCTTTTCAGCCGCCTCCTTGCGGTCAAAAGCCTCTATTATCTTGGTCACCAGCGGGTGGCGGACAATATCCTCTTTGGTGAAGTTCACCACGGCTATGCCGCGTATTCCGCTCACCAGTTCGATGCCCTTCAGCAGGCCCGAATCGGCTTTGTTGGGGAGGTCAACCTGGGTGGCGTCGCCCGTCACGATAAACTTGGCGTCGTTGCCCATACGCGTCAGGAACATCTTTAGCTGCGAGAGCGAGGTGTTCTGCGCCTCGTCCAGAATCACGAACGCCTTGTCCAGCGTGCGGCCGCGCATATAGGCCAGCGGCGCAATCTGGATGGTGCCGTCCTCCATCAACGACTGGAGTTTCTTGGCGGGAATCATATCCATCAGTGCGTCGTAGAGCGGCTGCAGATACGGGTCAAGTTTATCTTTCAGATCGCCCGGCAGGAAACCCAGCCTCTCGCCCGCTTCCACTGCGGGGCGCGTCAGAATCAGCCTCTTGACCTCGCGGTTCTTCAAGGCCCGTACCGCCAGGGCAATGGCCGTGTATGTCTTTCCGGTACCTGCAGGGCCCAGGGCGAATATCATGTCGTTGTCGTAATACTCCTTTACCAGCCGCTTCTGGTTTGGTGTGCGGGCTTTGACGCATTTGCCGTCGGAGCCATAGACAATGATATACTCGCTGTCGGGCTGCATCACCACCTTGCCTATCTCCTCGCTGTGACCGTTGTTCTCGAACAGCGACTCCACATCGTAGCTGTTCAGGTTCATCTTGGTCATCTTTTTCTGAATCATCCGGTTCAGTTTCTCCTCAAAGATGGCAATCTGGTCGTCCGGTCCCACCAGATATATTTCGTTGCCACGGGAAGTGGCCTTGATGTGCGGGAAATATGCCGCAAATTGTTCAAAAAGCCGGTTGTTGACGCCCAGGATCTCTATCGGATCTATCGCGTCCAGGATTATTGTCTTGTTCAATATTGTGGAAATTTTTGTTTGATTCTATAGTATTCGCGCATCATCTTTTCGTACTGCGAGCGCTGCAGGAAGGCCTCAGGTTTCTGCAAGAAATCTTCTATAGGCACCACTGTATAATTTGGCTCCATATGTCCGCCTTTGCCGCACCACAGCCAGGTGACCTTTGGCGGCAGCGTCTCTATGGAGCCGTCCTCCCGCCGTACCAGGGTGGCTATCAGCAGGATGCCGACCTGGCCATAGGTGATGCTCATATTTGATATGTAGTTGCCCAGCGAATAGGCAGTTATGCGACCGTCGACATATTCCACAGCCTGCGGCACATGCGGATGCGTCCCCACTATCATATCGACACCCCATCGGTAAAGATTGTTTTTCCAGCGCCGCTGCTCCGGATGATAGTCCAGATTATACTCCACGCCCCAGTGCGGCAACGCAATAATGAAGTCAGCGCCTCGGTTGCGGGCCCTCTCTATCGCATTCTTTACATACAGAGAATCCATCTGCCCCACCACGTACGGCTGCGGCACGGAGAAACCGTTCAACCCGTAAGTAAAGTTGATGAAGGCGATTCGGAAGCCGCCGGCGTCGATGATGGCCGGATTGGACATCTGCTCGTCAGTTTCGTCTTTGTATATACCGGTATACCGGACAGGCAGCCGGTCGTATGCCGCAAAAGTGCTGTCCAGCCCCCTCCGACCCTTGTCCAGGATGTGGTTGTTGGCCGCCAGGAACAGGTCTACGCCGGCGCCGATGGTCTCCTGGGCCAGCGATACCGGCGCGGAGAATAGCGGATAGCCGGAGAATGGCGTCACCCCCACCGGAAACTCCATATTGGCCACGCTGATATCGCAGCTGTCAAGATACGGCTTGATGTATTTGAAATAGGAACTGAAGTCGTAGGAAGAGGCCTTGGTGGTGTCGGCACCCGGAAGGCGGGCAAAAAACAATTGGCGGGAATGGGACATCACGTCGCCGATGAAACTGATGCGCAAAGTGTCGCGCTGGGCCGCCTGCGAAGCGGTTAAAAAGGCCATCAGCATCACCAGCACTGTGCATATCTTCTTCATAAGTACAAATATACGATTTTTGTCTTTACTTTATTAATGACTACCTTCGCATCGCTATGAAACTTTGTCGGATTCTTACTCTCACAGCACTCTCTGCCATTTTTTTAACCGGCTGCGACGCGGTGCGTTCCGCACTCGGGAAGCCTACTTCCAAAGATATTGCCGAACTGCGCGCTCAGAAGGCTCAGATGCAGCGCACCGGCGATTCACTGGCGGTGGAGATGGGCGCCCTGCCCGATTCGCTCGAGACCTGCTCGGGGGAGATTGCCGAGGCCTATGCCGATACTGCCGCCGCAATGTCGCTGGTTTCAGTGCCGGCAGAAGCCGCCGTTGAAGAGACTGCAACCCAGCCTGACGCGGAAGAACCGCAGGCAAACGAACCTCAACCTCAAGAGCCTGAAGAAGAAGCCCCAGCAGGTCTGGCGAGCGGCTACTACGTGGTGCTGGGCAGCTTCAAGAACGAGGACAACGCCAAGTATTATTACAACAGCCTCTCCGCTTCGGGGGCCGATGTCCATCTGGTGAAGATGAAAAACGGTTTCACCGCTGTGATGATTTGCCACGGCAACACCTACGACGAGGCCTACAGCAAGATGCTGGACTTCTACAGCGACAAAAAGAAGCCGGAAGACATCTGGATCTACAACACAGCCAAGAAACTTCACATAGAATAACCGTGAAAGAAACTGTATTTACCCCCAAGCACATCGCCCTGGGCGCCAAGATGGCCCCGTTTGCAGGGTACAATATGCCCATTGAGTATTCAGGACTGATAAAGGAACACACCGCCGTGCGCGAAGGCGTGGGCCTGTTCGATGTCTCGCACATGGGCGAGATATGGGTGATGGGGGCCAAGGCCACCGCCCTGCTGCAGTACATCACCTCCAACGACATATCAGCTCTCTACCCCGGCCGGGCACAGTATTCCTGCCTGCCCAACGGCCGCGGCGGAATAGTGGACGACCTCATCGTGTATTGCTTCGGTCCGGAGAAATACCTTTTGGGTGTGAATGCAGCCAATACCGACAAGGACTGGGAGCACATCTGCTCTTTTGCGGATAAATTCGGAATGAAGGTCGGCATCGACCTTGTGAACGCCTCCGATGATACCTGCCAGCTGGCCATCCAAGGCCCCAAGGCTATGGAGCTGATGCAGAAACTCTGCAGCGAAAGTATCATGGACATGTCCAACTACACCTTCAAACAACTCACCGTTGCTGGTATAGAGAATGCCCTGCTGGCCACCACCGGCTATACAGGCAGCGGCGGATGCGAGGTGTATGTGACCAACGCCGACGGACTGCGCCTGTGGGATGCGATTATGGATGCCGGAGAGCCCTATGGAATTGTTCCGGTGGGCCTCGGCGCCCGCGACACCCTGCGCCTGGAGAAAGGCTACCTGCTCTATGGCAACGATATGGATGACACGACATCCCCTTTGGAAGCAGGTCTGGGCTGGATCACCAAGTTTTCCGAGTCCAAGGGCGACTTTGTGGACAAGGAGTATATGCTGGCGCAGAAGACAGAGGGGCTCAAGCGTCGCCTGGTAGCTTTCGAACTGATTGAAAAGGGCATTGCCCGCCACGGATATTCAATCTGCGACGCCGACGGCAATCAGATCGGCCATGTCACCAGCGGCACCATGGGTCCGACAATCAAGAAAGCCATCGGCCTGGGCTATGTGGATGCACCCTACTACAAGACCGGCAGCGAGATCTTCATAAACGTCCGAGACCGCCTGCTCAAGGCTCAGGTGGTCAAGGCACCGTTCTGCTAGAAATTCTGGCACCATCTTTGACGGCATCTGCCTATCTGTATGAAACTATACCGCACACTGTTGGCAACCGTTCTGCTGCTCACCATATCGATTATGACTGCGGCAGGTTCGCTGCAGGATAACCTCAGGCGCCATATCGAGCGCCTCTGCTCCCCTGCCCTGATGGGCCGCGCGGCAGGCAGTAACGGTGAAAAACAGGCCGCCGGCTATCTGTTCGACCGGTTGGAAGAGATTGGAATCGAAATGCTTACCGACCGTGACGGCGATGCTTTCACCATTGTCGCCGCCGATAGCAGCCGGATAGAATCCGCAAACATTATCGGCATTCTGGAGGGGGAAGATCCCGACTTGCGCGAAGAGTATATAGTGATTGGTGCTCACCTGGACCATCTGGGATTCTACAGTATCAATGTAGACGGAGAGTCGCAGACTCGCATCTACCCCGGCGCCTGCTCCAACGCCTCCGGCATCGCTGCGCTGATTGAAACAGCCCGGATTCTGAAGGAAACGCCCGGAGAGAGACGGCGCAGCATAGTGTTCGTTGGCTTCGGGGCCATGGAAGAGCAGTTTGCCGGCAGCCGGTTCTTTGCCTCGCCCGACGGGTTTTCACAGATCGGCAGCGTCAAGATGATGATCAACCTGGATATGCTGGGCCGCGGCGGCAAGGACAACCCGTTTGAAATATTCACCTCCCTGCAGCCCAAACAAATCGCAACGCTTGTAAAGTATGTGGCGGAGAACGAATCGGTGACGGAGCAACCTGCAATGCACAACGGATGGGTGTTCGCCTCAGACAATCTCGCCTTTGACCAGGCCGGTATTCCGAGCCTGACATTCTCTACCGGCACATTCAAGGAGTACCGCACCGTACGCGACACTCCCGACCTGCTGCTCTCCGACAATCTGGCTTCCCAGACGCTTTACATCGCCGCATTTGCGCAGTCGGTTTCCTCTATTGAGACACTGACCGGCGCAGGTAACGCTCCGGAAGGCAAGGTCTATGCTATGAATGAATGCGACGTTCCGCCGCAGTTCTTCCGCGGCGGCGTGCAGTCATTCCTGGAAAATTGGGTTTATAAGTACCTGAAATATCCCCAGGAAGCCGCCCTGGACGGCATTGAGGGTTTTGAACGGGTAGAAGAAGAGGCGAATAAGCATTTTTTCCAGTACAAGTTGGGCAAGCGACCGGATGTCTACTACAAAGCCACTGTATATGTATCGCTGATAGTCGAGGCCGACGGCAACGTGAGCAATGTCGCCATTGAACGCGGCGTGAGCGAGGCTCTGGATGCCGAAGCACTCAGAGTGGTAGGAGCGTCACCAAAATGGAAACCCGGCCAGCTCGACGGCAAAAAAGTTCGTACAAAAGTTGTCATTCCGGTGGAATACCGTCTCAAAAAGAGGTAATTTACTTATATTTGCAACTCCTAGAAAATAGTTGCAAATGGATTACAATTTTGTAGAAATCGAGAAGAAGTGGCAGCAGTATTGGGCCCAGAACAAAACCTTTGAGGTCAATACCGATCCCTCCAAACCCAAATATTATGTGCTTGACATGTTCCCCTACCCCAGCGGAGCAGGTCTTCACGTGGGACATCCCCTGGGCTACATTGCCAGCGACATATACACCCGCTACAAACGTCTCAAAGGGTTCAACGTCCTGCACCCGATGGGCTACGACGCATTCGGCCTGCCGGCAGAGCAGTACGCCATCCAGACGGGCCAGCATCCCGCCACCACCACGGAGCAGAACATTGCCCGCTACCGCGGACAGATGGACAAGATAGGCTTCTCCTTTGACTGGAGCCGCGAGGTGCGCACCTGCGATCCCGATTACTACAAGTGGACCCAGTGGGCATTCCTCAAGATGTTTGCCCATTACTACGACAACGACGCTGACAAGGCGCTGCCCATCGAGACTCTGGTCTCCAAGTTCGAGCAGGGCGGCAGCGCCGCCGTGAACGCAGCCTGCGGTTCAGTGAAACCCTTCACCGCTGCAGAGTGGAAAGCGATGGACTACACGCAGCAGCAGGACATCCTGATGCAGTATCGCATCGCCTATCAGGGCGAAACAAGCGTAAACTGGTGCGCCCAACTCGGTACCGTACTGGCCAACGACGAGGTCAAGGACGGTCTCTCCATCCGCGGCGGTTTCCCCGTGGAGCAGCGCAAGATGCGCCAGTGGCAGCTGCGCGTGTCGGCATACGCCGGCCGCCTGCTTGACGAACTGGAAGATATCGACTGGACCGACTCCCTCAAGGAGATGCAGCGCAACTGGATCGGCCGCAGCCAGGGTGCCGAAATGGTCTTCAAGGTATATAACGGAAGCCGGGAATATGATATGACCATATTCACCACCCGCGCCGACACCGTGTTCGGCGTGACCTTTATGGTGCTCGCCCCCGAAAGCGAATGGGTGGAAAAGCTCACCACACCGGAGCAGAAAGCGGCCGTTGAGGCCTATCAGGCCGCTGCCCGAAAGAAGACGGAGCGCGAACGTATCGCAGAAACCCGCAAGGTCACCGGCGTATTCTCCGGTTCATACGCAGTGAACCCGCTCACCGGCGACAAGGTTCCCGTATGGATTTCTGAATATGTACTGGCCGGCTACGGCACCGGCGCCATCATGGCCGTTCCAGCCCACGATTCCCGCGACTACGCCTTCGCAAAGCAGTTCAACCTCCCCATCATCCCGCTGATTGAGGGTTGCGATGTATCACAGGAGAGTTTCGACGCCAAGGAGGGCATCATGTGCAACTCCGGTTTCCTCAACGGCAAAACCGTGAAGGAGGCCATTCCCGCCGCCATCGATTATATAGAGCAGAAAGGCCTCGGCCGCCGCAAGATCAACTACCGCCTGCGCGACGCCATCTTCAGCCGCCAGCGCTACTGGGGCGAACCGTTCCCAATCTATTATAAGGACGGCGTGGCCACTCCCGTTCCCGAGAGCGAACTGCCGCTGCGCCTGCCGCAGATTGACAAATATCTCCCAACCGAGACCGGCGAACCGCCGTTGGCACGAGCCAAAGAGTGGACCTACAACGGTTATCCTCTGGAGAAGAGCACTATGCCTGGTTTTGCCGGCAGCAGTGCATACTATCTGCGCTATATGGATCCCCGCAACAGCGAGGCTCTGGTTAGCCGCGAGGCCGACGAGTACTGGCGCAATGTTGACCTGTACGTCGGCGGCACCGAGCACGCCACCGGCCACCTGATCTACTCACGTTTCTGGAACAAGTTTCTCTACGACCTCGGCTACGTGTGCGAGAAGGAGCCGTTCAAGAAGCTCATCAACCAGGGTATGATCCAGGGCCGTTCCAACTTCGTATACCGCATCAACGGTACCAACAAATTCGTTTCTCTCGGTCTCAAAGACCAGTACGAGACCACCGAGATTCACGTGGACATCAGCCTTGTCAAGAACGACCGTCTGGATACCGAAGCCTTCAAGGCATGGCGTCCCGACTATGCCGATGCAGAATTCGTTCTGGAGAACGGCGAGTACATATGCGGTTGGGCCGTGGAGAAGATGAGCAAGTCGATGTTCAATGTGGTCAACCCCGACCTCATCTGCGAAAAATATGGCGCCGACACCCTGCGTCTGTACGAGATGTTCCTCGGTCCCATCGAGCAGAGCAAGCCGTGGGACACCCAGGGCATCGACGGCGTTCACCGCTTCCTGCGCAAGTTCTGGAGACTGTATTTCGACGGCGACAACTGCGCCGTAACGGAAGACAAGCCCACGGCCGACAATCTCAAGACCCTGCACCGCCTCATCGGCAAGGTTCAGTCCGACATAGAGAACTTCTCTTACAATACCTCCGTGAGCGCATTCATGATTGCGGTGGGCGAACTCGCCGACCAGAAATGCACCAGCCGCGAGGTTCTGGAGCCTCTGGCTATTCTCATTTCGCCGTTCGCTCCCCATATCGCAGAGGAACTCTGGAGCATCATGGGCCACAAGGAGAGCATCAGCTTTGCCGCATTCCCCGAATACAAAGAGGAATATACGGTAGAGAACTCCATGGAATACCCCGTCTCCTTCAACGGCAAGCTCCGCTTCAAGATTACCCTGCCTAAGAGCATGACGCCTGCCGAGGTAGAGGCAGCCATCCGCGCCGACGAACGCACTCCCAAATACCTGGTCAGCGGCCAGGTCCGCAAGATCATAGTTGTTCCGGGCAAGATTATCAACGTAGTCTGCTAGGCTATGGCAAGCAAATCCACCTTCCGCAAAGTGCTTGTAACCTTCAAGGAGTACCTGCTGATTACGGTGGGACTGCTTATGTATACCACGGCATGGGCGGTATTCCTGCTCCCCAACAACCTGGTGGGCGGCGGCATCACCGGCCTTGGTTCCATAATCCAGTACAGCACCGGCTTCAACGTGGCCTACTCATACATCATTATCAATGCAATACTGGTAATAATTGCACTGAAGGTTCTGGGCGGCGGATTCGGAGCCAAGACCATTTACGCGCTGATAGTCACGTCACTGTTCCTGCGTTTCCTGCCTGGGATGATTCCACAGGATTTCGTCACCAACTTTACAGCCGACAACGGCAAGTTGATGTGCGTAATATTTGCCGGAGCACTGATAGGACTGGGCATCGCCTTGACATTCGCCCAGGGCGGCAGCACCGGCGGCACCGATATCATTGCACTTATTGTGAGCAAGTTCTATCGGGTTTCGCCCGGTACGGTCATAGCCGTTCTGGACCTGGTGATAATAGGTTCGTCCCTGCTGATACCCAACGGCGCTCCTTTCAGCGAAAAGCTGCTGATAGTGATTTATGGTTTCGTACTCACGGGCGTAACCAACTATGCCCTTGACTTTGCCATAAACGGCCGGCGGCAGTCGGTCCAACTGTTCATCTTTTCAGAGCAGTACGAGACTCTCACAGACCGTATCTGCAACGAGATCCACCGCGGAGTCACCCTCCTTAACAGCCAGGGCGGATACTCAAAACACACTGGAAAACTGGTTGTCGTTATAGTAAAACGTACAGAAACCAGCAAAATTCTCAAACTTATCAAGGAGGTCGATCCCGATGCCTTTATCTCTATAGGTAACGTCTCAGAGGTATACGGCAAGGGTTTTGAGCCTATCAAGAAATCGTAAACGTACATCACGTTTTTAAAAACGGAAAAACAATGCTCCGGATTTTTCCGGGGCATTGTCGTTTTATTTTTTACACGATATTTTAGCACATATAAAACATTATATATGAAAACACTATCCATTGCCTTTCTCGTAGTAACACTCTCTTCTTTAGCTTCCACCCTATGTATTATCGCTGTTCTGGTCGGCCGCCGGAAACGCGCCCTATCACAACAGTTCAAATACCCCGTCGCCGGCGAAGCCGTAAGCCAGGTTCCAGACGGTGTCTTGGAAGAAGAGGCCGCCATCTACGACATCTCCGACCGGAAGGCGACCGAACTGATGGACAAATTCAAAATGCTGATGGAAGAGCACAAGCCCTATCTTGACCCAAAGGCCAACATAGATGCTATAGCCAATACTCTCGGCTCCAACAAAACAGCCCTTTCAAAGATGATTAACGACAAATTCGGGATGAACTTCAGACAGTTGCTCAATTCTTTCAGGATCAGGGAGGCCATTATGCTGATATCCAAGCACAAGAACATCAGCCTGGAGGATCTGCGAATCAAGAGCGGGTTCAACTCCACCAGCACCTTCAATTCGTCGTTCTCCCGGTTTACCGGATGCACGCCCGGCGAGTATTGCAAGAAAGTCACGGGGCGATAGGTATGTTTTTGCTGACAAGACTCCGCAACCGCCGCAAACAGCGGCGCAAGAGCAAAGAAATAATAGCTCTGGCAAACATATTATTGATGGAGGGAGACCTGTACCTTGACACTACCCTGAAATGCAGCAGGGTGGCACAGGGAATAGGCAGCAACCGTACATATCTCTGGGCTGCACTCCACACGCTCGGACACGGGTTCCAGGGATATCTGGCAAGATTCAGAATCATCTATTTCGTAAAGCACGCCCGTGAACTGGCGTTCCTGCCAAAAGACGAGATAGCGGAGCGATGCGGGTTCACTCACGAAAAGTATCTGAACAAGTATCTCAAGGAGATGTTCGGGATGACCCTTTCTGAATATCTGAAGATTATCCGGCGGGAAAAGCTGCCTACATGAACAGTTTATCAATCTCTTTGAGAGATGACGGCAGGGTGAATACCACCACATGGTCGTAAGCCTCTATGCGGGTACTTCCGTAGGCGATAAACGACTCCGTGCCCCGGATCACACCGCCGATAATGGCGTCACGGGGAATCTCAAGGTCCTTGACGGGGGCCTTGGTAACCGGACTGCCGGGATGGACAATGTATTCCAGCGCTACGGCGTCACTCTCGCTCAAGTACTTGATAGAGCGGATTTTGTCGGTGAGTGTAAACCTGAATATGCGGCTGGCGGAGAGGATTTTCTTGTTGATGACTGCATCGACACCCATTCCCTCTGCCAGCTTTATATATTCTATGTTCTCCACCTCTGCGATGGTTTTGTTCACACCCATCTTCTTTGCGGCGGCACAGGTCATGATGTTGGTCTCGGAGTCACCTGTCACCGCCACGAACACGTCGCAGCCCTGGATGTTCTCTTCGTAAAGCCAGTCGGTATTGCGGCCGTCACCGTTTATTATCATCGTCTTCTCCAATATCTGTGACAGCTCCTCGCAGCGGGCGCGGTTGTGCTCGATGATCTTCACGGAAGGTATCGTCTTTTCAAGTTTGGCTGCCAGTATTTCGCCCATGGGGCCGCCGCCAACTATGCAGACACTCTTCACTGCCACCTCTTTCTTGCCGGCCGCCTTGAGTACCTCATATACAGTGTCACGCAGCGCCATTGCATATACCAGGTCTCCCAGGCGCATCTTGGAATCCTTTGTGGGAATCAGTGTGCCTTCTCCGCGCGAAATGGCAACGATGCGGAAAGGCAGATTCTCTATCGGATATACGAAATCTGATATTTCACGGCCGATAAGGGGGGAATCCTCCTCTATTTTGAACTCTATCAACTGCAGCTTTCCATGGCCGAACTGGACAAACTCCGTCATACCAGACTCGCGGACCAGGTCGGCAATTTCGTAGGCCGCCATCCGCTCCGGATAGAACATCAAATCGATGCCAAGCTGGGTAAAAAGAGACTTGTTGTCGTATGAAAGATATTCTGCGGTGTTGATGCGGGCGGTGACTTTCTTTGCCCCCATCTCCTTGGCCAGCAGGGCCGACACGATGTTGACATTCTGGTCCTTGTCGGGGAAAACGGCCACGAACAGGTCTGCCTTATCCACCTTGGCGCTCTGCAGCACGCTGATAGAGGTAGGGGTGCCGAAGATTGTGACGGCATCCACAACCTCGCCCGCTTTGGTCAGACGCTCGGCATTGTTGTCAATTATGGTGATGTCGTGGTTTGACTCACCCAGAAGTTTTGCCAGATGGCAGCCGACTTCCCCGGCGCCTGCAATTATTATCTTCATTGCTCAAGTTTCGCAAGAATTGAAATCTTGTTCTTATGTACGTTAGGACTCTTGCGAATCTTTTCCTATCGCACAATCTTTTATAACGCTACCCCAACCCTAAACCGAAGCTATGAAGCTTTGCTTCAAATCCCTTCCCCCGGGAAAGGGACTTACCCTACGCCCTTCGGGCTTTAATTACTCCCCAGTCCTATGAGCCGCAGGAACTCGCTGCGGGTACGCATGTCCTTCAGGAATACGCCCGTGAATGCGCTGGTGGTGGTTATCGAGTTCTGCTTTTCGACGCCGCGCATCTGCATGCACATGTGTGCTGCTTCAATAACAACGGCCACGCCCAGCGGCGCCAAGGTGTTCTGGATGCAGTCGCGGATCTGCACCGTAAGGCGCTCCTGCACCTGCAGGCGGCGGGCGAAGGTCTCCACCACGCGGGGAATCTTGCTCAGGCCGGTGATGTATCCGTTGGGGATATATGCCACGTGCGCCTTGCCGTAGAACGGCAGCATGTGATGCTCGCACATAGAGTAAAGGTCGATGTCCTTGACCAGCACCATCTGCTGATATTCCTCCTTGAACATCGCGCTGCGCAATATCTCCTCTCCGTTCTCTCCGTAGCCCTTTGTAAGGAACTGCATGGCCTTGGCCACCCGCTCCGGAGTTTTCAGAAGCCCTTCGCGCTGCGGGTCCTCGCCCAGCAGCCGCAGAATCTCGAAATAGTGCTTCTTGAGTTCTTCGGTAGTGCCAGCGTCGTACTGCTCTATAACCTTGTAAGCCATTCTGATAGTTATTATCATACAAATTTAGCATTATAATTCAAAAAACCGGATTATTGGGTTAACTTTGAATCGGAAAGATGCGCGGATGCGGGTGACAAAGGCAAAAGAAATGGAAGATATTATAACTATCCGGAACGTTTGCAAGACTTACCACATCGGCAAGACGGAGGTCAGGGCGCTGGATTGCGTCAGCCTGACAATCTGCAAAAACGAATATGTCGCCATAATGGGCCCTTCCGGCAGCGGCAAATCCACACTGATGAACATTCTAGGATGCCTGGACACCCCCGACAGCGGCTCCTATGCCCTTTGCGGCAGGGATGTCAGCCGGCTGAAAGACGACGCCCTGGCCGATGTCCGCAGCCGGCAGATAGGCTTCGTGTTCCAGTCGTTTGCGCTTATGCCCCGCCTTTCGGCGCTGGAGAATGTCGCGCTGCCGCTCATTTATGCCGGCGTGCCGCGCGCCCGACGGCTGGAAAGGGCACGCAAGGCGCTGGAGCTCGTGGGCCTGGGCGAACGCATGGAGCATGATCCGTCCGAACTTTCCGGCGGACAAAAACAGCGCGTGGCGCTTGCCAGGGCCCTGATCGGCAATCCCTCCATCATTCTGGCCGACGAGCCCACCGGCAATCTGGACTCCGCCACTTCTGAAGAAATCATGTCGCTTTTCAACGATATTCACGCCGCCGGCAACACGGTGATACTGGTGACTCATTCAGAGCAGATTGCCGCTCATGCGCGGCGCATTATTTGCATACGAGACGGACATATAGAATCTGATATAAAACGATGAAACTTTATACAAAAACGGGCGACGAAGGCACCACAAGCCTTGTCGGCGGGCAGCGCGTAAGCAAGTGCAGCAGCCGCGTCTGCGCCTACGGCGATGTAGACGAACTGATATCCTATCTCGGCGTGATTCGCGCGCACGCAGAAGGCCAGTCTTTTTGTGATGATTTATTCCAAATCCAGCAGCATCTTTTCGAAGTATCTTCTTACCTGGCCTGTGAAGGCGAGTGCAGCTACCTCAAGCCGCTGGAGATAGAGGCCAAACTGGCTTTCCTGGAAGAGAAGATTGACAAATTGACAGAGCTGCTGCCCAAGAAATTCTCGTTTGTGATACCGGGACCGCCGGCCCTTTCGGCAGAGATTCACGTGGCCCGCACAATTTGCCGCAGGTGCGAACGCGCAGCTGTTGCAATCGAGGCCAGAAGTACCGTCGACATAGACTGCACAAAATACCTTAACCGCCTGTCTGACTACCTTTTTGCCCTTGCGCAAACAGTCGTTTCGTAACTTATGTGAAATATTTATTTCGTTTTCTATTGCATATTAAAAATTATTATATCTTTGCAGCCCTTTTAAGGAAATAGCACGAATTTTTAATCAGTTTTTTTGATATGTACTGGACACTTGAGCTTGCATCCAAACTGGAAGATGCACCCTGGCCCGCAACCAAAGACGAGTTGATTGACTACGCCACCCGCAGTGGCGCACCCCTCGAAGTAATAGAGAACCTGTCGGACCTCGAAGATGACGGCGAAGTCTACGAATCCATCGAAGACATCTGGCCCGACTACCCCACCAAAGAAGATTTCTTCTGGAACGAGGAGGAATATTAGTAGAAAATAACGGGACAATCCCGTCTAACTAATTGAAATTCAATAAGTGAGGCAAGTGAAAATAAACTTGTCTCTCTTTTTTTATGCCCAAATAAACTTGTCAGAAATACCGATAGAACGCACTCCAAAGGGTTGGTGATTTCAACGATTTGGATTTCCTTGTCTATTTTTTGTCATCTTTTCGTATTTTTACAATATGACAACTACTCGAGTTTATATCGTCTTCTACTCAGGCAGACCGATGAATTTTAAAGCCATTTCCGAATTATCGGAAGTAGAACCTACATACACAGAAGTCAAAGGCGAACCAAGGATTAGCCGCATTGACGGCAGAGTTATTAAAGTCCAATCCGAGAATGGAGAATGGATTCCAAGACTTAATCCCTACAACAGTTTCGAGTATCACCTGCCCGTCTCCCACGGACTAATTGTAGCCCGACAGTATAACAAACTGATGAGGGCAATCAAAAACCCTAAGGAATTGGGGCAGTATTTCAAGGCACGGGGCATAAAGGCGTATGTAGAAATAGTGATTGAAGGGATTACTGATACATATTCCTTCCCGTCTCTTCACTTCGACAAAAAGTTCGTCTCGTTTCTCGCTGACTTGAATAATGCCGAAGTTGATTTTGATATTTACACAGAACCTTGGAACAAAGACGGCAAAGATTATAAAGAACCCGCTATTGTCCTTCCCTCGGGAATAGAACTCTACAAAATATAAGTCCTCGCGCCATTTGTGCTCATATATCCTTGTCTATTTTTGATTAACCATTAATTAAAATACTGATTATCAACAATATAATCTCCGAAAATCCTGTGGAACGAGGAAGAATATTAAGTCTATTAACTGACTGAAATACAGTTAATTAAATGAATAACACGGCAGAACTTAAGGGTTCTGTCGTGTTATTTT
>JAEEGG010003697.1_pt1 | contig 37967 bp, 34 predicted proteins | sample 9134161 | NCBI WGS metagenome assembly JAEEGG01 (sample SAMN16246543, study PRJNA631951) | gut metagenome | biome: gut microbiome; feature: rumen; material: CR-attached | host: Bos | place: Iran: Karaj | collected 2018-10
TGCTCGTCAACTCGTCAAACTCTTTTGTCCAAAGCAAGACATGCCAATACTCCGCAGGCGCAAACACGGCATAATTATCATCTTCCAAGGTCAACAAATAGTCCTTGGCTTCCATCACCTTGTCATAGTCGCGGTCGAGGAACTTCTCAAGGAGATAGGCGCGGCCTTTGGCAATCCGCTCCGCCTTCGACTGCTGGATTTCCTCCTCAATCTGCGCGAAGGCGGAGAAGGCGGTTGCAAACAGGAGAACTATGATTAGGACGCATCGTTTCATATAGGTATTCTTTTTTTCATTTTAAGTTGTCGCAAATTTTGCGACAACTATTTTGATTCCATTTTGGCATCTTAAACCACCGACTCATAAACCGCCTTGATCTTCTTGGCGGCCAACTCCCACTTGAGGCTGTCCACCTCGTCCTTGCCTTCGTCCTTGAAGCAGTCGGCCAAAGGCTTGTAGTGGCAAAGACCATAAATGGCATCGGCCAAACCATTGATATCCCAGAAGTCGACCTTCAAGGCATGCTTGACGACCTCGGAGACACCCGACTGCTTGCTGATGACCACCGGCACATTGAGGCGCATGGCCTCCAACGGCACGATGCCGAACGGCTCGGAGATAGACGGCATGACGAACACATCGGTCATGGCGAACATCTGGTCGACGGCCTCGCCCTTCAGGAAGCCCGTGAAGTGGAAGTGACTGCCCATGCCGAGCTGTGCCACACGCCGGATCATCTTCTCCAACATGTCGCCCGTGCCCGCCATCACAAAATGGATGCTCGGGTCAACCTGGTGGATCTTATAAGCCGCCTCAATGAAGTATTCAGGACCTTTCTGGTAGGTGATTCTTCCTAGGAAGGTCACCACCTTGGCGTCAAGACCACTACGTTCGTATTCAGACTTTGGCTTGTCATTAGGTTCCACGGCGTTGTGTACCGTCACGACCTTGGCGGGGTCGATGCCGTATTTGTTGATGACGATATTTCTAGTCAGGTTACTCACCGTGATCACACGGTCGGCGGCCTCCATGCCCCTACGCTCGATGGCGTACACATCAGTGTTGATGTTCTCGCCCGAACGGTCGAACTCGGTGGCATGCATGTGAACCACCAGCGGTTTGCCCGTGGTCTCCTTCGCCGCGATGCCCGCCGAATAGGTCAGCCAGTCGTGGGCGTGGATGACATCGAAGTCGTATTTTGTGGCCAACGAAGAACCAATCAAGGCGTAGCGTGCCACCTCCTCCATCAGGTTCATTCCATATTTGCCCGAGAACTGGTAGTTGCGCGCAAACACCGAACCACTGCGGTTGAAATGTTCCACCACGTGGCGGTCGCTTTCCAAGACATTAGCAAAGTTCTCCGGCCCGACATACGGGATGATGTTGGAGCCAATCTCCATGTACTGCACGCGCTCCCAATAGCTGCGGTCTTTCTCGTGGTCAATGTCGATGGTCACGTCACTGGCATTGAGCAGACGCACATTGGTCTCATCCTCGTCGCCGTAGGCACGAGGCACCACAAAGAGTACATCCACATCGTTCTTGGCCAGGCCTTTGGTCATGCCGAAACATGCCGTTCCGAGGCCACCGGTAATATGGGGCGGAAACTCCCACCCAAACATCAGGACTCTCATTTTGAGCCTCCTTTCTTATTTAGTTCTTCAATCAGGTAATGTAGATAGATCAAGGCACCCACACTCGTCGACTGCGAAATGCAACCTCTTGCCTCAAAGGGCGGGTTGCCGTCGTAAATCTCCGACACCGTACCGATGCCGTTGTCCTTGATGGCTTCCTCGAACCCATTGTACAAGTCTTCCAGATAAGGCAGAGAGGTCTTCCCGAACAGCTTCACCGACAGGTCGGCATAGAAAGCAATCAGCCAAGGGAAGGCCGTGCCGTTGTGGTAGGCACGTTCGCGCTCGCTGTGGTTGCCAATGCTGATGCCCTTATAGTTCTCGTCATTGGGCGACAGTGAACGAATGCCGCGCGTCGTCAGCAGCTCGGAGTGGGCGATGTCGAAGGCACGTTTCTGCATCTCATCGCTCATCGGGCTAAAAGGCAAGGCGGCAGCCAGCATCATGTTAGGTCGCACCTGCTCGTTCTTCTCGTTGCTATTCACATAGTCGTAGAAACCATTGGTTGCCTTATTATAAAAGGTGTCGGCAAATGAGGATTTCACCTTTTCCGCCAAATCTTGCCATTTCTTGAGCAGCGCGCTCTTCGGCTCGGCGGCTTTCAACAACTCCACGCCATAACGCAGGGCGTTATACCATAGTGCATTCACTTCAATCGCCAAGCCCGTACGCGGTGTCCAAGGCTTGCCTTGGGCGAAGACGTTCATCCAAGTGAGGGCCAAGTCGCGGTTGCCGGCATAAAGCAGACCGTTGTCCAAAGTATGCACATTGAAATCCGTACCAGCAATGAAACTCTCCAAAATGGTCGTCATCGGTTTCTTGTATTTCTTCCAGATGTCCTTCTTATCCTTGCCCAGCATCTTCTCATAGAGCTGCAGCACATAGAAGAACCACAGCGGCGAATCGACCGCAGTGAAATAGAGGCTCTTTTGATAGTAACGGTGCGGGAAGAACGGACCTTGCATCCGCGAAACCAGATAATCCAAAGCCGCAGTAAAAGTCTTCTCGTCGCCTTGCGCTAAGGTGATGCCTGGCAAAGCGAGGAAGGTGTCGCGGCTGCACGAGCCAAACCATGGGAAACCAGCCCATAGGCGTGTGCCTTTCTCGTCACGGATAATAAACTGGTCGGCGGCCTTCACGAGACACTCCTCATAGCTATGCTGCGGCAACAGCCTCTTCACCTCAGCCTCACACTGCCTCTTGATGGCAGTCGGGCTTTCTTCCTTGAGACTTACTGAAAGGATCACCGTGTCGCCTTGTTTCATCTGAAGTTCGAAGAATCCAGGGACAAATTGATCTTCCACAGCATCGTAGCCGCGTTCCTGCTCGCGAATGTAGAACATATTGTAATACCAATGTGGCACATGGGTGTATTGCGCTGCACGCGAGAACTGCAGGTACAACCTCGAGTAATCCTTATAAAGTTGCCACGAGGCGCCGTTCTTCACCAGGTCCACCTTGCGACTGGCCTCATGGTTCTCATGCGTCAGCATGTGGACGTTGCGGAAGGCCAGGAAGGGCAACACGCGCAGCGTGATGGGTACCACAGATTCGCGTAAGGTATAACGCACAAAGAGCCGTGCTTCCGTCGCGGAAAAGATCAACTCCTTGTCAAGCACCACATTGCCAATGCGGTAGGTCAACTTCGGCATGGGGTCGGCGGTGAAGTCGCGAAGATATTTGTGACCACGTGGGGCGAAGATGCCATCGGGGTACATGTGTACACCAAGATGGAATTCTTCCTTGTTCTCGATGATCGTCTCATCGAGACTCGAAAGCAGCACATGGTTGTTGTTGTCCAACTGAGGTTGTGGCACCACCAAGAGACCATGGTACTTCCTCGTGTTGCAGCCAATCACCGTGGTGGCTAGAAAAGCCCCTAAAGCATTGGAACGCAATACTTCACGGTTGAGCGTAAACTCCAGATTGACTAGTTTTTTCTTATCCCAGGAAATGTAACTCATTATGTATGATAGATAACGATTAAATTACTACTTAATCTTTTGACGCGGGACTGAAAGACACGAGCCACGGGACAAAACAAGGTCTCGCGTCACACGTCTCGTAGTCTCGAGTCAATTATTCGACTACAAAAATAATGTTTTTCTATTATGCAAGCAAAAAACACAACATTTTTTATCTTTGCAGGCGCAAAAACGACATCAAACATTCAAAATATGAATAAAAAACTCATCAACATGATTGCATTAAGTGCTATCGTATTGGCCTCGTGCACCTCGAAGCCCGAACAACAGCCTGAGACAGAAAAAACGAATCCTTTTCTCAGCGAATACACGACACCTTTCCAAGTGCCGCCGTTTGACCAAATCAAAATCGAACATTACATGCCCGCATTCGAAGCCGGCATCAAAGAACAACAAGACGAAGTGGAGGCCATCGTTAGCAACTCCGAACCTGCCACCTTCGAGAACACTATCCTCCCTTACGACAAATCGGGACAAATCCTGAGCCGTGTCAGCAACGTGTTCTTTAACCTCAACGAATGCCTCACCAACGACGAGATGATTGCCATCGCCGAACAGGTGCTGCCTATGCTCTCCAAGCACAGCGACGCCATCATGATGAATCCGAAACTCTTCGAGCGCATCGACTATGTGTATCAACACCGCAACGAAATGGACTTGGACGACCAGCAAATCCGCGTGGTAGAAAAATACCATCAGGATTTTGTGCGCAGCGGTGCTGCCCTGCCTGACGACAAACAAGCAGAATTGAGCAAAATCAACGAACAGCTTTCCACTTTGAGCCTGCAATTCGGCAACAACCTGCTGAAGGAAAACGCCAATTACAAACTCGTCATCGAGAACGAGGCCGACCTTGCAGGTCTGCCTCAAACCAGCATTGACGCCGCTGCCGAGCAAGCCAAAACCGATGGCATGGAAGGCAAGTGGGTGTTCACCCTAAGCAAGCCTAGTCTCATCCCTTTCCTACAGTTCGCCGACAACCGCGACCTGCGTGAAAAGATGTACAAAGCATACTACAACCGTGGAGACAACAATAACGAGTACGACAACAAGAAGCTCATCAATGAGATGTGCAAACTACGCGTCCAAAAAGCACAACTCTTCGGTTATGACAACTACGCCGACTACGTCCTTGCCGTCAACATGGCGCAAGACTCCAAAACCGTCGACAAGTTCCTCATCGACATTTTCAACCCCGCACAGCAACTCGCCAAAAAAGAATTGGCCGAGATGCAGGCCATCGCAGACAAGGAGGGCGCCAACATTAAGTTGGAAGGCTGGGACTGGTGGTACTATGCTGAGAAACTCCGCAAGGCCAAATATGATTTCGATGAGAATTATATCAAGCCTTATCTGACCGTGGACAATGTGCGCAACGGCATGTTTACGGCTGCCAACAAACTGTACGGCATCACCTTCACCCAAAACACCAATCTGCCCGTCTACTATCCTGGCGTGGAGACCTACGAAGTGAAGGAAGCCAATGGCGACTTCCTCGGCATCCTCTATCTCGACTACTACCCGCGCGACTCAAAAAGCGGCGGCGCATGGTGCACCAGTTTCCGTGAGAGTGGCCACGACATCAACGGCAAGAAGATTTATCCCGTCGTTTCTCTCGTGATGAACTTCACCCCTGCCTCGGGCGACACCCCTGCCCTGCTCACTTGGGACGAAACAGAAACCATGTGGCATGAGTTTGGGCACTCGTTGCACGCCTTCTTCTCCGATGGCCTCTACACGCGCACCTGCGGCAACGTTCCTCACGACTATGTAGAGATGCCTTCACAAATCATGGAAAACTGGGTCGCCGAACCTGAGGTTATCCGCATATACGCCAAACATTACAAAACCGGCGAGCCAATGCCCGACAGTCTCATCCAAAAGATTGAGAACAGCGCTTTGTTCAACCAAGGCTTTATGACCACCGAACTCATCGCCGCCTCCATCCTGGATATGAAGTATCACGAACTCACCGAGGTCCAAGACCTGGATGTAGATGCTTTCGAAAAGCAACAGATGGATGCCATCGGCCTGATGCCTGAGATTCTGCCACGTTACCGCTCAACTAACTTCAGCCATATCTTCAATGGTGGCTATAGTGCCGGTTACTATGCCTACACTTGGGCAGAAGTGTTGGACAAAGATGCTTTCAACTACTTCAAGAGTTCTGGCAATCTTTTCAATCCCGACCTGGCAGCCTCGTTCCGCAAGAACTGCCTGCAGGAATGCGGCAACGACGAAGGCATGGTGCAATATCGCAAGTTCCGTGGTCAAGACCCGGACTACGAACCATACTTAAAGGCCCGTGGCCTGAAATAACATTTCCAACATTATGGGATTCCCACCTGACGGCGGGAATCCCAATAAAAAAAGGCCACCCATCATGGATGGCCTTCCCTTTTATCTTAGTTTTAATCTTACTCGAACAACGTCTTATTGTTCTCCAGCAGTTGCCCCAGCAAGTCAATTTCCTTGGCCTTCAACCTGAGACCCGGCAAGAAACGTTCAAAGTTGCTCAATCCATGCATGTCTGAACCGATATAGTCATACAGTCCCTCCTGGAGCAAGAAATGCGCCTTTGCGACTGCTGGTCCCCCGTAGGCACCTGCCAAAGACAGCAAATTCAACTGGAACTTATAATTCTTGTCCTTCCAACGGAAATAGTTGCCTTTATTGGCATACTCATAGCGTTCAGGATGAGCGATGACAGGCTGGAATTCGGCACACATGATTTCATAAATCATCTCAGTGATGCCGTGCTCATACATCATATAAGAGGTCTCGCAAAGCACATGAGTTCCTGCCTTGTCCAAAGTCAGGAAACCCTGCTTAAAATGTTCCATGAAACGCGCATCAAGCATATATTCAGCCGCAAGTCGCAACTCGATATTGCAAGTTTCCGCGACCTGTACTTTGAAGGCCTCGAACTCTGCCATGATGCTTTGACGGTCGTTCAACGGATAGTCCTTCATGAAATGAGGCGTCAGAATCATCTTAGCAACACCACGCTGCTCTAATCTCTTTAAGGCATGAAGCGATTTCTCAGCAGTGGCGAAACCATCGTCAACACCAGGAAGCAGATGGCAGTGCACATCGCAAGCGCCCCTAAAGAAATCATCGGGAAGTTTGTGTTTCAAAAATGAAAACATAATCTCTATCTTTTATTCTTTATCCTCTGTAGACGCATGGGAATGCGAATGGGAATGATGGTGATGATGCTTATGCCTTTTGGGGAAGATTTTCTGATACCATTTCTTCTTTTTCTCCTCTTCGTTGCCGTACCCATAACCGTAACCGTAGCCGTAACCGTAGCCATAACCGTAGCCATAACCATAGCCATAACCATAGCCATAATAGCCATAACCGCGTTTCTTCTTGCTAACGCTATTCAGCACGACACAGAGGTTGGGGAAATGGCCATCCTTATAGAACTTGTCGACATCGAAGAGCAAACGCTTGTCGGTCTTGCCCGCACGAAGCACCATAATGGTGGTATCAGTCACACGCTTCACGATGTCGGCGTCAGCCACCATGCCCACCGGCACATTGTCCAAGAAGACATATTCATACCGTTTACGCAATTCTGCAACGAGATCTTCCAAACGGGTGCTCATCAGCAACTCAGCAGGGTTCGGCGGCACAGGACCAGAGAAAACAATATCTAATCCGGGGGTCGTGATGTCGCTATGGATGATGTCATCAACATTGTCAGTCTTGCCCGAAAGATAGTTAGACACGCCTGCTCGGGTATTGACGCCAAACACCTTGAACAAGGTGCCTTTACGGATATCCAAGTCAACAATGACCGTCTTCCTCTTCGCCAAGGCAAAACTAGTAGCCAGATTGGTAGAGACAAATGTCTTACCCGACGACACCATAAACGAAGTAAACATGATGACATGCGAACCTTCCTTACGGTCTCTCATGTATTCAAGACTCGAGCGAATCAATCGGAAGGCTTCTGATAGCGAATCGCGTCCATTTTCCTTGACCATAATGGCATGTCCGGGAATGCCCTTTTCATACGGCACATCTCCCAAGAAAGGCACCGTAGAACTCTTCTGGACATCCATCCTGTCGTGGATGGTTGTGTCAAGCAACTTCCTCAGCAGCATGATCAATGCAGGAACTGCCAAACCTATCAACACGCCGAACAAGACTGACTTCTTCTCGTCGGGCGCCACCGGCTTCGAATTGGGATAGGCATAGTCAATCACCTTTGAGGTGGCTTCCAACTGAGGACTCGTCAACAGCATCTCTTCACGCTTGGTCAACAACTGCAGATAGAGCTTTTCTTTAATATTCTGCATTCGACCGACCTCGTTCAACTCCAATTGCGCAGTAGGCACCGACTGAATCTGGGCATTGGCGATGCTGCGCTCACGTTCTGCGGCATCGATTCGGGTTTGAAGTCCTTGTAGGTTGCTCTCCAACATGGCCAAAATTGAGGAACGCAGCGTATTTTGGGATTCTTGAAGGTTCACCGCAACCGGGTTGTTGAGCGTGCCATCTGCCCTATAGCCTTCCAAAGTGGTCTGGTTGTCGTTATACTTCTTAATGACTGAAGCCGCTTCGCCAGAAACGTTGACAGCACCTATAGGAATCACTTGACCAGGATTGCCTTGTATAAAATTAATCAAGAATTGGACATTGGCCGCCTGTCCCCTAAGTTGCTTGGCCTCTTCAGTCGAGGCAGCGCTGCTGGCCATATAAGTCTGTCCGAAAGACTTGGTGTCAATCAGATTATGAGAACGCTTGAAGTCCACAAAGACCTGCTCATAATCCTGAATGTCGTTCATCAAGTAGGTGATACGGTCGTTGATGAAAGCTTCAGAATAGTTTAGCACACGCTGCTGGTCGTCAATAGACTCCTGATTGTAGACATCAATCAAGGTGTTCAGCACATCGGCCGCTCGCAACGGAGAAGTGTCCTGCACTGACAGTCTCAGGATGGTATTCCTTTCACTATCGCGAGAAACACGGATTCTGGAACGATAGGAAGAAGCCACGGATGCAACAGAACGATGCAACACATTAATCGGCACATCCATATAGTCTCCATAAATCCAAGTAGGCGTCACCACCACCTTGCCACTGGGAATGCGTACCGTGTCGTTCAACCTCACCTTCATCGACGGGACATTCGCCCCAATGTCTTCCAAGATCACATGGTCATTGTCGTAAGGACGGACCGTAAACGAAACGGAGGTCTGTTCATCCAAATCCGGGAAACCCACTTCAATAGGAGAAGACTTATACAGGTCCTTGTTGCGCTTGGCCACCTTGGTCTTATAGCGGTACATGGTATTCAGATTCAGTTTCCGCACCATGTTTTCCATATTCGTCTGCGACTTCAGCACCATCATTTCATTGTTCACCGTACTGACAACAATGCCTTGGCCCATGATGGCATTAATTGTCGATGACCCACGCATGCTTTCAGAGCCCCCACTAGCGCCGCTCTTAATCATCACAGTAGCGGAACTGGCATAAATCTTATCCTCATTTTTTACCTTGTAGTAGGCATAGAGACCGCCTATGAGGGCACAAAGCACGAACCAATGCAGGTTCCTCAAAACAAGGAATACTACATCTTTAAACTTAAAGCCGCTATTGGTGTCTTCATCAAAAAACGCAGCCTCGTTCGCAGGTTTATTGTTTGTATTATTATCCATTTCGTTACTATTCTATAGTTCAGAATCAATGAAAATCCCAGACTAATTACTATTGCTTTCTTTTTTTAGGCTCTTGTAGAGCAAATACAACGAAACCACAGAGGTTATCCCGGAAACAAGCCATTGCCAATTGGAATAGCTCTCCCTGAGGAAACGGCGGGTGCCAACTTCGGTGAAGATGACGTCGTTCTGCTGCAGCAGGAAAAACTCATCATTGAAGATTTCCGTAGAACGCGGATCCAGGTAATGGATCACCATTTTCCCGTTCACCTCACGCATCACGCCGATGCGGTCACGGCGGGTATAAAGGTCCAAACCGCCCGCCATGGCCAAAGCCTCCAAGAAAGTGCAACGCTCCTCTGATATGTTCAACACCTTTCCTGTCTCAGTGCCCAGCACAAACACCTTGAAGTTCAGGAAACGCACCATGACATTGGGATTGCTCAAGTATCCGTTGGTTTTCAGTTGGTCCGAAATCATATCCTGCAATTGCAAACGAGTCAAACCTTCCACATGCAACTCACCCAAAACCGGAAACTCAATATTGCCGTTTACATCCACCAAATAACCCATTCGGGCCTGATTGGTAACACTTCCAGCAGAACCAAACACGTTAAAAGGCTTGAGCAATTCCTCGTTCTTGCCATCACTCATGACATAAATGCGCAACTCATCGTAAGGCACAATAGTTGCTTCAAACCTATCGTTCAAAGGTACGCCATAACTAGGCATATCCCTGAGGTAACGCACTTTCTTCGAAGTAACGCAAGAGGAGGTCACCAAACCCATTAAAACCAAGGAAAACAACAATAAGAATCTAGATTTTTTCATATTTGGTTCATATTCTTTTTGAAGATGCAAAAATACAAATAAATTCCGACATAGCATAGGACTTCCACCCATGTTATTTATTTTTTCCAACCACCACTCGCTTTACGGCATTTTTCGCCCGCTGCACCAATAATTCCCTCAACCATTGCATGTGGTTATCGGTCCACCGTTGCGGATGGGATGTCATCATGAGGCGTTCGGGCAGCTTGCCTTTTGTCAGTGCTTCGATGATGTCGTCAGTTGAATGGTACACCCAACCCTTTTCCGTCCATTTTTCCTGATAGATGGGCACTTTGTCTCTCACACTAACGTTAAACCCATCCCAACGCCGCCCCGTATCGGTTAAATAGAAAACCTTCGAAAAATCCACATCGAAATAGGGTTCGCCTATGATGCCAAAATCATGATAATCATATTGTTTCCACAAGTCGCGACCATCGAACTTGCTGCGTGGTGCGCCATGCATGCAAATGGTTTTCACGGGGTAGAACTGGCGAAAATACTCCAACTTGTCTTTGAAATGGGCAATTGCCTTTTCCGCATCACCTCCACAAATGGACATATCTTCGTAGTGATAACCGACCTCATGTCCCATCCCGACAATGGCCTTAATGATTTCAGGCTTGTTGCTTTGCTCAACCGCACGAAAATAATACGAGGCCTTAAGACCCAGCGCATGCTCAATTCGCGCAGTCTCCAACGAGTTCTCGGCCTTCAAATCCACATCATGGCGGAGGATGGCAAATGACCCATCAGTCAGCGTTTCCTTCTGCGCACAATAGTTCTCAAAAGTGATGAACCGGTAACCCTGGCCCGCCAAACACTGGAGCAACTCGGTGTATTTCTTCAGCGTAAAGTCTCTGCTCATCTGAAGTCAATTTGATACTCAGGATGTTTCGTAACGGTTTTCTTGCTCTTGGGATAGTTTTCAACAAACCAGACTATGAAAGCAGTATAGTCAATTTTCTCGGCGAGCATTTGCTTCCGACGGTGTTGCCACTCCCCTTTCAGGTCGGGCATGGCGAGCAGTTCGTCAATCTTTGCGAAAAACGCCTCGTGCTGCTCGGGAAGGAACGAATAGCACAGACTATATTTTTGTTCCAACTCGTTAGGCACGGCCAAACGGCCCGCAAAACTGTTGCACTTGACCGCTGGGGTACCCAGCACCGCAGCCTCAGAGGTCATCGTCTGACTGTCGCCAACAAACATTGTGGCGTAATACATCAACGAGTGCGCCTTCTCGGGCGACACCTTCAACTGGTAAGGCTTGAACTCGTCATCGATGTTGCGTTCTGTGGTGATGAGCACCTTGCCCTTGGCACGCAACAGCTCCACCAGATGCCGTTTGTCCTCAATAGACAGTCCCTCGGCACCCACATCATGATGCGCCTTGAAAGCGTTGAACCTCAAGACAAAAAACGCCTCGCCTTCTTCGAGCCCCACCTCATGAAGCACCGAGGGGTCGGGAGCGAAACGGTTGGGATGGAGATAGGCCAATTCGTGGTAGGAGTCCACATAGACGGCCTTCTTAGACTTCCTTCGAATGGCTGACGGGGTCAGGATGGCATCGGAAAAAGGATGCCCAAACTTGGCGAACAAAGGTTCCGCCTCATCATCGTCGTCATCCAGAATGATGCTCTTCATGCGACTCAACTTGCTGACATGCGGGATGTTAATCGACGAACCGATGCCCAGCTCAATATGATGCTGCCGAACTATCTTGAGTAACCTTAGGTCAAAAGTCAGTTGGTCCAAACCTTTTTTGGCGAGGGCGTCGTCTTTCTTCCCGATGTTGATGTAAGGGATGCCATACAGGTCGAGCAGTTTCATCGCAGAAGGAATCTCCTTGACAGCAACGAATACCGCATGGCCTTTCTCGACTAATATCTTATATGCGTTGCGCAGCAGGTGCACATGCGCCGGATGGTTGATATCAATAAGGATGTTCATCGTCTTTTCATTATCTTTACGCCTATCTTCCCAATGCCATAGAGCAAACGGTTGCAGATGCATTTGTATCGGCCCAACTCTTTCAACTCGCCGCCAAACTTCAGTTTAAAATCACGCACGCCGTATCCGCCATCGTCAGGCTTGCCCGCGCCCATCATGTCGAAGCGCGGCATGCCATGTTCAACGGCGTATTGGAGTCCTGCGAAAGTGGCCAATTCGGAAGGAAAAATGTTTTTGTGGACACCATCCCTACCACATGCGTACATTTCATACAGGGCCTTGTCTTGAAGACCGACACAAACCGTCCCGCCAACAATTTGACCGCCAAATTCTACCAAAAGAAACGCGGCCGACGGCAATTGATGCAACTTCTCAAAGAACTCCAACGGGAACAACGGCATCTTCACCTTGTTCTTATACAAATCGCTTAATATCAGATAGTAATCCTTTACTTGTTCTATCGTAGGTCGCGTCACCAAAGTTGCCCCATCGCGCAACGACACGCGGATATCACGTTTGCGACTTTTCCCTAAATGGTCATTTACCACATTCATATTCGTCGTGTCGACCCAAATGTCATAATGCGCTTCATAGGCAAAACCGCATTTTTCAAAAACCGACCGCCAAGGACTGTAATCATTAAAATTGCGTGCCTCAACATAAATGGCCTTGCGTTTCAACCTCGACTTCAGCGCATTGAGCAAAATCGACAGTTCTTCTTCTGTGATGTCGTCGGACAACAAAGGTCCACCATTGATGATTGCCCGCCTTGAAAAGTATTGCTTGAGTTTTCCACCATCTTTTTGCACAAAGCCCACCGCCAAGCCTTTCAATCTTCCATCGCTCTCAACGCCCAACGCAAACGCTTCGAGAAACGAGAGACTGCCAAAGAAAGCGTATGCCTCTGGGGTTTGGAACCATGTGGACACCGAAGACGTTTTTGCCAAACCGTCCCATGCCAACCGATCAATATCATGTGCCTCAATTATCCTCGGCATACATTCTTATAGATTTCAATCAACTTTTGGGCCACGCTATGGTTGTCCAAACCATCTGCAACTAACCTTTCCCGTCCCTTCGTCTTTCCCGCAAAAGCAAATGCCTTTTGCATCAAGCCGGCCAACTCTTCTGGAGTACGCGTTTCTGCCACAAAGCACCCGTCAACGCCCCCAACCCTTTCCTTCACATCCCCCACATCCACACTCACAATCGGGCATCCACACGCCATGGCTTCTTTGATGACCTGTGGCGACCCTTCAGAGAACGAAGTCAGCAATAAAGCGTCCGCCGAACACATCAGCAAAGTCACCTCATCTCGCGAAAAGCCTTTCAGTTCCATCAATTCCACTTCCACACCTTTCAGCAGTCCCACACTCTCTTTTGCCAATGCAGCATTTTTCACTCCATTGTCAAAGGAACCTGCAAATAGGACATATCGACTGTTTTGGTTCAATTGCATCTGACGCCGAGCTTCGGTTTTTGCAGTGAGTTGCAGGTCTGAAAAATCAACGCCACAGGGAAGCAAGGAATGCTTTTTTTTCGGTTTGACGATTTCCAGCGTTCTTTTAGAGACAAACACATTCCATCTCGACAAGCGCATCGCCAATTTCGAGAAAGGGCGCACTTTTTGTTCATTGATATCGGAGCCATGATAGGTGGTCACCACCGGAACACGCCTTTGCAGATTGGCAAAAAGACCCGACAGGCCATAATGCGCATGGACAACATCAGGCCGAAAAACTTGTATTTCCTTTTTCAGCAATGGCAAATTCTTCAGATAACCTCGAATGCCTTTGCCCTGCAAACCAAAGTAACCGACTTCACAACCCATGGTTTTGAGGGCCTTGGCCTGCTCAACGATGAAAGGTGCAAAGCAACCTTGGTTATTTGAAGCAACGACAAGAATCCTCATGCCACACCTCTTCCTGCCAGTTTAATCCATGCCCAAGCAATATTGGCGATACAGATTCCTACCAGCCAAATCACATACCACCGCTTGTGCTTGTTAGTCAAATTAGTAATCGCGAAAGCGGCAAACATCAACTCTAAGGCCATAATAGGGAAATGGAAACGCTCGGAGTGGGCAAAATTACTGAACACCAGCACCACCAAATAGCCACACATCGTCGCAATGGGAAGCACATGCTTTCGCCAATCCCCTCGTTTCAAAAGCAAAAACATGGCGAGAATTGTCAATCCTGACATGATGTTTTTGATGAAATTAGCGCCGTTCATCATCATCTGGTTCTCTTGGCCCCGTGTTGCTACCATGGATGAAAAAGGTATGGTAAAAATCAAAGGGGCAAAAACCGATGCCGTCGCATATTTGGCAAAACTATTGGTTTCTGCACGCCACTCATAACCCGTGCTTTGGTTCTCCGCTCTCGTCGTCCACAACGCCTGCGTCTCCTGAATCATCTCAGCACCGACAGTCATAAACATCCATACGGCAAACAACGAACTGTACAACACTTTTTTCCATGTTTGCAATTGCTTTCCAGAACTCAAGATCAGTGCTCCTATCAAAGCAGCAAACATCACAGCGGCCAAGGCGGTTCGGAAAGTAAACATGACAAGGATACACAAAGCGGGAAGAATCATTCCTGTCAGCTTAATCTTCGGTGAGCGCAACACCATATCGGCACGCTCCACAAACAAGATGACCAGGAAAGACATCTCCGTCTCTTTGAGCGTCACACCACAATAATACCACATATTGGGCATAAGCATGCAAAAGATGGCAGTGATACGACCAGCATCCTCACCAAAATTCCGTTTGGCCAACTTGTACATTAACACGCAAGAAAACGCATCGATAAAACATTTTATAATACGAGGCGGCAACACATACGAACCTAACAATAGGTTTTCAAGGCCCAACCACCAACAATAACCAGAATCGGAGAAATCAATACGATAAACCTTCATCAATCTCGATGCTTCCTCAACGCCAAAATCTTTCCATAAAGTACCAATATACGTATACAACAGTTCATCACCGGGGTGGTAAGCATGTGGTTTGCCGGTCATCTCCAAATAATAGAAATAGATGAACAGCACATAGACTATGCGTATAATTAACGCGGTTACAAAAAGCCTTTTCGTGAAAGTCTTCTCGCTAAATTTTCGCCAATCCATCGTCAGCCGGTTGCCATAGACAAAGAACACAAGCACCGGGACCAAACCGAACAGCATAAACTGGAAAGGCATGGCGTAGTTCAAAAAAGCCACGCTGGTCAATGCCAAGGTTACCAAATAGCAGATAATGGCACGGGTAGAGAAATACTTAGGGAAATAATTCAACATAACAGTTACTCCTCGACTTAGTTTCTTTTTTCAACGACAGACTGATACAGCCGCATGACGCTTGCGCTGATGGCAGTCCAATGATAGTTTTGCGCCAGTATTCTCGAAGCATCCGACATGGCCTGCCATTGAGTTTGATCCTTCATTAATCGGCCAATATTCTCAGCAAACGTTTTCACATCGCCATATCCGGACAACAACCCATTCTTTCCATGTGCCACCACGAACGGAATGCCTCCCGCACGGGTTGCCACAATCGGCATGCCTGTCGCCATGGCCTCTGCAAAAACAATGCCTTGACTTTCCTCCTCACTATGCAAAACAAACAAATGCGCTTCTTGATACAATTGTCTCAAATCCTCTTTTGGAAGGTCAGTGCATAATCTAATGCTCTCCTTGTACTGCGAGTTGAGGATCACCGACCGTAGTTGCCCAAGATAGGACTGTTCTGCCACAGTTCCTGCAATAACCAACTGGGCATCGAATCCTTCTTCGCGCAAACGTTCGAAAGCCCTCAATGTGATCAAATGGCCCTTTCGATTGCCAATGGCGCCAACCGACAAGATGACACGGGAACTCTGCGAACAACTCACGCCATAGAAATCCTCATCAATGCCTTGAGGGACGACGTACATCATCGGTTTTCTTCGGATGGGGTAACTGTTTATCATGTCGTTGACATATTCCGTATCCACGATGGCCATGGGCAGTTGCCCCAGAAAACGTTTTTCAACCCAACCTTGATACAAGTATTGGACGAATCCCTTAATGGAAAAACCTTTTTTCAGCGCATTCTTTTTTTCAACCCTTGCCAGCCCATGAACCGTCACCACGCAAGGCAACCCTTCTTTCTTCAACCTCTTATACATCTTCCACGCGAAAAGATTGGTGCCATGAACATGGCACACATCCGGTTGAAGGGACATGATTTCCTTCGTCATCTTTTTGGTTTGGCAGATGGCGCTGACCTGCCATCTGCCTGGGTTGTCGATCCGATGCACAAGGACGTTTCCCTCTTCTGCAGTTCCTATCTCTCCTCCTTTTCTCGGAGCGTCGAAGACATGAACTTCATTAGACTTCCCAAGTTCGTGTGCCACCCCATACACCGATGCTTCGACCCCTCCTCTGATCATATCAGAGGACAAAGGATAAGCGCCTATTTGAACGATACGCATCTCAAAAACAATGTTTTTATCTCAAAAGACCCATTGCGAACTGTTTCACCCTCGAACCCCATGCCATCACCCTATTTCTCGCTTTGAGCACGGATATTGGCTTTTGATACAGCCGTTGTGTTTTCTTGGGTTGCCTCTTCCAATCCACTTTATCCAATTCCTGTTTTGCGGTCTCACGGTAGTCTTGGGAAAGATAATAAGGGAACAATCCATACGTGCGAAGATTGTCAATCAATTGCTTGTAATCAGGATTGGTTTTCTCTTCCTCTGACAGAAAGTCCACATTCCACAGCATGTGTTCCGCTGGAGGGTACAGTCGGCCTATGCCCCTATTCGCCACGTCCACATCCTGATTGTAATACGACAAAGGCCGGTTCAAAAACGCCACCCTGTATTTCAAAGCGACACGAATCCAAAGCAGGAAGTCCTCGCCCAATTTGATTCCCTTGGGAAAACCTCCCATCTCATCAAAAACCGTTCTTGGCATGCAAACCGCGCCTGTCCACATGGGCATGGCCATGGTTTTGGCATACACTTGGCAATAGTTGATATAGCCTTTTTCAAAACCGGCATCAACGCCTACTGGTGCCACTCGTGTTTTATGTTTCGTTTCATTGACGATAGTGTAATTGGTGCCATAAATACCCGCATCGGGGAACTCCTCAATCAGTTTCGATACCTCTTCAAGAAATGCCGGTTCCCACCAATCATCGGCATCAAGGAAACAAAGGTAATCCCCACGAGAAGCCACAACTCCGTTGTTTCGAGCCACGCTCACGCCCGAATTGGATTGTTGAATCAAGCGACAATTCACATGGCCATCAATAACCCGTCGGGCAACTTCCACCGATTTGTCATTGCTACCATCATCAATGATAATCAATTCGTAATCCGTGAAAGTCTGTGCCAACACGCTGGCGATGGCTTTGGCAACATAAGGTGCCTTATTGTAGAGAGGTATTATGACACTCAGTCGCATTTACTCTACACGGGCGAGACGGAATAACATCAACTGAATCATGCCGTCTTCGAGTTCTTTGACTTCCTCCCACGGGCCAACCTTCTCGCCCAGCAATTCGCCTTCGAGACCCGTATCGGTCATATTCTTGCCATCTTCGACCTTCCAATGCTGTTCTCCCATGAACATCATGCCGTCTCTTAATTCTAGTTGGCCGGCCTTCACGGCGGCATCCACTTCGGCTTGGCTGACACCTTCAGGCAAGGGAGTCAACATGGTAATCGTGCCGTCTTCGCCGAACACATACACCATATTGGCCATAAAGCGTGTGTCCTTGTCGAGATCGTCCTTTGCAAGGATGTCTTCTACCTTGGCCCAATCCATAGTGCCTTTTTCTGCGTTGAAATCAATCATCTCTGCAGCTTTCCATTTTCCAACTAAATTAATCATTTTTTTAAGTTTTAAAGGTTAATACTACTATTTATTTCGACCTTTTTCTTCGGTCTTTTGCCTTTTCCATTTTAAACAAGCAACGCTCCAAAAACCAAACCATCTTGTATGCCCAAGGATGCCGTTTGAGCCGTTGGATTTGTTCCATCGGGAAAGCATATTGCTCATAATCGGCCAAAACAGCTTTCGGAAGCAATTGGCCCAACACCTGTCTCCGTTCCGATTGGTTCAGTTCCTTGTTCGTCTCACTAATGCCCAACATGTCAAACAAGGTGACTTCAATATCTGTATACTGAGGTTTCTCACCACCGAAGATGATGGCTTGCAAATACCATTTCCAATCGGAGACAATCTTCAGGTTTTCATCATAGTACCCATATCGCTCGAACAATTCTCGACGGATATAGGCGGGGTTGTGGTTCAAAGTGCCTCTATACATGTCCAACAGGGTAATCTCCCGCCCCGCGAAACTCTTGTCAACGAACCTGCTCCCATCGGGATAGCACTTGACCATGTTGCCATAGAGAATAGATGGACTTCCTTTCTCTTCAAGAGATTTCAGCATCTTCTCCGCCACATCGTCAGCGGCGAGGCAGTCGCCCGAGTTGAGAATCTGGATATAATCTCCCGAGGCCATGCGAATGCCCTTGTTCATGGCGTTATAAATGCCCGAGTCAGGTTCCGAGACCCATTGCAAATGGGCGAATTCGGGTTCCATCTTTTTAATCACCTCCACACCCCCATCCGTTGAAGCACCGTCAACGACGATATACTCAAACCCCTTGAAGGTTTGGGCGGCCACGCTACGCATGGTCTTTTCAAGACCCGCTGCGTTGTTGCGGTTAATGGTGATAATGGAGAGTTTCATAATCAAAGCAAATTGGACAAATTGCCGGTAAAGAACTGCTCAAGCGGCATGGACTCGCCGCCAACGACCATGGAATACTGGGGATGATACATATTGCGGAAGGTGCTCAAACCATTATTGTTTTGCCGTCGCCCACTTTTCACCTCAATGGCGACCAGACTTTCGCCTCGAGCAATAACAAAGTCCACCTCCTCGTCGCTCTCTCTCCAGTAATACAATTGGTATTCCAACTCGTCCGCCTTGTCCAACAGATAACAACCAACCGCCGACTCAACCCATCTCCCCCATAGTGTTGGGTGGGTATAGGCTTTCTCAAAGGTCATACCGTCACTCATTACCGTGAGCAAGGCGTTATTGAACACCTGCAATTTCGGTATAGAGCGGTATTTTCTTGACTTGTCGACCGCATATTTCTGCAAACCGATAAGCAATTTGCTTTCGCCCAGCACCTCAAGATAGTTGACCAGGGTAGTAGCATTGCCAGCGTCCTGCAACTGGCCGAGCATCTTATTATAGGACAGTTGTTCCGCCGAATAGGCACATCCGAGCCGGAAAAGTTGATGCATCAGTGCAGGTTTATAGATATAAGTTGTTTGCAGCACATCCTTCTCAATTGCGGGGGCCACAATCGAATCACGCATATACCTCCTCCACCGGCTCTCATTGGGCAAATACGCCGCGCTGCCAGGATAACCGCCATAATAGACATATTGGTTGATGTCGAAGCCAAAGGCCTCGTGCATCTCCTGATACGACCAATGACTCATGGGCAACAACTCAAAACGTCCGGCAAGCGACTCCGTCAGTCCTTTCTTCAGCAACAACCGGGAAGAACCGAGCAGCACGACCTTCATGTTCACATCATTAAACGAATCGGCATCCCACTCTTTCTTCACCTGCTCGCTCCAGTTGTTGATTTTGTGTATCTCATCGAAAACAAGCAGAAACTCATGATTCTGTCCAAATCGCATCTGTGCACGAGCATCTTCCCAACGGGCAGCAATCCATGCGTTATCGTCAGGCGCAACTCCATCGGCGTTGAAGAACAACGATGGAACAGCGACTTCCTTCAGCACCTGCTTCACCATAGTGGTTTTTCCCACCTGACGAGGACCTGCCACAACCTGAATCGTTCTTCGCGGTTCGTTAATGCATGAAATCAAAAAGTCATTTTGCAACCTTCTAATCATAACTCACTTGTTTTTAAGCCGCAAAGGTATAAAAAATCTGCGATTCTTACAGAAAAAATCTTCAAAAGTTCATAAAAAAATCTGCGATTCTTATTGGAAAAATCTTCAAATCTCAGAGAAAAAATCTGCGATTTTGTAGTCAAACACGTCACAGGCAACGGAGTTATTGCGGTTAAGGATGATAATGGAGAGACGCATAGTTAACCTTCTATATATATTTTCCAAAAACTCTCATATTGATACTTAGCCCATGCATGACAACCAAATGGCAAAGTGCCTGTTATTGCATACGCTTCAGAAGGGAACCTCTCAAAAGCGAAGAGCAAAGCCTCTCCCACCTCGGGCTTCGAAAGTTCATAACGTGTGCCGTTGAGCATACTCGACCAAAAGTCATCCTCATTGTATTTCCATTGTTTGGCCACAGAACTCGGCTTGTTTCTCCAGCCCAACGCCATCAATAACCAGATAATCCATCGTGTCATTGGTTTTTTTTTCAAATCAATGCGCTCTGCTATGTCTTTCATTCTGATTACATTTTTTCTCCCGCCGAAATAATCCAGAAACGCCCCAATTCTGCGTAGCGAAAAACCGCCATTACCCACCCGCGACTGCTTTGGATGAAAGACCTCATCGGTAAAACGACCAAAAATCGGCGCTCCCACAAAGTCATATCCTTTGCCACACCACGCCATCAATTCGTCGCGAAACACATAAGCATCAGGTTGAGAAATCAAAATGAATTCGAACTCCGAGAAACGAGCATAAAACAACTTGGAGAGCATTAGTCGATTGTAGCCTTCAATCCCTTCAAAGAAGTGCGGGGCAAATCTTTCTATTTGCAAAGTCACGCCTGTGGCATTAGCAAGTCTTTCGTACTGCGAGGTGTCCGCCATGTCCTCGGGACACACCAGAACAATCGGATATCGACCTAGTACCTTCATGGTCCGACGGATAGAAACCTTTTCGTTCCCATCAATATTGGACTTATAAACAGGTATGACTATGGCAACTTTTTGCATCAGTGACGGAACAAAACATCAAAACACTTGAGGACGACCCGTATCAGAATCGACTTCTTCTTGGGGTTGTAATACCTTTGAAACACTACCCAGTCAAACAGAGAGGCCCGACGCACGGGGACTACATTCATCGGCATAGCGATGGAATAAAGAGGAAAGTTAGCAAGACGCGATGGACCCAACGTATGCGTACCTTCCTCGTCGAAACCGATATTGGAGACTTGATTGAGCGATGCCACAACGGTCAATGTATGGTTCAATGTCTTAGCAAAGAACCATTGGTAATCCCACATGTGGGTCTGCTTCTCATCGCACTTGTCGAAGATCTTCTTGTAATACTCACGATACACCTTTTTACCCAATGCCTCGTCAATGGTTTTCCTCCCCTCTTCGGTATGCCATGCCTTTATGTAGTAATCAAACGATTTCCATGCTCGTGACCATGAAGCCCAGCAACCCAATGTGCCAGCACCAACGGTGGCAAACAGATAAGGTTGGCGCCGACTACGCCATTTCAAATGAAGGTTGGTGGCAGTGATGGCCGAAACACGATAATCGTTTTCATATCTTTCCAATAGACACTCATAGTATTCAAACGCTGTAGGCGACAAAACACAATCGTCTTCGATGATAATGCCCCGATCCACTTCGCCAAAAAACCAAGTAATGGCAGCTACAGGTCCTGGCCCACAACCCAAGTTCACTTCAGAGTAATTCGTGTGCAACCGAACTTGCGTCCCATTGGTCAACTCATTCACTACTTGCCTCACCTGGGAACATTTTACCAGATCGGCATCGTTACCCTTTCGCACTCCATCCTGAAAGACATACAAACTGCGAGGCTGGGCATTCATGATGACTGACAATACGCGCCTCGTATGCTCGGGACGGTTGAAAGTAATCAAAAGGACTGGAGTGTGTAAAGGTTTTATTCCCATTTCTCAATCGTTTTAATAGGTTTAGCAGGGTTACCCGCCACTATAGTATTTTCAGGCACGTCTTTAGTCACAACCGCACCAGCACCTATGACGGCACCCTTACCTATAGTGACGCCTTTCAACACCGTCACATTCTTGCCGATCCAAACATGGTCGCCGATGATGATGGGAGCCATCACTTTGTCCTTTTGACCATCGATACAGTGTGAGTCGGAATCAGCGATGCACACGTTGTCGGAAAATGCGCAGCCTTTACCTATCTCGATATGGTGGAAACAATTCAAAGTGGCATTGGTGTTGAGGAAGGTGCCGCCATGCACCACCAGTTTGGCGCCAGGCGCCACATAGATAGAGGCCCCTTGGTATAGCTTGAAGTCGCCATAGCAAACAAAAGTGCTGTCCTTGTCGAGCCTGAACTCAGAGACATAGCGCCGCTTACGCGTTGCAAACCACGAATCGTTAACAACGATTTCACCCTTCGCAAAACTCACCTTGGCCGACTTGTCAATGTCGACAATCGACTGCGGACAAACATGGAACGAAGCTGCCCTTGATAGATGCAACCTTGCACGCCAATAAAACGTCTTAGATACATCGAACTTGGCAACAAAGCGTTTTGCTTTTTGTATTTTATTCACTTTGGCCATCTTATTTGGTTTGAATGGTCAATAATTCACGATGGATTTGCGAAGCATCGTCATAATTCATCACTCCATCCATCAAGACAGGGACCAATTCAAATTCCTTTAGAACTTGAACATTCATTCCATTGCGCCGTCCCCATGGAAAAGCAAAAAAGGACACAAATGAAGCATAATCCTTCAGCGTATCGACTGATTGCCTCACATTCTTCCGGAACTCATCCTCGCTTTGCTTTGTGACATCGACATGTTCCCAACCATGCATACCGATTGAGACATTCGAATACGTCTTGCAAATGCTTCGGATGTCGTCTGCCGAAAGATAACGTTCCGTTTCACGCTCTCTGAAATGTTGTCCATCCAGATACAAAGGATTCAGGAACAACGTGATAGGAATCTGTTGCTCATCAAGCCAAGGGAGTATCGTTCTAACCGAGGCCCAACCGTCATCAGCGGTCAATACGACATAGCGATTCAACCTGCACCTGTCGTCGGCTATGTGACGGTACGCCTCATCCAACGACACAAACACATTTTTCTTCTTGAACGTCAGCAACCTCTGTTTAAATGCATCGGTAGGCATCCAATCGATTTGCTTCATGGAGTCAGGCTCAAACTCGTCACTCACTTGATGAAAACAAAACACACGGATTGGCTTCAACCGAAGCCGTTTCCATTTCTTTCTCAATCTACCCACGAACCCATTCATAACCATGAAGCCTGTACTTTTTTGTTTTCCAAGCGGCTGTGTTCTATTGCCTCACGATTCTTTCCCAAGAACTTATAATCGCCCCACAATGCCTTCGCGTTACGCTTGTCGCCTCTCAATCGTAGCACAATCGCCTTTCTGAACAGATATCTTCTATGCTTCGCTATCGATTCATTGTTGTTGGGGTTGGCAAACCTCACTTTCAGTAACTGGTCGCGATGGATACGCGTCTTCGAGACCGGCAATGCGCCAAATAAATTGGAGTGGTCGTGGAAGATTCTCGCCTGAAGGCACAAACCGATGCCCAACTTATGGTAGCGCACACGATTCAGATAATCGTCATCTTCTTCATAATGGAAATAGATGGGATCGAAGCCGCCCACTGTTTCCAAAGTCTTCCTAGGCAACAGCCATGCCGCAGCATTAACATACACTACAGGATAAACATCCTTGATCGTACCACAACATAAGTCGCTCAGCATCTCGACATTCTTAGCAAATTGACTTTTCCCATCGTCAATGAGCATGTTGAGGCGCTTCCCGTCGGCAGCCACATGCAAAGGGCTCAAGATGCCATATTCGGGATGATTTCCATGCACTTTGACAAGATTCTCTATCGCGTCAGGCTCAATCCATGTGTCCTGATTAAGCAAGAACACATAGTCGCAACCATGATCTAAGGCATAACGCAAGGCCATATTATTGGCTCTACCAAAACCCAGGTTTTCTTTGTTCTCCATGAGAACAATTTCGGGATATTTCTCACGGAAATATTCCGCGCTGCCGTCCTTTGACGCATTATCAACCACGATGGTCTGAACGGGAATGGTCGACTCGCGCAAGGAAGTGAAACAATGGTCGTACCACTGTTTCCCTTTATAAGTGACTATGATGACAAACAGTTTCAAATCCATAATGTTACTTTCCAAGGATCCATTTCAGTTTCGGACGATTCAGCAATTCCGATATTAAACAAGGAATAAAAACGGCAAGAGCAAGTGTGACCAATGTAGCTAAAGTCGACATCCAGACACCTTGAGAGAAGAAACTCCGCATTACCTTCATGGCCAAAATCTCAATCCACCAGTGCATCACATAGATGGCCAATGTATTGCGGCCAATCAGCTCCATCACACGCGCCCGCTTGATAAACGAACAGAGCTTGAGAAAGACCATACTGCCGGCAGTACACAACAATAGCGAAGGCCAAGCACTGACCAAATCGAATGATTTCATGCCTCCTCCAGGAACAATAATAACCGACCCTCGCCACCAATATATGACCCATCCCGCCACAAACACAAGCAAGGCCGCCACAAACAATCTCCAGTCCTTGAGATGCTCTCGCGACCACTGCCCGATGGGTAGATAGACCAACATGATGAGAGCCCATTTCCAGCAAGCGAAGTTGGGCAGGAACCAAGCCTTGAGCGACAGCACGCCCACGGCGTAAATACCCAGGCAGATCAACAGCCTGACATATTGTTTTGAGCTGATGCGGCACACGCCCCAGTAGACGCATTTGGCCAAGAATAGTGCCAACACAAACCAGTAATCAAGGGAGATGTCCAAAAAAGGCCATTCCAAGGCACCGGCATTGTAGGAGCCCTTAAGGATTTCATAGCAAACTTCATGCAGCACCCCTCCCAAGAAACTGAAGATGATCAGCGGAAGGAGCATACCTTTGGCGTTGCGGAGCAGAAAGTCCTTGAAACTCATGTCGTATTTGCCCCAAAAACCGGCCAAGATGAAGAATGCGGGCATTCGAAAACAGAATATGCTGCCAATGAAGCCAATGACACCGATAGCAGCACAAGAAATATCAAGTTCCTCAGCCCTTCCAACAATATGTACCATCGCCACCAAGACAATCAATATGCCTTTGGCTACATCCACCCAATGGAGACGTTCCTTATTTATGGTCATCTCGTTCATGACAAAAACAATTCCTTCAATTGATTCAAATAGTTTTCTTCCAAATGTTCCACCTTTTCCTTGAAAGGCAGAAAATCAGGATGTTGCGCATCATAGTGTTCCAGCATGTCGGCGATGCGGTTTTCTATCTGCTCAGCCGTCTCGCCATCGTCCACCTTGTATTTCGTTGGGATGGCCACGTCGAAATCGTTAGAGGCCGCATTGTGGTTGGCTACCAGTATATTGCATCCATAAAACACAGCCTCTTTCGGCATACGCTCCGGTCCGCCAAAATGGCCAAAGTCGACATAGAGTTTCGCCTTTTTGTATCGTTCCGCCAAGCCTTCCGGGGTGAAGCCTTTAAGGGGTACATAATTGAACCGTGCCCTCTCCAGAAGCTCTTTCATAATGACTGAAGGTTTACTCGGATTGTATAGCACCACGTCTTCACGCTCGGTCGGCAGTTCGGCATTGCCGATCCTCAGGAAATCGAGACTGATGGGCTCCACCAAATAGGCGACCTTCGAATGCTTATACATATTGCTGACATACAGATAGGTGTGTTTTGATCCACAAAAATGCAAGCACTTGTCGGGATCGAAAACAATATGACGATAGTGGCTTGCATCCCCGTGCAAAAGCTGACGTTTCAACAGTCTGACGCGCTCCTTGAAGGTCCCTTTTTTGACCTCATTGGCATGGAGGCTCAGCCACCAGATACACTTTTGGGCTTTCTTGAAAGCATTCAGGCACCAAGGCGCGTTTTCGGGGGCAATGACATAGTTCCCTTCTTCATCTTCTATCTTATCATAGGGCAGGACCTCCACTTCGTATTGCCAATAACGCTCAATGGGATACGCTTTCGGGAATCCAGAATAGGAATAGTATACCGTATAGGCTTCCATGCCCAGTTTTCGCATGTAGTAGGCCAATTGGTGCAATGCCTCCGGACCTCCCGTGCAGGTCTTGGCTGTAGTGAAAATATAATATTTCGGCTGTCCCATCAACTTATTTGTTTCTTATACCATGCTGCTGCGTTGCTAAGCATCACATTCGTCATGCGACGCCGCCAGGCAGACAATTCGTTGGCATAATAACGCGCCATCCACTCAGGGTTGAGTTTGGCCAATAGCCACAGTCCGTATTCCCGTTCGTTCGAGACTCCTTTGCGCATGATGCGCACATCATCGCGGTCCCAAAACTTGCGGTGTTGGCGAATCAGCCCACTCTTGTAGGCCTCAAACAGCATATAAGTGCACGAATCATACAGCATGTGGTAGTACGACACGTCGTCAATTCCTTCTTCTTTCCACAGACAATCTGCGGTCTTTCTTATATATTGTTTATCAGTCAGATTCTTCAATGTAACAATGGTCGTGATGGAGTCTTCGCGCCCCACACGGTAGACATAGAATGGATTCTCCACATGCACCACCTTGATGGTGCCGTCGTCGCGCACAAAAAGCCGGTACTTGAACATAGCATCCTCGTACTTGATGCCCTCATCAAAATGCAATCCTGCCTTACGCCAATAAGCAATCGAAAAGAGATAGGTCACGGCATTGGGTGCAATGCTCATCTTGTGTTCGTAGGCATATCTGAAAAACGACCTGAAGTCCATCAAAGGGACATTCATTTCCTTGTGCTTTGCCCAACGTTTGCCCTTGTCGGTAACCATGCAGTCCATAAAGACGACATCAGCGTCCTCCGAGGCTTTGATGGCCTGCCTGATCGAGATAAGGGCGTGAGGCTTCAGGTAGTCGTCGCTGTCAAGGAAATAGCAGTAATCGCCTTTCGCCTTCTCTACTCCTGCGTTGCGTGCCGACGAGAGGCCGCCATTGGTTTTGTCGAGGAGGGTCAGCAACTCGGGGTGACTGACCTTGTATTCCTCGAGAATGGCGCGGCTACCGTCAGTCGAGCCGTCGTTGATGGCTACCACCTCGCAGTCACTTAAGTCCTGAGCGAAGACCGAATCCAAGCACTCCCTCAGATAGGGTTCCACATTATAGACAGGGATGATAATGGAGAGGAGCACTATTGCCAACTTTTATAATATCCTCAATAATATCAAGAATGATGTCCTTTCTTTACGAATGGCCTCAATAGGGTTTTTCCAAGTCGATATGCCCGAGTTTTTCTCACTTTCTCAACCTCTTTTCCCACTTTCATGTCAGCATATTCCTCCATATAATTGAAATATGCAGGATAGACAGTCTCTTCTAACTTCCATTCCACCCCCCTTCTCCGACAGGCCTCCATCATGACAATGATATTCCAAAACGAAGCCTTCTGCTCATTCTTACCAAGAGACGTATTTTGTCCCGTATTGGTTCTATAATTATACAACACTTTATCAACAAAGGCCAACTTCCCCACTTCTTCCAATTTAAAATACAAGTCATGATCTTCCGCACACTTTAAATATGTGGAGATACCTTCCGTCATTTTATAACTAGACTTCTTGAATGAGACAAAATGGGAAACAACTTGTTGATCTATAAGAGTCTTTCCTTCTTGAATCGGTTTTTGGAGCTTTGACACTGAGATAAAACCCATATTCTCATCCACCTCATTGTACAACGAATACGCCAGACTCACATCAGGCCTCTCCCGATGGACGTCTGACATGACCCTTAAGGCATCCTTTTCCAATGTGTCGTCAGCATCCAAAAAGCCACAAATCTCTCCATTGGCCAATTGCACGCAACGGTTTTTGGTGTAACCGCAACCTCTATTCTCTTCGTTGAAATAAATGTGAATACGAGAATCCTGTTCCAACTGCTTATACAACGAGCTAGAATCATCCGTAGAACCATCGTCAACAAGAACGATTTCCCAATTGGTGTATGTCTGCGCTCTTACACTTGCAATGCAATCCATCAAATATTTACCATTGTTGAAATTGGCGATAAGGACAGAGAAGTGCGGATTGTCCACATTTAATATCTCAGCATTCATTTAATCAAATGATATAGAAATACAATTAAAGAGTGACCCAACTATCAGGAAGAATATCATGATTCGGCGAAAACGTAAACCATCGCGATGGAGCGACCACTGTTTTGTCGGGGTTCCCATTCAACCAAGCCCCCCACCAACTGAATGAAGAGTTGGCCACAATATTACACTTGCATTGGCTCATCAGATACATATCTTGCCAACTGTCTTTTCCCTGGTTCCAATCCACATAGACGGCGCCTTCGCTATTCAGGTTTTCTTTCACCCAATCCATATCATCAGAGAAGAAAACAAAAACGGCATCAGGCAGTTTCTCGCTCATAAAGCGCATGGCATCATGATAATAAGTCTCCGAACAAAGGCCATGATAATCCACTAGCGGAAGATAATCACCGCGACGGACATGAACGGAAACAAAAGTCCCTTTTTGAAGTGTCTCGGCGAACTGCAAGGTATGCGAATTCATCTCTTCTCTGCGAAAACGAAATGCCTTCCTTACCTTTTCAGCGACAGGAGCAAAATACTTTTCGCTTTGCCAATAGCCATCAAAAATGGTCACCAGCCCAAACTTGGAAAAGTAACTTTCGTCAAACATCAAGGCATTTTCCTGCTCAACGCGATGTGCTCTCCGAATGACAGAAGGAAGACTGCTGCGGACCCGACGAAACCACTTAGCTCTTGTTGCCGACTTAATGTTGAATGCGCTATCCAGTGTGATGCCATTATGGCAATACAACGACTCCTCATTATCAAATAGTGACAATGCCAACGGGCATCTCTTCTTCAATGAAAGATAGAAAGCATACTGGAACATTTGGTTGCCCAACCCACCTTTGAACTTAATGATACTAATTCCGCTCTTCATTGTAAAGTTGATTCAAAACAGGCTCTCACAAACAGGTCCAACGATAATCTCCGAGTACTATCTTCCCTCGCAAATGCGAGCCTTTCATGGTCCTACCTGTGTGGAAATAATCATCATCAATCACCTCCATTCTGACAGCCGCCTCAAGGAAATCCGCTTTAACGTCATCTTCAGAGGCCCACAAACTCAACTTGTACACCCCTCCCGTCAACGGCAAACGCTCAATATCACAATTCAACAGATGAGATCCTTTTGACAAACACAAATCGCCTTCCGTGACGAAAGAAGGCATATTCATCAGCACCGAGTTCCATTGGGTCAAAATGTCCAAAGCGACACAAGCCTTAGTACACTCCTCTGCCACATCAACGGCCATTTGTATCCTGACAAATTGACCACTTTGAGGGATGATTGGCTTATTATCCCTATTTAGGAAATCGACGGACTTAAAAACAATCTTACCACTACAACCTTCGGGACGCTTTAGGGCGCTAATAGGCTCGTCCAAGGAATAGGACACCGAACTACTTGCCATATATAAATCAATGGCATCATTAACATCTCCGGAGAACTCGACCATCCCTTTTTCCAGCACCACACCATGATGGCACAAATTCCTGATGCTTGCCATATTATGACTCACAAACAGCACCGTACGGCCTTCACCCTTACTCACATCCTGCATCTTACCGATGGCTTTCTTTTGGAATTCAGCGTCGCCCACAGCGAGAACTTCATCAACTACCAAAATTTCAGGATCAAGATGGGCCGCCACTGCAAAGCCAAGGCGCACTGTCATACCACTACTATACCGTTTCACAGGGGTGTCGATATAGCGCTCACACCCCGAGAAATCCACAATTTCATCTATTTTACTGTCTATCTCCTTCTTGGTCATACCCAAGATAGTGCCATTCATATAAATGTTTTCACGACCTGTCAACTCTGAATGGAAACCTGTACCCACCTCAAGCAAACTAGCAATACGGCCTTTGGCCTTGATGGTGCCCGTCGTAGGTCCCGTCACTTTGGAAAGGAGTTTCAAAAGCGTGCTTTTCCCTGCCCCATTCTTTCCGATGATACCCACCACATCGCCTTGTTCCACTTTGAAGTCAATGTCCTTCAAAGCCCAGACGTATTCGCCGTCGGCGGCCTTGGAACGGTCGTTCACCGAACCCACCTTGAGGAAGGGGTCTTCCTTTCCCAAAATGCTCATCTGCCACCACCGCTTGAGGTCATTGCTTAAAGTACCGCTGGAGACCAAGCCTAAACGATACAACTTGCTAATGTTATTGAATTCTATTGCTGTTGGCATAATAACTCATTTTTTTAGATAAACAATTTTAAAAACCCATCCACGCACCTGATCCAAATGCTGGAAACAGCAGGCATGGTCCTCTTCAAATAAGAATGAAGCATCTTTTGAATCCCATTTCTCGGGTCCTTCAAACCATTCCTCATCATCCAATCTTCATCCCAAATATCAAGAAGCGCATACTTTTTGATTCCATCCCTATCAAAATATGCAAGAATCTCTTTTGTATAATACTCACCCTCATCTTTCAAATCCACGTAACTCCATAAATCAAGTCCATGACTCTCATAGAACTCATAGGCATTAGCGGGCATATCGAAATACTCTAAATCTTCTTCGGCATGATATTGCCGATACAAGGCAACCGCACTCGTCTTTCGGCCTTGGGCCAAAGTAGAGACTTGATAAAACCGTTCCTTATTAAGTTGTCTCAACTGATTGACACGAGCCAAATGAATCGAGCAAAAACCGTCTAGCAAATACTTATGTGATTCATCGGCCTTTTGAGACCATGGCAATCGCCATTCGTGAATAAAACTATTCGGGAACTCGCCCTTCCACACTTCCTCCGATTCATGTACTGCCCAATAATAATGTATGGACGTGCTATATTTTGTCACGTCTTTTCGCTTCAAATTCATCCATCGCCAACAAAATGAATCATCAGGCTTTGATTCCATTATCTTTTGCCAATCCTCGCTCTTCACAAAATCGCCTGACAGGAACTCGTCAGCATCCAAAGCAAAAAGTATCTTATCCCCCTCTATCTTTTTGGCTTCCTCAAAGAGCAGTCGCCTCGTGGCTGCCTGGTGCATCTCTTTACGGTCATTGTCAATTAGGATGACTTTGGGGTATTCCTTTGCAATCTCGCGACTGCCGTCAGTCGACATCTGGTCGGCGATAATGATATAGTCTGCCCACAAGGAAGTGGCTTCCAAGAAAGCGCGCAGCACCCACGCCTCGTTACGGACGGGGGTTAGGACGATTTTTATAGGTTCCTTTTTATCCATTTGCATCAAAAACTATCCAAAGAATTCTTGATAAGCCACATCGGGATCGAACGCGAAGTAGTCATGCGTCGACTTGTCGTCAGGCAACTGCATATAGTCACCATACTGGGTCGTCAGAATGGCTTCGTAACCTCGTGGCGCAACCAGTTGCAAATCCTCGAAGTCGAGCATCGTCATGGCATCCCAGTCACTCTTGTTCCAGACAAACTTCTGCTTGAACCCAAAATCGAGATGGGCAATCTGCTTGCATCCCTTGCCGGCATACCTGCCTGCGCTCTCGTGGTAGATGCAGAACAGTTGGGCCGCATCGGGACTGTTGTAAAACAAACTGTAGACCAATCGCTGCATGGCGTGCTTCACGCTGACGACGAGTCCACCTCGAAGAGGTTTACCAAAGCAGAAACGCTGCATCTTGGCGATCTCGTTCAACCGTCTCGCATACCGCTGTCTCGCCCTATGACCATCGGGGATCTCGTCAAGGCAGAATACATCGATGAACATGCCGCAGTTGATACCTTTCCTATATTCAATCTCTGATGCCGCTGTGCCTCGTTCGTCCCTGATCTTGACATAGGTACAGAAGAAACGCGATTGTTCGGTGACGGGTGTCTGGAAAAACAGCGGCTTCTCAAACGATGTCGGTCCCACCTCCAAGAGCTTGTTGAAGTCCTTGCGTGGCATAGCCAAGTCAATGTCGTTGTCCCAGGGGATGAAACCTTTGTGACGCACTGCGCCGAGCAGCGTGCCACCCATAATGCGGTAGGTCAGACCATATTGTTCGCACACCTCCACAAAACGCTTCACCATGTTGAGTTCCATAGCCCAAACACGCTTCATCTTGGACGACACTTCGTAACCACAAATGGTTTCTTGCTCAAGATTCATAGACGACTTGCTTTTTCATGAGTTTCCTTAATTTCCTCCTCACTTTGAACAGGAACACCGAACCAATCTCTTCACGCATAATCACACACAATTCTTTTCTCAAATCCTCATCCTTCACCTGGTTGTCGTCCATTATGCCGATAATGGAAATATACCGATCATAAACCGCTTGTTTCGCCACAAATGATGGCATGCTTAAACGATTAAACATGCTGTCCACTTCATGTTTCATCTTAACAAGGGCATAAAAACTACTCACATATTTTGGGTCAAACCCTTGTTTTGTTTGCTCCATGGCCGAGTTGGGCCTTTGGCAATAACGATAGATGGGTTGGGTGGCAAACTGCGTGATGCCGTTCGACCTCCTTACATATTGCATAACAAATAGTGTGTCTTCTTTGACGGCAATTGAAGTGTCGAACCTAAGGCTAAACCGATCGACGAGACTCTTCCTAAACAATCGTTGCCACGTATAACCCAAAAAGAAATAGCCACAACACCCTTGTCCCCTATACAAAGTGATTACCGATTCTTTCCTGCTCAACCTAAGATTTACCGATTTGGTCGCCTCCCTTGTCACATTGCCTAGTTCGTCAATGCTCTCGAAACCACCCATCGTCACATCGACATCATCACTGATGTTGTCCACCAAGGTACTCAGTCCACCAGGCAGCAACTCGTCATCAGAATCGACGAAATAAAGCCACTCGCCTTGGGCCTTGTCAATCCCGAGGTTCCTTGCCGAGCTCACCCCTCCATTCTGTTTATGGAAGACACGGATGCGTCTATCTCTATCAGCATAGGAATCACAGATTAAGCCACTACCATCCGTGCTGCCATCATCGATGAGCAGCAATTCAAAGTCGGTGAAACTTTGGCTTATGATGCTATCGAGGCAACGGGAAAGGTATTGCTCGGTGTTATAGATAGGTACAATGACTGAAATCTTCATAAACTACAATGGGGGGGGCTTTACATGCTTAAAATCTTATCCAACACCCTCTGACAGTTGTTTTGGTCGTTGAAAGCAAAGAATGCATCGATTCGCTCTCGATACTTGTCTTTCAAAACACATCCGCCTTTCACATACTCAATGATAAGATCTATAGCATGATCTAGATCATAGACGACCTCTCCAAAACCATCCCGTTCATAGTCAAAATACCCTTTTACATACAACTGCTCGCCCGAAAAGAATTCCTCTTTGTCAAACTGGCAATAAACCAATGGCTTACGAAGATAAGCAAAATCAAACGCCGAAGAAGAGTAGTCGGTCACGACCAACTCGCTCATGGCATAGACATCACGATAATTCGTTTCAGACGTTGAAAGGAACACCACTCTCGAATCGTGATGAAACCTATCAATGTATGGGTTCATCAACGGATGGGGGAAAAACTGCAAGACATATCCGTTTTCTTGGAGAGCGCCAATCAAGCGTCCTGAATTTATCAAGGCATTATAGAATTGATAGAACTCTTTTTTTTCAAAGTTATCTTTTGGAGCCCACTCATTTGCCCCCTCATATATACGTTCCATAAGATACATACGCCATGTTGGCATAATGGTGATACGCTTCCCCTCAGCGCGATACAACCTATCAAACCGAGGAAGTCCCGTCAACCATACCTCTCCTGGTCTGTAGCCATAAGAACCGTTGTTAATAGAATCATATTCTGGCACTGCAGATGTGACAAAACCCGAAATATTCTGTTTGTATCGATTCAGATATTCAGACATATCGTCTTTTATAACCCCATGTTGCAGAAAGACATGTTTCGTGTAGGATTGCAAATCCCGCAACTCTTCATGATGGCTGCAATACTTCCTCTGATCCGCATGAGACGAAATATTAACATCGCACAACAAGAACAAAACCTTAAACCCAAAAGACGAAAAGGGCACACACCTGCCCATCTTTGATAGACGCTGATAGTCGTTAGCTTCTTTTCCAACAGCAAAAACCACCTTCGTCCGCGGAGGCTTATGGGCCAACAGAAACTCAAAGAAGGCCTCACCATTGTCATCTGCCCTGTTGGACCTGTCAGAAACGATCCATAGTTTCCTGAACTTGAACAGCCTAGCCATTTGGCCGATAAGACGAAACAAAACTCCCTTTCTCGCATTTCCCCTATTCTTTTTCCACACCTCCAACAAATAGTTGATTTCACGGACAATGTCGTTGAATGGACCACGTCTTTTCGAAAGCACAATACCATTTTTCCCAACAGTAGCGGTATGCCGACCAAGATGGGCATAGCCAGACTTGTAGACGTTGGATATTGGGAAGAAAAATCCATAATCGCAACTCTGCCTCTCAACCAACGTCCCTTGCAATTTCACAGCTGAACGGATGTTGTCCACCTTGACTTCCGCTGCACTGACAGAAGCCCTGAAACCCAACAACTTTACTATCTCTTCTCCACAAAAGACATAAGTATCGTTGATTCGCTTTACTGAATCACAAGGAACAGGCCTGTCATTAACAATCATATACGGCTCAGCCGTTTCATTTTCAATTCCATATAATAGATGATGCCCCTCAATGGTATAGGTATTGTCGCTCTTATTGAATGTCAGAAAATCCCAAACAGTTTCCATTCTTGACACCGAGGCAATTACATTCTGGTCAAATAGCAGTTCTATATCTCCTTGTGTTTTCCTTAAACTCAACCCCTTTCCCCTCTTTTGCATAATGGCAAACACCTTATAAGGTTCGCTGATATTTCTTTGTGCCATTATAACATCTGCATCAATCCTACCCAGGGTGTCTTTCAGCATTTCACGGTATCTGGCTCGTTCGTTGGGAGAAAGTGCCACAAATGGAATGTGAGTTTGCCGGAGTTTCCATTGCAAATCATACATAACCTCATACTGAACAAACTTGGGCACATTCCCCATTTGTTGCTCCGCATAGTCCAACGCCCAATTGGCATAGTGTTCAAGCCATGGGATATAGCTACTAGATTTGGTTGTTTGAGACTGCAAGGCACTAGGTTCACCATTTGAACGCTTACGATACCAATACACCGTATCCCTAACCAGTCCAAGCGTCATCTTCTTGAGCAGCACCGACAAAGCATACTTGCTGTCCTCTGTTACAGCCAATTGAGTGTCAAAAGTGAAGTCAGTCGCAGACTCGGTTTTAAAGAAGGAGTAACTACAACTTAAATTGGTTATAAAAGGATGCTCAAAGAGATTGACGACATCCTCCTTCAAAGAGAATTTGTGATTCTGTATATGTTCGCCAGACTGTCCATCAAAAAAGCGCACTGGAATTGCGACCACATCCGTTTCGTCCTCGTGCTTCTCGAAGAATGCGAGCACTTTCTCGAATGCATCGCTCTCCATTCTATCGTCACTATCCATATAGTTCAGGTATTTGCCTTTCGCCAATAGAATTCCCATGTTGCGCGCAGATGAAACGCCTCCGTTTTCTTTATGTACGACCACGATGTTCTCTGGATGGCGATTCTGATACTCATCACAAATTCTTCCACTTCCGTCAATCGACCCGTCATCCACCAAAATCAATTGAATATGCGAAAAACCAAGAGTCTGGCCTATCAGGCTATCAATCGCTTCCTTCAAAAACGGCTCAGTATTGTATACCGCCATAATAACGGTAAAATCATATTCGCTCATAATCCTTGTCTATTGCAAGACTTTGACATCTACTCCATTGTCACAAATGTCAAGCGCGACTCTATAGCGTATCGCCTCTCCCAAAAATCCTTCTAATCAACTCTATGGGTTTTAAAACGACCTTTCCCACCTTATATGTTTTGGTTTGTTTGCCATGTTCAAGACCTTTCTTATAAGTTCTTCTCAACACATCTTCAACGGGGAACAACATCAACCTTTCATCAGTCAGCCCTCTTCTTTTCATCGCCTCGACACAAGCGTATGAATGCCATACACGCGATTTGTAGTCACCATCATTCAAAGAAATCGAATGAGAATTCTGCCGATAATAATATAACACTCTATCCAGATGAATAGTACGCCCAACCTCTTCAAGTTTATAATACATGTCGTAATCCACAGCGCGTTTCATCAGAATATCAATTCCTACTGTTTTATCATAGGCGTTTTTTTTGAACGACACAAAATGACGAAAAGGCCATGAGCAGGACTCCAACGCCGAATTTGCATCCGCGATACCAATTCCATGCTTTTCTTTAATTACATTAAGACTCTCATCGGTCTGATAATAACCCGAATACACCATTGAAGCATCGGGATTTGCCAAATGAGTTTCAACCATCACTGCCAATGCATCTTTCTCAGCCAATTTGTCGTCAGGGTCCACAAACCCACATATCGCCCCCTTTGCCATTTGAACACATCTGTTTTTGGTATAACCCGCGCCTTTGTTTTCCTCGTTGAAAAACACATGGAAACGACCGTCTTCCTTGTATTTATCATAGATCTCAAAGGAATTGTCAGTAGATTTATCATCGACTATTACGATTTCCCAACTCCCATAATCTTGCTCCAACACACTATCAATGGCCTCTTGCAAGTAACAACCATTGTTGTAGTTGGCAATTAAAACCGAAAACAGAGGTGCATGTTCCATTTTTAAAGTTTTGCTGATTGTGTTATTATATCCCCGTTGCCAAAAAAGCATATACGGAACGTTTGACACGTGCCTTTCGGCCATTTTCCCTGAAAACTTCATGAATGAGCCATGATTTTTTATACCCCATCTTTCGCATACGTTTGAAATTCAGCACAAAAGCTTTTCTATTTTCAGAGAAAAGAAGTCTCAAATAGTATATAGACAATTTTTCATCAACAGGATAGGCATGCTCTTGCAACACCATCTGTGCACGGAAAAAAGCATCCGTCCTTATTATCAATTCCCCTGGTTTCTTCATGAAGTTGGAAGTCAGCGTATGGCATGATTCCGTAATGCAATACAATTCCTTATCACGCACTTCAATCTTTCCAGCACCCACACCGATCTTGACCGCGAACAGATTGTCGTTACTGTATCGAATCTCATCGAAGCGGATGTCCTTTTCCATAATCATTTCACGCCTGATCAACCTGCCACAAATCGAGAAATAGCGGCAACGCAACTCTGTTTCATCACCAGAAACAGAATATCTATCTATGATGGCATTGTACTGGTCGGCACGTTTCGAAAACGAAGACCTATCCTCCAACAACACCGCCCTCGGGCGGAAATACACCATGTCCGCTTCCGTATCCTTTTCCTCGTCAAATATTTCGTCAACGACTGGCAGAAGGAAATCATCTGCATCCACAAACAACAACCATTTACCAACTGCATGCTCCAAACCCACATTATGTGCATACCCAGTGCCTTTGCCCTCTTTGGTTAAATAACACTCATAATTCGCTCCCTTCCACTGAGGGAAATGATCAAAATCCACCTTGTCGGCATCGCTGTTGTCGTCCACCACAATCACTTGAACATCGTCACGGACTGGAATGGAGTCCAAGCAATACTGCAACAGGTCGGGTGTATTCTTGTGAGGAATGACAATTGAATAGTTAATCATATTCAGGAACCTGTCTACAATTATTCATGAGCGTTGCAAAAGAGCGCGCTGTATCTTTCACTTGTTTCCTTATATACTTGGGGCATCGTTTCATAAAGCAGTTTCCTACGCCTTGGCTTATTGAAAAAACCAACCGCAAACCAAAACGCCAAATTGAAC
>JAEEGG010003698.1_pt1 | contig 37956 bp, 31 predicted proteins | sample 9134161 | NCBI WGS metagenome assembly JAEEGG01 (sample SAMN16246543, study PRJNA631951) | gut metagenome | biome: gut microbiome; feature: rumen; material: CR-attached | host: Bos | place: Iran: Karaj | collected 2018-10
TATTCTCTTTGGCAAGTTGCGCCGGTATGCTTTCCCATACCTGATGTATGCGCTGCACTTCCGTTTTTGTATGTTTGCTTATATCGTTGTTGTATGCTTCAATAATATTCTGTTGTATCAGCCTTGTTTTTTTTGTGTCGCCGGTTTCGATAAATTCGGCGACAGCTTCGGGCATTCCGCCTGTAAAATAGTACTCTCGCAGACGGTTCTCTAAATACTCGTGTTCCAATTCAATTGCTGTCCAATCGGTGTCGCGGAGTGCTTTCACGATAGACTCTCTGCCGCAGGCCATAAGATATTCAATGTAAGTCATCGGATAAAGATGAAGCATATCCACCTTGCCAACAGGAAAACTCTCGCCTTCGTGAAGCGATATGCCCAACAACGAACCGGCCACCACCACGTGCAATTCTGGTTTGTTCTCACAAAAATACTTGAGCGATGATATTCCATTGTGAACTTCCTGTATCTCGTCAAGGATAAGAAGTGTTTTTCCTGCGGTAATTTTCTTCTCGGTATGTCGCTCAATATCAATCAATATGCGCTCAATATCAAAGCTACGGAAAAGCGTGGCCACAAATTCATTATTATGGCAATTGATGTACACGTAATTGTCAAATTCCCGCTTCCCGAACTGATTTAGGATATATGTTTTTCCCACTTGTCGCGCACCAAACAAAATAAGAGGCTTGCGTCTACTGCTGTTTTTCCATTTCAGCAAATCGTTGTAAATGAGCCTTTCCATATGTATGATTTTAAAAATCGTATTGCAAAATTACATTTTTATGAGTGAATAATTACAAAAAAACTACATTTTTATGAGCGAATAAATCAGAAAAACCGCATTTTTATGAGGATACGCTCTGCGTTTGCTCATTACGCTTTACTCAAAAAAAATATCATATTTGCACTATAAAACAAAGGCGGCGATTGCCAAATTTCAAAATAGCTAACTGTTTGTGTAACAATTAGTCATTCATTCTGTTAATCAATAAATTATTAAATAATAAATGGAAACATTAGTCCGCATTGCCCAACTGCTTTTGAGTTTATCGATATTGGTGATATTCCACGAGTTCGGGCATTTCATCATCGCGAAAGCGTTCAAAACAAGAGTTGAAAAGTTCTATCTGTTCTTCGACCCGTGGTTCTCGCTCTTCAAGTTCAAGCCGAAGGGCAGCGACACGGAGTACGGCATTGGCTGGCTGCCGCTGGGCGGCTACGTGAAGATTGCCGGAATGATTGACGAGAGTATGGACAAGGAGCAAATGGCTCTGCCGCCCAAACCCGACGAGTTCCGCTCGAAACGGCCGTGGCAGCGGCTGCTGATTATTGTAGCGGGCGTGGTTTTCAACCTGATAATGGCAATGGGCATCTACGCCGGAATACTGTTCACGTGGGGCGAGGAGTATCTGCCCACCGAGAATATGAAGTACGGCATTGTGTGCGACTCGGTGGCGCTGCGCTCGGGCCTGCAGAACGGCGACAAGGTTATCAGCGTGGACGGGGAGCGGGTTGAGAAGGCCACAGCCATCACGGCCTACATTCTGCTGAACGAGTCGAAGACCATTCAGGTGGAGCGTGACGGCCAAGTGCTTGACATTCAGATTTCTGACAGCATTGTTCCACATCTGCTCAAGGGCGGCACGTTCATCTCGCCGCGGTTTCCGTTTGTGGCGGGCGGATTTATGAAGGGCTCGGCCGCCGAAGCCGCCGGAATTCAGGTGGGCGACCAAATTGTGGGCATCGACACCATCAGTACTGAATATTTTGACGAGTTCCGCGCCACCATTGCCAACTACAAGAATTCGACGGTGAATATCAATGTCATACGCGACGGTCAACCCCAATCGTTTGCCGTCAGCATCGACTCAACGGGACTGATTGGCGTGAGCGCAAGCACCGACGGTATCTTCGAGTTGCGCAAGAAGGAATACAGTTTCTTTGCCGCCATTCCGGCCGGAGCCAAAAAGGCGTTTGTGGTGGCTCGCGACTATTTGAAACAGTTCAAACTGATTGTGAAGCCCGAAACCAAAGCCTACGAGTCGCTTGGCGGATTCATTGCCATTGGCAAGATTTTCCCTGGCACGTGGGACTGGTACTCGTTCTGGAGTATGACAAGTTTCTTGAGCATTATGCTGGCTGTGCTCAACATTCTGCCCATTCCGGCTCTCGACGGCGGCCACGCGCTCTTCATCATCATTGAAATGGTGACGCGCCGCAAACCGTCGGACAAGGTTATGGAAGTGGCGCAGTACATCGGCTTTGCGCTGCTGCTGGCACTGCTCATCTATGCCAATGGAAATGATATTGTGAAGTTGTTTAGATAAAAGGTTAGAAGTTGAGAAGGTAAGAAGTTAAGAGGGTTAATACTTTTAATTTGCGTTTTGCTGATTGGGTAGTGTTTTCTATATTTGCAGCGTCGTTGACCGTTGGAGTAGAGCCGTTAGAAGCCCCTAAACGCAACGAACAAGAATCTTTCGAGATACATTTCGGCACTCGACTTCGGTGTATTGTTGACAAAGATTGATTAGCCGGATTCGTTCCGGCTTTTTTTATTGAAGGTGGTTGGGAGCCGCTCAAGAAAATTGATTTTTAATCAAAAAAGTCTTTATCGCAAGATTTTCAACATTTTTAGTAATTTTGCGGCTGAAATTGAATTGTTGCAGACCATAGAGTGCTTAGCGTGCTTTGCACACGGACGAACAATTCAATTTTTTGTTTTTAATGGTATAAATTCTAAACAGCGAAGCGTCTAAACCCTAAACTTTAAACTATGCCGCAACGATTCGACCATAGCGTTGACCAATACATTGAGGAACACACCACAGCCGCGAGCCCGCTGCTCAACGAACTTGAACGGCAGACGTACGTGAAAATCCTGCGTCCGCAAATGGTGGCGGGGCACCTTCAGGGCAAGGTTCTGGAAATGCTCTGCCGAATGATTCGGCCGCAGCGCGTGCTCGAGTTGGGCACCTTTACGGGATATTCGGCGCTGTGTATGGCCGCCGGAATGCCCGAAGGCTCGGTGCTGCACACCATCGACGTGAACGACGAACTGGAGGATTTCACCCGCTCGTTTCTCGACCGCAGCCCCTACGCCGACCGCATTGTCTATCACCTGGGCGACGCGCGGCAGATTGTTCCCACGCTGGGCGGCGGCTTCGATTTGGTTTTCATCGACGCCGACAAACGCGAATACCCTGAATATTACGATTTGATTATCAATGAGGTGCGCACCGGCGGCTTCATCATTGCCGACGACGTGCTCTGGTACGGCAAAATCAACGGCGACACCCCGCCCGCCGACGCCCATACGCACAGCCTTCAACAGTTTAACGACACCGTGCACGCCGACCCGCGAGTGGTGAATGTTCTGTTTCCAATCCGCGATGGGCTGATGGTGATGCAGAAGGTTGGGGAATAAAAAAAGAGACTGCCATCGTTGTAATTCGAGCAATCTCTTTTGTCGCGTTTAAGTAATCATGAAATGGTATTGAGCAAGGTTTATTATTCCACTGAGAACCCGTAAGTTTTCGGATATCTAACCTCGTAACTGAACCGCAGAACCTTCTTCTCTTGCGCGGCAAGGTTGAGTTTCCACGTCAGTTTGCCTGTTTCCGAATCCACAGCTGCCCCGCCTTTGTCGGTCAGTTCAACTTTGATGTCGGAGTATTTTGGCAGCGGATATTGGTCGGTCAGTTCAACTGCAACAGACTCGTTTTTGTTGTTCTTAACCGTTATCTCATAGCATTTTACAACTTTCACGGTTGAACCGATGGTCTTTTTTGAGGTGAACTCTTTCACCGCCTGACGATTGACGGCAATATCCTTGTCGCGGCCAATGGTGATTGAGAACGTATCGGCGGCAAAGTCGGGCGCAATCTCGCACTCACCCTGATAGGCGTTATCGAGATAGATATAGGCATTGCCCTTCAGCAGCGGATACTGCGAAAAATTCTTCAAATCAGCCATCAGGAATACATCTTTCGAACTCCGTGGCAGACAAGTGAAACGATAATCGGCATCAATGTGGTATGTCAGCATCGCCACATCGTACTGCTTTCCATCGCTGGGCACGGTGTATGGAACATCGATTTTAAACTCGGTAGTTGTTTGAGTTTGAGCCAATTGCAACGGAACATTCTTTGTTGGCTCTTTATATTTCAACGTTTCGGGTACGCTGTTAGTCCTCATGGCTGGTGCGTAAGGTGATGGAGCCGCGACCTCCTTGCTTTGCATACCATAGGCCACAACCACAACTTCATCCAACCCACTAACATCCGGAGTCATCGAAACCTGCATATTTTCTGATGGTTTCACTCTCTCGGTTACATAACCTATATAAGTGAACTCCAACTTGTTGTTAATGTCCTTCATCTCTAAATTGAACTTGCCGTCCTGGTCTGTAATCGTGCCATTGACAGTTCCTGACTCAATGACATTTACTCCAGGTATAGGTTCATAATTCTCATCGGTTACAATGCCGTACACAGTTCTTGAAACTGGCGGTGTCCATTTTTTCACTGTCGAAGTTCGTCTGACGGGCGGCAGATACATTGGGTCGAACTCGGGTGCGGCGTTGTCCACCGATGGGTCACCCGTTGATACTGTGAGTTTTACACCGTTCCAATCCTCGGTTGACGACTGGCTGATATGTGCGCCGTAAACCAAATCGAGCGGTTTGTTCGCCGCGTCAACCCTCACCTCGTAGAACGGCTCCCACTTTGCGCTGAAAATCAGGTAACTCAAGGTCACCGGCACATTCGTGAGCGCAACGTCCGACGACAGCACAATCTTCACCCGGCTCTCCTTCCGCTGCAAATCTTTCTGGCTGTTCTGTTTTTCCTGCAACAGCCTGTTCATCTCGTCTTTGCACTGCTTGATTCGCTTGTTGATTGCAATTTTCTTTTTTGCGATTTCAGCAAGTTCCTTTTTGTAGAAGTCGGTCATCGCCTTCAGTTCGGCAGTTGAAACTCCATTTTGCTGTCCGCCAATGTTTTTGTTCGAACCAATGAGCCCCTCCTCGCTTGTCAGAATCGAGAGTTGCGCACTGTAATAACTGAGCGAATCTTTCAGTAAATCAACACGTTTATCGTTGGCGGCGTTTTGCTTTTGAGCCTTTTCGTTGTCAACAACATCAATCTCGTGCTTTACCGAAAGAATTTTCACGCTATGGTTTTCAATGCCAACCCTCAACGTGTTCGGGTCGAGTTCGGTGCTTAAATTGTTGAGATATAGCGTTGTATTCCCTTTCGGGACACTCAGCGTGCCATCGCGGCTCACCATTGCGCCGTTGCGGTAAACGGTTACCGATTTAATCTCGGTTTTAACATTTTGAGCGTTTGCCGAAACCGTTGTCAGCGTCAGACTCAAAATCGAAAGTCTTAAAAACAAGTTGGTTTTCATATAGTTAGAATTTAAGTGTTTACATTTTGTCAGTTCACGCTTCCCAGCGGATGCGCATAAAGTTGCACATCCTTGGCCGTGATGTTCTTGTCGCAAAGGATGAGCAGGCGCTCAATCACGTTGCGCAGTTCGCGGATGTTGCCCGTCCAGTTGATTTTCTGCAGTTCGGCAAGGGCATCGGGCTCGATGGTCGATTTGGCCACGCCCGACTCTTCGCAAATCTGCGTGATGAAATAGTCGGCCAGAAGCGGAATGTCTTCAACGCGCTCGTTCAGCGTGGGCACCTGAATCAGAATCACGCTCAAGCGGTGGTACAGGTCTTCGCGGAAGCGGCCAGCCTTAATCTCTTCTTCAAGATTCTTGTTTGTGGCGGCTATCACCCTGACATTCACATCAATATCCTTATCGGCACCCACGCGGGTGATTTTGTTCTCTTGCAGTGCGCGCAGCACTTTGGCTTGCGCCGAAAGGCTCATATCGCCAATCTCGTCAAGGAAAATGGTGCCACCGTCGGCTTGCTCAAATTTGCCGGCGCGGTCTTTCACAGCACCCGTAAACGAGCCTTTCATATGTCCAAACAATTCGCTTTCAATCAGTTCTGATGGAATGGCGGCGCAGTTCACTTCAACAAAAGCCGCATCGGCGCGGTTGCTCAAACTGTGAATCATTCGTGCCACAACTTCCTTGCCCGTTCCGTTGGGACCAGTGATGAGCACGCGTGCGTCGGTTGGCGCTACCTTCTCAATCATCGCCTTAATCAGTTTTATAGGTGCCGACTCGCCAATCAGTTCACGGTTTTTGCCGGCCACCTTCTTGCGCAGGGTTTTGGTTTCGGTCACCAGTTTGCCCTTGTCCATAGCGTTGCGCAGGGTGATGAGCAGACGGTTCAGGTCGAGCGGCTTCTCGATGAAGTCGAACGCGCCCATCTTGATGGCTTTCACGGCTGTATCAACCGTTCCGTGTCCCGAAATCATCACAACCGGCAGGTCGGGATAGTCCTTCGACACCTGCTCAAGCACTTCCATACCGTCGATGCCTTCCATTTTAATGTCGAGCAGAAGCGCGTCGAACGTTTCCTTCTTCAGCAGTTCGAGCCCTTCAGTGCCGTTGGCGGCCAGGCTCACGCGGTGTTTTTCGTATTCAAGAATCTCTTTCAGCGAGTTGCGGATGGCGCGTTCGTCATCAATAACAAGTATGTGTGCCATTTCAAAGTGTGTTTTCGAGTTGAATTGCGACGCCTTCGGTCAGTGCGTACGACGATTGGGTGATGCTTGTAACTTGCGTCTTGTCAAGCAGATACTTGACAAAAGTTGACGACATCACAATGGTGTCCTGTCGCAGCGGCTCAAGGCCGAGAATGAGCGCGCGCTTGTCGCGGGTGGTGTTGGTGATAGTTTTGTAGATGCCGTTGAAATCGTCGGCCGTAAAGTTCGAGTGCTTCGAGTTGAGCGGCAACGGCCGTTGGGTTTTCTTCTGATGAATCATCTCGGCGAAACTGTCGAACGCCCCAGCCGAGCCGATGAGCCGCGTGACGGGGTATTGCCTGATGGCTTCGTTGAAGTCGGCCATCTTCTCGTCGAGATAGTGGTTGATGCTAGCCAACTCGCCTTGCGAGATTGGGTCCGACGGCTTGAAAATCTCAAGCAGGCGGGCGCTGCCCAGTTCGTAACTAGCCGACCATAGCATACGGTTTTCGCGGCCGATAATCACTTCGTTGTTGCCGCCGCCAATATCCACCATCATATAGTTGCTGTCGCCCTGTGGCGGAACGGCGCTGAGCATTGCGTTGAAGACGTACTGAGTCTCTTGCTCGCCCGAGATTGGCGTAATCTGAATGCCAAGGTCGCGGCTCACCTTCTCAATCAGGTGCGCCGAGTTGTTGGCGCTGCGGATGGCCGATGTGCCAAAGGCGAACACCTTCTCGCAGCCGTAGTCCTTAATCAGGCTGCTGTAGTCGCGCAGAACGGCGAACGAGCGGGCAAAGGCCTTGTCGGTCAGATTGCCAGTCATCAGCCCTTCTTTGCCCAGCATCACGGCCGATTTTGTTTTCAGCAGATAGTCGGTCGGCTGCCCCTTGCGGATGTCGGCAATCAGAATGTTGAACGTGTTGGTTCCCAAATCGATAATCGCAACTTTCATTTTTCAGTGTTTTTCGGAGCGGTCCGTTTCAAGTTTCGCGCAAGTTACACATTTAATCGGTGTTGGCAAAAGATTCAATCCGTCACCCATTCAGCCCTTCAGTTATTCAATCCTTCACTCATTCAGTTATTCAGTCCTTCAGTTTATTGCCTAATCCACCGCCAAATCTCTTTCAATGTCGATTTTTTGCCATACATCAGGATGCCAGTGCGGTAGATTTTACCAGCCAGCCAGGTGCAGACCACAAAAGTGGCTATCAGCAGCGCAGCCGACAGAAAAATCTCTGAATAAGGCACGCCGTAGGGGATTCGCGTCAGCATTGAGACGGGCGCGGTGAACGGTATAATGCTCAGCCAGAATATCATAGGACTGTCGGGGTTGGCAATGGTTCCCGTCATCACAATGATTGACAGCAGCAGCGGTGCGCTCAGCGGCAGAATGAACTGCTGAGTGTCGGCTTCGTTGTCAACCATCGAGCCCACGGCCGCGAATAGTGAACCGTAGAGCAGGTATCCGCCCAAAAAGAAGAAGATGAACGACAGGATGATAACCCCGAAATTGATGTTGCCCACGGTGCCGAGCATTGCCTTCAGTTCGTCGGCCATCTCGTCGTTAGTTGGTTGGGCTTGAGCCAGTTGGCTTCCGCCCTGCGACATCAGCGGTTGCGCCATTTCAACCCCGATGGCGGCAGTGTCGGGCATCAGCATCGGTGCCACGGCCGAATAGATGCTGAATGTCAGCACAATCCACAGGGCAAACTGCGTGAGCGTGACCAGCCCCACGCCGATAATCTTGCCCGCCATCAGTTGCGCGGGTCGCACCGACGACACAATCACCTCGACAATGCGGTTCGTCTTCTCTTCAATCACGCCGCGCATTACCGCATTGCCCGACAGGAAGATAGCAATATAAATCAGAATTCCCATCAGGTAACTTAACACCAGTTTCAGCGTCATATTGTCGCTTTCCTCGCGGCCGTCATCGGTCATTTTTATGGTGTTGATGTTGATGTTCGTCTTCACCGCCGACAGAATGCCAGGGTCCACGCCGCACGACCGCAGTTTCTCGTTTTCGAGCCGTTTCTCGATGGCGTTCGAGATGTGCATCCGCAGGTCGAGATTGATGGTTTTGTCGGAATACAGGCTCACCGCGTTGTCGGAATTCACAATTTGATGGCTGATGTATAACAACGCGTAAAACCCTGATTCACTGAACTGTGACTTATATTTCTGCAAATTCGCGTCGGGCATATAAACGAACTTGATGTAGTCCGTTTCGGGCAGTTGGCCGCGGAAAATGTGGGTGCTGTCAACCACCTGCACAATCCTAACTTCGGTGTTGTTCATATTCATAATCAGCGACGGGGCAATCATCAGACCCGCAAACAGCAGCGGCCCCAGAATGCTCATAATTATGAAACTCTTGTTCTTGACGCGCGTCAGATACTCGCGCCCGATTATGGTCAGTATCTTTCTCATTTCTATTGAGTTGTATATTGTTGGGATGTCAGCCTTAAGCCGTCATTTTTAATTGAACACTGTATTCACGTTCTGATTAACCGCCTTGATGAAAATATCGTTCATACTTGGCAGCACATCGCTGAACTGCGTTATTTGTGCGCCAGCAGATAATACACTTTGTATCAATTGATTATAATCGAAACCGCTTTTCAATTCGCCCGTAACGTGGTTCACTGCGCCTTTCGCGTTTTCTTTTATCGACACAAATTGCTCAATAATATTTGTAACGCTCTCAAAATCACCAATATACCCCAACTCAAAAATGTTGAGTTTGAACTGCTGACGAATTTCGCCGACCGTGCCGTCGAGCACCTTCCGCGACTTGTTGATGAGCGCAATGTGGTCGCAAATCTCTTCAACCGACGCCATATTGTGGGTTGAGAAGATGATGGTTGCGCCGTTATCTTTCAGATTCAGAATCTCTTGCTTGAGCAGATTGGCGTTGATGGGGTCGAATCCGCTGAACGGCTCGTCGAAGATGAGCAGCCGCGGCTCGTGCAGCACGGTGGTGATGAACTGCACCTTCTGCTGCATACCCTTCGAGAGTTCCTCAACCTTGCGGTTCCACCAGCCGCCAATCTCAAACTTGTCGAACCACTCTTTCAGCCGCCGTGTGGCGTCGGCTTTTGTAAGTCCCTTGAGTTGTGCCAGATAGACGGCTTGTTCGCCCACCTTCATTTTCTTGTAAAGGCCGCGCTCTTCGGGCATATAGCCGATTTTGCTGATGTTGTCGGGCCCGATTGGGTGGCCGTCGAACAGCACGGTGCCGCTGTCGGGTGCGGTAATCTGATTGATGATGCGGATGAGCGTCGTCTTGCCCGCACCGTTAGGTCCCAACAGCCCGAACACTATGCCCTGCGGCACTTTCAGGCTCACGCTGTCGAGCGCCGTGTGGCCGTCGTATTGCTTGCAAACATTGTTGGTTTCAAGAATGTTCATATACTGATTGACAGATTAACTGATTGATAGATTGTTCAATTGAGTTTTAAAGGTGGATGGAGTTGTCACTGCATAGAGTTCATTAGTTCATACAAGTAGGCGGGACTCTGCACGTAAAGTTCACCTTCTTCATCTTGTAACGCGTTTATTATAGGCGAGTTATACACACGTTCCATCGCTTGTTCAATGTTACATCCCGTATCTTCCATTTCGTAACGCACTAATTCGCTCAATGCGTAATCGGTCAGATAATTGGCTATTTGGTGGTGGTTTGGCTGATTCATAGTGTTTCAACAGATGTTTTGGTAAGGTATTGTAATGCCCGTTTAGTGCCGAAATAGTATTGTTGGTCAAGATATTTGTCTTGCAACAGTTGGGCGGCTTGCTCGGGTGTATTGAAACCTTCGCGGAAGTTGGTCAGTTGCAGAACAACACCATCGTCGGCAATCGGCCCCACTACAATATCATAGTCGTGAACAGGTGTCTTGCTCGCTCGGTCACGGTTGGCGTCAATGAACAGGAACCATTCAGAGCAAGCCTTTTCGGGGAAAATCTTGATTTTCAAATCAGAGTGTAGGGCCGATTCATTAAATTCGTATGTTATCAAAGTCGATGTTCCACCAAAAAGTCTAGTCTTTTTATTTGCCATACGAATAGCAGTGTTTCTGTCGGGTGTCAAATAGAATCCTTTTCCAAAATCTTTGTTTTTCAGGCCTTTCGAAAGGTCGATGGAATCAATGTCGGTATTTGAGCCGTGGTATAGTTTCATACAAGCGTGCCCCCATTCCGCTGACATACAATAAGTAAGTCGTCAATTGTGTCTTCTATCGATTGAAGATGTTCAACATCGTAGAATTCTATCAGAAATGCCAATCCCTTATGCTCTTGCAGATAGCGGTAGGCTGCCTGCCGAGTCATAGCAAACCGCTGCCCGAAAGCGTTTATGCAAGCCGTTAAGAATGGTATTTCATATTTGCTCATATTTTCTTGAATCTCAAATGCGTTTGAAAATCAATTGCGAAAATACTGATTTTTTGGAAGAAGAGACAAATTAGTTATTGTTATAACCGTGTTCTCGAGTGCCGAATTTTTCTTTATAAAGAGATTCTCGGTCAATCGCGACTTTGTCGGTTACATTGAGGGGTAGTATTTCTAGTATGCTCCATTGAAAATATGTAGCGGGATAGGCATTATCTTTTTTGTATAATTCAAGCAGGCTTTTGTCATTGCCGTGTCCGTTAGTCTCTGCATATTCATACCAACGGCCCCAAATGCCCTTACCAGAACTCTGTTTGTTGCGATATGTTACACCTACATATTGTTTGCCTGTTTTTTTGTCAAGAATTAGATAAACGCAGTTGCAGGCTTCAAGTTTGGCACGCCATTCCATATCGTTCTTCTCAAATATTGCTTTGAGTTGATGATAATTAAGCATAACATCTTCATAACTTGTGAAAACAGGAATGTCGCCTTCACTCATACCTCTGTCAATACGCACTACATATTTTATATGCGAATCATACCATTGATGCCAATCTATTGCTCGGTTTACCCAATCAATTACAACTTTTTCCTCCAGAGCCTCGAATCCGACAACCTTTTGAAAATCAAAAACACTGTTATCATTTTCCAAATCTATGCGGTTACAGTTTTTAAATACGCCAACAAATCTTGCGGTATTCTTTTCTTCACCAATAAACGAAACTATATATTCAACATCCTTGAACCTTGATGTATACTGTTCGTTCTGATATTTTATAAATACATCGTAGCGAGTGCGGTAAAGTGTATAAAGGCTTTCTCTATACTCTTTTCCATCGATTATCTTAACTTCACGATTGTCTAAATGGCGGATAAGTTTTATTTTCTTTGAGTTATCAAATTCAGGTACTCTACCTTTCACTAACTTTTGAAAAGAAATAATGTACTTATTGTTTTCCTCAATTTCTTTAATTTTGGATATTGCTTCAAGATATTCATCGGTCGGCAGAAGGATGATTTCTAACAAACGCTCTTTGGAAAGATGTAGCCCCATCACCTCATCATAATTCCAATCAGGTAAATCTTTCAATCCGCCTTCATATTTACTGTCATAACCAAGGTTTGGTAATTTGTGAAAATCAGTATATGAGTGTATATAAAATCTCAATGAAACTTCTTTGCAGAACAAAGAAACCCATTGCTCTATATTCAAAAGGTCGTCATATATTAGTTCATTATATAGAACCATCCACGCGCCATAAGTTTCTTTCCCGTTGCTTCGCATATATGATATGTATTCTGCGAATGCCCCTAAAATGTAGTACTTATTCTGCGGGCGGTCTTCTGCATATTTCTTAACATAATCGCATAAGTCAAAGCCGTGAGTAACCATATAACCAAGGTCTGTGATTTTTGTTTTCGTAGGAAGTGTGCCAGATTCGTGACAAGAACTCTCAAGATAAGCCTTACACGTTTTGGGAAATGTAAGTTTATTGTTCACGTTACTATAAAACCGACGTTCATAATCTTCAAGTGACATAATCCTATCATTTATGAGTGAAACATTTTATCAATTATCAATCATACAAATATACTAATTGCATAATGTATTGTAAAATGAAACCGTGACGAATTGTCACGGTTTGAATTTTATATCAATTTTCTTCCAAATTTTCTAAAAATTTCCGCCCGTTAGAGCGCTACGCCTCCAAGCGGACACCTACGGAATATGCGTCAAAGGTCGGGGACAAATTGTCCCTATCCTTTATAATCGAATCCTAAATCCTAATTACTAAATCCTACCTCTTCCTCGTCCATTATCGCCTCAAACAGCATTTGCGCCACGCGGTGGCCGCCCTTGCGGTTGAAGTGCGTGTAGTCTTTCTGCGCCATTCCGCTCTCAACCCACACGGGCATACTGTTGCGGCCGCCCATTGCGGCGTACAGGTTCCAGAACGCGCACCCTTCGGCGAAAGCCGCATTGCGTTGGGCTTCAATCACTTTCGGCACCGATGAGCGCGTCACATAGCCGTTGGTGCCGTTTTCCGACATATCGCTCACGCCCACAACCAGAATCACCGCGCGCGGCCACACCTTTTTCAGGTATTGCAGTTGCTTGCGCAGATTCTCTTCGTAGTAACTGTAACTGCGCGAGCGGTTGGTGACAGCGTTCACGCCAAACTCGTAAATTATCAGGCTCACAGGCAGATAGTGGCCCATTTGTTTCATTTGCGCAAGGTCGATTTTCACAAACTCGGTGCCCTTGCTTCCGCGGAATGGCAGATTATCGACCATTACGCCAGCGGGCGAGTCGAGCGTAACCGCGTAAATGTCAGGACTTTGGCTGCCACCGAACTCAATGCGGAAATTGGTCGGTGTCTGCTCAAAATTCCACTGAAGGCGCTTGGTGTCGGCAGTGGGGTCGATGTCCTCGAACCACAGCAATTCGCCGTCGGCATAGCCCTTCACGGTGAACGCGCTGTCGGCGTGACCGTAGAAAATATTGCACTGCGTGAACTTCTTCACCGACTTGTAAGCCTGCCCCGAAGGCGAGAATTTTATCCACGCCTGACTGCCGCCGAATTGCGCGAAACTGCCCATAATGCCGAACCGCTGATGGTGCAGCGACGTGTCGCGCTTCTGATAAATTGAGTGGACGCGCCAATTGCTTGATGCCGAGTGCACTATGGCCGACGATTTGGCCACGGGCGGCACGGCGGGCATTAGTCCAGGGCCGCTGCCGCCGTATTTTTTCTGCATAAGATTGCGGAAATAGCCCGTTATGCGGTCGCCCTCAATCTGACTGTCGCCGTAGTGCAGAATGCGCACCTGACGGTTTTGGCAGTTGGCCAGCGCGGCAAAAAACGGCGCAAGACGCACCTCGTCGTCGTCGGCAAACTCAATGGGTTGGCGGCTTCGGGGCCTGTCGGTGCGGGCGGGTTTGGGCTTTGGAGCGGGCGCTGCGGGCAGAGTGTCGGGCTGCGGCAAAACAACCGTGTCGGCGGGCAGCGTGGTGGTGTCGGCCTTCAGTTCGGCCTCAATGGCGCTTGTGTTGCCGATAATCTCAACCACGTCGGCAATGTTGTTTTGCACTGTATCAGCCTGACTGTCAGTAAAATCGAAATACAACTTGATTCCGCCGCCCAACTCAATTCCGTCTTTCGGAAAAAGCATTGCCACAGCCGCCAAAATGGCCGCCGTAACAATCAGAAAGACCAGAATCTTAATGGGTTTCACGCTCGTTATCGTTTGATTTTCAGTTTCTGACCGATGTCGATTCGCGACGAACTCAAGCCGTTCCAGCGCTTGATGTCGTCCTCGGTGACGTTGAACGTGCGGGCGATTTCCCACAGCGAGTCGCCGCGGCGCACGGTGTAAATCTCATACTCGCCGTCGGCCAGCGGTTCGGCCGAAGTGGCTGTGGTTGTTGGCTTTGCCGTTGTGGCCTTGCCCACCGATGCCTGTTTCTCGTCGAACGTCATTGTGTTGATTTTCTCGTATTTAGCCGCTTTCGATTTCGGAACATAGATAATCAGTTTCTGTCCGCCGCGGATGGTGTTGCGCGACATTCCGTTCCAATATTTGATGTCCGACACGCGCACGTTGTACCAACTCGAAATGAAGCCCAGATTGTCGCCCGATTTCACCGTGTAAGTCAGTTTTTTGTAGTCGCCTTTGGGCGGGCCAGGAATGTAGGTGTTGTGCTCGGGCTTTTTGTTCATAACCTCGGGGCGGAAATAGTAGGCGTCGTTGTAGCGCGAAATCGAGTCCTCAAGTTCGATGAACCGCAGCACTTGGTCGGTTGGAAGGCGCAGCGCGTAGGGCTTGATGTGTCCAGGAATGATGTCGTGCCGATACTGCGGATTCAGGTTGCGCAGCACGTCGACGGGGATGCCCATAAAATGGTTAATCTGCTCAAAATGAATCTTTTTGCTCACCATAACCGTATCGCATTTCACAGGCATTTTCGGTGCCGATGGCTTTAGGTTGTGCTCTTTGTAGTAATTCATTATGTACGCTGCCGCGATGTAGGCGGGCACGTAGCCGCGCGTTTCGCGGGGCAGATGGTAGTAGATGTCCCAGTAGTTGCGCTTTCCGCCGCTGCGCTTGATGGCCTTGTTCACGTTGCCAGGACCGCAGTTGTAGGCGGCAATCACCAGAATCCAGTCGTGATAGGTGCGGTACATATCGCTCATAAAATTGGCGGCGGCGTAGGTCGATTTTATCGGGTCGCGGCGCTCGTCAACAAGGCTGTTCACCTCGAGTTTGTACATTCGACCCGTGCTGTGCATAAACTGCCAAAGGCCCGTTGCGCCCACCCGCGACACAGCCACAGGGTTCAGCGCCGACTCAATCACAGCCAAATATTTCAGTTCGGTTGGCATTCCCTTCGAGTCGAAAATATCCTCGAAAATCGGAAAATAGTAGTCGGCCACGCCCAGCATATTCTCAACCAGGTCGCGGCGCTTGTGCGAATAGAGATTTATCAGATTGCTAACCACCTTGTTATACGACAGTTCGATTTCGAGCGGCAGCATTTCCAATCGTTTCCGATAGACCGAATCGGGGAAATCGGGGATTAGCGCCGTGTCGGCTGTCGCGATGAATGATGTGTCGTTGCCGATTGACACTTGGCTGTCGAACCACATCTGCGACAGGCTGTCAACCTGTTCCGACACTTCAATATCCAGAGTGTCAGATGGTTCGGGCCAGCCGAAATCAGTGGTGTCGGCGGCGAAGAGAGTGTCGTTGATGGCTATTGTGTCGTTGATTTGTGTTGTGGCGTTTGCGTGCACTGCGAGTGCCGCTGCGCACAAAACGGTGATGATTGGTTTTATCATTTCAAATTCAAGTGTATCAGAATGTTACAGTAATATTTACACCCAACGGCGTGCCCTTCCGCGTGCCTGTGGCTTCGGTGAAATCGGGCATCAGCATCGGGTCGGCTTTGATTGACAGGTCTTTGTCGATGGTGAAATCGAAAAAGTGCGCATCTACGTTAGCGTCAATCACTTGCAGCAGATAGAGCGCCCCAATTCCAATGAAGCAGATGTCGCGGTAGCGCCGCCACGTGTCTTTGAGCCGCTCGGTGTTTGCGGCGGGATACTGACTCACGGTGCGGTCATCGTCGTCGGTAGCCCATTTGTACTCGCGTCGGTATTTCTTGTAGACAAAATTGTTGTAACTCGCATAGTAAATCAGTCCCGTGAAACCGCCGTAAATGATAGGTATCTTCCAGTATTTCTGATTGTAATATTGTCCCAAACCTGGCACCAGCGACGACATAAACGTTGCCTTGTTGGGCTTGTGCTGGGCGCGATAGGTGCTGTCGGGGATGTCGAATCCGTCGGCATATTGAGCGTGCGCGGTTAGCGGCGCAGCAGCCATAAGCAGCAGCGCACCAATCAGCAGCGATATGCGTTTAAGAGCCACCTTCAAGCCTCAATTAAAGCGATTTGAGTTTGTCGAACAGCGATATTATCCGCTCAAGGTCCTGGTCGTTTTTGAACGGAATCACAATCTTGCCGTTGCCCTTGTCGGTGCGGCTGAACTTCACTTTCGAGTTGAAGAATCCGTTCAGGCTGTCTTCCAATGCCTTGTAACTGTCGTCGGTGTTGCGTTTGGTGCGGCCTGTCTTTTTCTTCTCGGGGCTTTTCATTTCGGCTGCGGCCTCTTCAGTCTCGCGCACCGACAGTCCTTCGTTCAGGATGCGTTCGAAAAGGAAATTCTGGTCGTTCAGGTCATCGATGCCGAGCAGTGCCTTTGCGTGCCCCATCGTGATGAGTTGCTTGCGCAGACCCAGTTTTATCTCGTCGGGCAGTTTCAGCAGACGCAGATAGTTGGTGACGGTCGAGCGTTGCTTGCCCACACGGTCGCCCAAATTCTCTTGCGTCAGATTACACTCGTCAATCAGGCGCTGGAAACTGATGGCAATTTCGATTGGGTCAAGGTCTTCGCGCTGAAGGTTTTCTGCAATTGCCATCTCAAGCATTTGCTCATCACCAGCGGTGCGGATATAGGCTGGAATAGTCGCCAGTCCAGCCAATTTTGATGCACGGCAGCGGCGTTCGCCCGAAATAATCTGATAGCGGCCGTTATCGAGTTTGCGCAGGGTAATCGGCTGAATTACACCTAATTGTTTGATAGATGAAGCCAATTCGTTGAGTGCTTCCTCATCAAATTCGGTTCGCGGTTGGTAAGGATTGACATCAATCAAACTCAAATTTACATTGTCGCTGATATGATTCGCAGGTGCGCCACCTTTGAGCAGCGCCCCCAATCCTTCGCCTTTGTTAGCCATAATATCGTTTAAACCTTTGCCTAAAGCAGGTTTCTTTGGTGTTGCCATAGTTAGTCAATAATTTTTTCGTCAGAATCCATTTGTGTCATATTGTTGCGCTGAAGCACCTCGCGCGCCAGGTTCAGGTAGTTGATTGCACCCACCGACTGCGGGTCGTACAAGATGCTTGGCTGTCCGTAGCCTTGTGCTTCTGTGATTTTTACGTTGCGCGTAATCATTGTCTCGAAAACCATATCTTCAAAGCAGCGGCGTACTTCTTCAACCACGTTGTTGGCCAGGCGCAGGCGCGAGTCGTACATCGTGCACAAGAAACCTTCGATTTGCAGGCTGGGATTGAGTCCGCTCTGGATGAGTTTTATGGTGTTGATGAGTTTGCCGATGCCTTCGAGCGCGAAATACTCGCACTGCACGGGGATGATGACCGAGTCGGCCGCTGTGAGCGAATTGACAGTAATGAGTCCCAGCGACGGCGAGCAGTCTATGATGATGAAATCGTACTTGTCGCGGAATTTGTCGAGTCCCATTTTCATAACCTTTTCGCGATCAGCCTTTTCGAGCAGTTCGATTTCTGCGCCCACCAGATTGATGTTCGACGGCAGCAGGTCGAGATACGGAAGATTCCCAATATTAAGTATGGCGTTTGCGGGGTCAATCTCGTCGACAAGGCACTCGTACAACCCCACTTTGATATTGTTCACATCGAACCCGAAACCCGAAGTGGCGTTGCCCTGCGGGTCAGCATCAACGAGCAGCACTTTTTTCTCAAGTACCGATAGACTTGCGGCCAAATTGATTGATGTTGTAGTCTTGCCCACGCCGCCTTTCTGATTGGCGACGGCTATAATCTTTGCCATATATGTCAGTTATTTAATGTTGTAATTTACAATGTTCTCAAAACCAACAACTTGTGTTCGTCTTTTTCCTATTTTTATTCGGTGCAAGGTAGTGATTTAATCCACATTTGCGGGGTTAAGATATCAACACTCGGCGGCTTGTGGTTGATAACTTGTGAATAAATTACCACCTTTTCAACAGGCGCATTGCGGCACGTCAGCCTTGCACATCTGATAATCGAAAACCAACAATAAAATATTGCGCACAGTTTCAGATTTTTCCCATCTTCGCACTATGAAACGCATTTTGGGTTACGCAGCGATGATTCTGGCAATGGCGTGTTTCTACGCCTTTCAGCCTGTGGCTGTTGCCGAAGGTTGGCAGCCATGTGGCGGCGAGCCCGATTCAGGCTGCTCGATAATCGAAGCCGTGCACGATTTTCACGGTGTGATGCCGCCGCAGAGCCAACTCACGGTGCGCACCTGCCAACTCAACGAACGAACAATCTACGATGGTTTTTTCGAGATTGTCAAGTCGTCGTCGAAAGTGTTCTTCAACTCGTTTTCGCACGGCAAATTAACTCGAATCGGATTCCTGATAAAGTTTCCAAAAGTCAGTATTTCCTTCCCGTTCAGCGTGTTCTGGTAACGAACCGCCCACTTTGCGCACGGCAGCCTAAAAGTTGAAGCCGTGCATATTCTTTAGACTTTCGCAAAATGACTTTTTGTGTGCGACACCATTGCCGCTTATGCTTTGGTGTTCGCACTTATTTAATAATCAATAAAATACAAATAAAATGGACATTACAACATTAATTATAGGTGTGGCCATAGTTGCACTATGCGTCCTGCCATTCTGGCTTTCGGGCAACGCCCGCAAACGCCGCGAGAAAAAACTCACTGACGCGCTCAACGAGATGGCGCAACTTAAATCTACAACCATCTGCAATTCAGAAGTTTGCGGCAACAACAGCGTCGGCATCGACGGCAGCGGTCGTTGGCTTTTCTACGCCCGTTGCAAAGGCGGCTTGCGCGAATGCATTGATTTAGAGAATGTTCGCGCGTGCAGCATTATCGACAAGCCCGACACCATTGGTTTGAGTTTCGCAACCGATGCTAAAACCGATACTTACATCGAGTTCTACAACAGCAACATCGAAGCCACATCCGACGACGAGTCGCGGCTGGCCGCACGGTGGCATAAGATTGTAGCCGACCGTCTGGCAGCAATGAAACACTAATCTGCTGATTTGTCAATAAAAGAATCGGGGCATCAGACTTGTGCTGGTGCCCCGATTTAATTTTTCTAATTCTCTCAAAATCACTTCACAACAGCCGTTCTGATGCTGTCGGTCTTCTGGCAGATGGCCGAAAAGAGCACTTCGTTAATGAAGGTGTCGGTTGATGCGGCAAGTGTGGTTTTTCCGTCTTTCGATGTCTCGGCCTTTACTTCCGACGGCATCGATTTCACGCGGTCGAAAGTTTTCTGAAGGTCGGTCAGCCAGCCGTACACTTCGCTTACGCTGCTCATATTCTTGTAAGTTTCAAGCATTTTCACAAGAATCGAGAGCGAGTAGCGCTGGTCAATCACAAGGTCGATCAGGCGTGTGTTGTTGTTTGCCATTTCGGCAAGTTCGGTCGACAGGTAAAGGCTCTCAATCCAGCCGCCAGCAACGATCAGAGCAGCCACTTCGGCGCGACCAGCATCGTTCAGATACTCGTTGGCGTTGGTGAACCCTTCGGTGATGATTTCCATCAGCGAGTCGCGGTCGTTGATGTTGTTCTCGATGCGGTTGGCAATGTCAGGCTGCACAAAATCGAAGATTCCCAACTCGTCGGCCAGTTTTTTTGCCGTGGCCATATATTGAATGGCTGTTTGCGTCTGATTGAAAAGGCTTGCGTAACTCAAGTCGGCACCATAAACACCGAAGTTGAGTGCCTTCTGCGCGGTTGTGGTGTATTTGTCGACATTGCTTGTGGGGTTGGCCAAATCCATATTGTACGACACGCCTGTGCTCTGAATCAGGTGAGCCGTCTCAACTGGCGACGGCAGAGCGTAGAACACCTGTTTGGCGCGGTTCAGTTCGTTGTTGATGTCGAGATTTGACAAATCAACATCACCGCCCACTTTTGGTTTGCTGTTGTTGGCGCAACTCATCGCCAGAAGGCCTGCGGCCAATGCTAAAACAATATTCAGTTTTTTCATTTTTTCAGATTTTGGAATAAAAAAGCGGCTAAAAATAGGTATTTTTACAAAACGGCAAGCGTTTTTCGTTCGCCCGAAGCGAAACTTGCGCTACATTCGTGAAAAATTTTGTGATTTTATGGAAAACAACCGTCTGAAATCAATTGAAGACTCACTGGCCAACGGCGGAAAGGATGCCGTGCTGGCAGTTCTTGAGCAAATACGTGAGATTGGCGTGCCGAAACTTCTGCCCGCTTTGGTGAAAGTGTACAAAACTTGTGGCGACGACGACATAAAAATGACCGTCTTCAAACTTTTGTGCGATGCTAGCCAGCCTGGCCTTGTCGACGAGATGGCCGCTGCCATTGCCGCCGAAACCGATGCCAATGTGAAGCAGATGCTCGTCACATCGTGCTGGTACTCGAAAATCGACTATCTGCCGAAACTCGAACTCTTTATCGATTTGGTGTTCGACTCGCCGTTCGAACTGGCCTTCGAAGCCTTTACCGTTATCGAGAACCGCCAGGGCTCAATCACCGACGAGCGCCGCACCGAACTCATCAGTTACATCGAAAAACGCCTTGCCGCCGAAGCCGACTACAACGAGAGTCTGACATCGGGACTTGTTGAGATTGTGAAGAATTACGATGATTAGGGGCGCAGGAGAGAGGTGATTTAGGTATTGACCTCTGTTAACGATTCCAGCAGATATTAAACCGAATTTAAATAGGTGGGGTTGTCATATTATGACAGCCCTACAATGTTGATTATCAATTCATATATCAACGTCCGTTTTAAATCGGTTTCACAACAACACTATCTCTGATTTTGTTTTTTTTCTATTTCTGCTTCACAATTCGGGCAGATATCAAACTCCTCGAACCAACCGCCGCACTCGCACTTTGGGTAGTCGGGGACATCAGACACTGTGTCTTCGGGATAGAGCAACTCCTTTCCGCACATATTGCAGTGCAAGTACACTTTATCCTGAACCTTCCCTTCGCGCCACTCAAATTCGGTGTTGCAGTTGGGGCATTTTATTTGATAAGTGTGTGGCATTTTTACTTCCTCCAATCAAACTCCGCACCTATCATTTCGAGCGCTTCATATTTCCAAAATTCTTGATAGAAGTTAGGTGTAAATTTAGCCATTAAAACTTTTTGTTGTTTATCCTCTTTCGTGTCGTATAGTCCGTTGAATCCTGAGATTCCTGCTCGCTGATTGACTTTTAGAAAATCGTCGGCTTTCAGTTGGTAAAACACCGTGCCCACACGCGTCATTTTGTGGTGTTGCAGGCAATCGTCCAATCGCCAGGAATGATTGTCGAGAATAAAGCCATAGTGCCCGTTACCATCAGCGTCGCACATCGCGCCAACGGCTAAATAGTCCTCGCAAAAACCATCATCAATCTTGATAACATCGCCTGTATAGATACTTTCGCCGTTGCTATCAGTGAACGGTGTTCTGACACCTGCAAAAATCACCTTCTGCGGGCAAGGTCGGTTCCAACACTCATCGTGCAAAAAGTCTATGGCACAGCCTCTTGCGCCGTCGTCTTCAATTTCGTCGATTTTGTCGGTGGCACCTCTGTGGGGAAACACATACATACTCATTCCCTGAAAGAAAAAATCGCCGAACTGCGCGTATCCAAACTTGTCTTTATCAATCACATACCTAACCTGAATGCTGGGCAGCGAAGTGACATAGTTCGCGCTAATCTGATACCGATACTGGCGGCACAAATCCATAAGCACCTCTTCGTTAACCACTTCGGGCGCGTCGGGTCTCTCGGGCAAAGGCTCGTTGTCAATCAGTATTACGAGCCACTCTCTTGAAAACACCGTGTTAGGCAAACGGAAAATGGCTTTGAACAACGGAGCAAGCAGTTTGTCCCGACTGTCGATTTTGCCAGTGCCGCAGCCCATCCGCGTAATCAGGAACCGATTGTCGGGGTGCTCCATCACGTAGTCGATAAACTCGGCAACGTATGGTATCATTGCCTTTGGATTGTCCGTGTCGATAGGAATGGCATAGCATTGCCCCTGCGGCCCCGACTTTTGGCCTGGCATTGCGCCAAACTTCTCGCAAGCCAATCGCTCGGCACGTCCCACTCGGTTACCTTTCATATCGGTACCATATACAAACACTTCACAACTCGACAATTCCTCGATTGTCTTTGTGATTTTCTTACCTGTAAAATGTACTTCCATAGTTTTACCTTTTTTTGGCAAAAGAAAACACTATGTGTGCGAAAGTACCGCACAGGTTTGGTAAATTTTGAAATTTCTAATGTTTTTTTTTGGGGGGGGGCTATGTCAAACGTAATGTATGGCCTATCGAGAATTTTGCGTATAGCAATGCAGCGCGGGGCTTTGGTAAGTCGGTTGGAAAGCGAATATGTTTCTTCTTTTCACCTCAAATTCACCTTTTCCTTAACCTCACCGTCGGCTATCGCGAAAGCGTTGAAAACGGGCTGTTCGCCAGCGAGCGAGAGAATGAAATACAATATGTTAGGGTCGAAGGCCAGCCGAATGTCCTCTGCCGACGGGCGCGACGGCGTCGCGGGGTGGCTGTGCCAGTTGCCCACAATCACCAAACCGTTCTGCCGCGCGTACTTGACGGCTGCAAACTGTTCTTTCGGGTCGAAACTGAAATGCTCCTCAGATTGGTCGACGTTACGCATCGGGTAGTTCTGCGTAACCGTCTGACGGTCAGGCCCAAGCAGGTATCCGCACGACTCCACGGGCGCGTCCTTCAGCGCCTGCTCGAGCAGCGATTGGTAAGCCTCGTCAGTAATCGTCAGTTGCATTTATTTCTGAATGGTAACTTTATGGACGTTCCCTTCAACGTGTGTGACACTCAATACTTTATAACCTTGTTCAATGGCTGTGCGTGGCACGTTGTTGAGCGGTTCGCCTTCGGTGAGCAGCACCTCAAGAATATCGCCGTCGGCAATCTGCGACAGTTTCAGTTTTGTCCTGACAAACGTCATCGGGCAGTGTTCCTTTGTAATGTCTAATGTGTGTGTTGCCATAGTGTTTATGGATTTTGAATTACGAATTTAGTGTTTAATCAATGAATTGGCAAATCCCCTTATGCCTTTTCAACTTATAACTTCCTAACTTACAACTTATAACTTATAACTTTTAAATAAACATCGTTTGCCCCCCTTCGGATATTTCCAGGAACGTTGCTACTCCAAGTGTGTCTTTCACCTCGTGAATAAAATCGGACTGCTTGAGCCCCAGAATGTGCATCGCCATTTCGCAGGCGTACAAGTTGACGCCCAGCGCTGTGGCGGCTTCAACAAGTTCCTCGAGTGTGGCCACATTGTTTTTGCGCATCAGCCTGCGGAAAATGCGTGGGCCAATGCCGCAAAAGTTGAAGCGGCTTGTAGGCGCCTTGCGCAGACCGCCCATTCCAAAACCGAACATTTTGGTGATAAAGTTGCCACCGATAAAGGCACGGCCGCGTTTCTGTTTGATTGCATTGAGCCCCCAGAAGGTGAAGAAAATGTTCACCTCGTAGCCCACAGCCGCAGCGCCCGTGGCCAGCGTGAACACAGCCGTCAGTTTGTCGAACTCGCCCGAAAAGGCTATCAATGAAAGTTTCTTTTTATCTGCCATAACCGTGTTAGTTTTTATGCGCTGCAAGGTCGCAAACGCTTTGTTCATAATTAATTAACTCTGTTATCGTCGGGTTTTCACCGCAGAGCGGACAGTTGTCGCGGCGGTGGACATTCACTTTTCTGAAATCCATCGTTTTTGCGTTGAAAGTCAGTAACTTGTCGGTCAGTAACTCGCCAACGCCAGTGATATATTTCAGCGTTTCGGCGGCCTGAATTGTGCCCAACATTCCAGCAATGGCGCCCAGCACGCCCGCTTGCGAGCAGGTGGGAACGGCGTTCGGCGGTGGCGGCGTCTTGAACATACAGCGGTAGCAAGCGTGACCAGGAACGTAGGTAAACGTCTGACCCTCAAAGCGTAAGATTCCACCGTGGCTGAACGGCTTGCCAGCCATCACGCACGCGTCATTGATTAGGAATTTGACGGGGAAATTGTCGGTTCCGTCAACCACAAAATCGTAGTTCTTGATAATGTCGAGTGCGTTGTCGGCACGTAGAAAGTCTTGATACACATCGACTTTAATGTGCGGATTGATAGCCGCAATGGTCTCTTTGGCCGACACCACCTTCGGCTTGCCAACATCGGGCGTGGTGTGGATAATCTGACGCTGAAGGTTGCTCAAATCAACCACATCGCCATCGACAATGCCAATGTTGCCCACGCCAGCGGCCGCCAGATACATTGCCACAGGCGCGCCAAGTCCGCCCGCGCCAATAACCAGCACCTTCGCCGCAAGTATCTTTTCTTGCCCTTCAACGCCCACATCCTTCAGCAGAATGTGGCGTGAGTATCGGTTCAGTTCTTCTTCAGTGAAATCGTACATAGCAATTAATGAATTACGAATTCCCAATTTACAAATTTCTTCAATTGTCAATTGTCAACTTTCAATTTTATCGGCATCCACCGCCCATGAAGTACAAGAAATCAACCGTATCGCCATCGTTAAAAGTTTTTGTGTCGAAGTCTTCGCGTTCAACGAATTCCTCGTTCACTTGTACGCTAACCATTTCAGGTTCAGCCACATTGTTCTGCTTGATAAGTCCCGACACGGTTATCGGCAATGCCACTTCCTGCTTTTCACCGTTCACTGTTATTGTCGCCATATTATTCTGATTTTTAATTGTTATTCACTCAATAAAAAAGCATTTGCCGTTTTCCGTCTTTTTCCGTTTTAAACGACATTGTAAATATAAAGGTTATTATTAATAACCTATCGTATCGATAGGTTTTCCTTGTGTAAATAACGCCGATTTTTCATTCAGAATTGTAAACCACCGAAAAAGCAGAAGGCACAGGAGTTGGTTTTGTTGGTCCCAAATGACAACAAAAAATCCCGCCAGCGCATTGCCGACGGGATTTTTTGTGTGACTTAATCTATTCTGTTTAGAACATTCCCGGGCCACCAAAACCACCGGGGAATCCGCCAGGACCGAATCCGCCAGGGCCCATTTGGCGAGACTGCTTACGCATCGAGTTGATTTTGTAGACAAACTGTACGATTGCGTAACTGCCAAGAGTGTTCGATTCAGAGTCGATGATTGACGAACTGCTCACGTAGCGCATGATGCTCTTTTGTTGCTGCAGGATGTCGAACACTTTCACGCGGACTGCCATGCGGTTGTCTTTGGTGAAGTTCTTGGTAATCTGTGCGTTCCAGATTGCCAGGTCGCGGTCGTAACCATCGCTGTAGCCGGTGTAGATTCGCCAGTTGAAGTCAGTTGCGAATGTCATCTTCCAAGGCAGATTGATAGTGGTGTTGGCGCCAATCTCGTAGTCGAAAGTCTCGCGGTCATTGCTCAAAGTAGCGTTTGCCATTGCACTATTGCCGGTTGAGGTCGTTGTGGCTTTTTGGTCGTTGCCGCTCTTCAGGTAGCGAACCGAACCATTGATTGAGAAGTCGAACACATCGCAGCGGTAGTTGAGTTGCAAGCGCTCGCTGAGAGTGGTTGTCGAAGTGGTGATTTTGCCACCGCCAACGGTCTGGCCATTAGGCAGTTTGGTTGCGCTCGACATTGAAACGTTCTCGCTGTAGTTAGCCATCGATGTTGCTGTGATTGAGAGTTTCTTTGTTCCGAGCGGTGAACTCAAAGTCAGGAATCCGTTGGTGCTCCAGTTGCCGTTCAGGTTGATTTTGCGAGTCTCTTGTCCACCAGTAGTCGGGTTGTAGGTGATTTCGTTGCTCACGGTGTTCATAGTGTTGTTGTACGACAGGTTGAGCATGATGCTTTTGCCCGATTCGCGCATAAAGTTGTTGTAGTTCAACTGAACGTTGTTTGTGAATGTCGGTTTCAAGTTCGGGTTACCATATTGCAGGTTCAACGGGTCGGTCACGCTGATAATCTCTTGCAGGTTCTGCACGTCGGGAGCCGAGCTGCGGCCGTTGTAGCGCAACTGAATGGTGTGCTGCTTTGTGAACTTGTATTGCACGCGCATGGTCGGCGACCAGTTGAATACGGTCTGTTTCTTGTCGTTGCCAACGTTTACACCAAGAATGTTATGAGTCTCAGATATTTGCGGTTGGAGCGATACACCAAGGTTGTAGTTCAGTTTTGAGTAGCGGCCTTGCCAAATTATCTCGGCGCGGTGGTTGTAGTATGTATTCTCAACCTCACTGCTCAAACTATCGTTACGAGTGCTGCTGCCATCTTCGTAAACGTATGAGTAAGAGTCAGATGAACGTGTTTGGAAGTTGTAGTTGAATTGCAGATAGTTCTTTTCGAAAATCGGCTCAACATAGCCTATCTGACCCATCAGCGTCAGGTTGCTGCTCTTGCCGTCGGTGTTGCGGTCAATCAGTGAAGTTGAGTCGTTCATATTGAAGTGAGTGTTCGACTTTGATGTTCTGTCTGAAGGACTGAGCGAACCATTGGCGCGGAGTGTCAGCTGAATGCTGCGTCCGTAGTTGTTCAGTTTCTTAACAGCCTGCAGGTTGGCGTTGTACGATATGCTTGTCGAGTTCGATGTGTTGTTGCTTGTTTGTGTATTCACAGTGTCGCGCAAGTCGTTGATGAGGTTGCCCAGACTCAACGATTGACCATCGCTTTCTGTGTCAGTGAAACTCATGCGAATGTTGGGGCGGAAAATGATTGTTGTCATTGTGTCGATTGCCCATTTGATTCGGTACGAAGCGTTGATGTTGTTGCGGATGCTTGTCGATGTTGAGGTATCATTCTGAACAGTCGAGTAGTCATCGCCACGGAATGTCTCGGTTGATGTTTTGCCTTCCGATTCAGTTCTTGTACGGCTGAATTGGATGTTGCCACCATGCAGGAACGATTTGCTCTTTTCTTGCTCGAAGTTAGCCATGATGTTCTGTGTCTCGGTGATGCCGCCGCCAAATCCCATCATGCCGCCCATCATGCCGCCCATCATGCCGCCGCCCATGCCACCACGCATGCCGCCGCCCATGCCGCCCATCATCATCATGCCGCCGCCCATGCCACCACGCATACCGCCGCCAAAGCCGCTGCTGTTATCACCAAGGTCGCTGCTGGTATTGTTGGTGTTGTTCAGGTTGCCGATGATGGCCAGGTTGCCTTCGTCGTCAAATTTGTTCAAATCCAAGTGGCCGTCGTAGCGGAAATCATCGGGTCCGTTGATGTCGTGGCCAACGCCGCCCCAGATGTTGCCAATCCAACTGTCCATCATACTCTTGCGTACGGTGAAGTCGAGAACAAACTCTTCGTCGTCATCGTCGATGCCGGTCAGTTCGGCCTGCTCGCTCTTTTTGTCGTACGATTTGATGTCCTTAACCATGTTGGCCGGAAGGTTCTTGAGAACCACTTGCGGGTCGTTGGCAAAATATTCCTTGCCGTTCATCTGTATTTTGGTGACTTCCTTTCCACCGATAGTAAGTTTGCCATCCGATGAGATTTCGGCGCCAGGGAGTTTCTTCACAAGGTCTTCAACCATTGCGCCTTCAGTCACGTGGAAAGCGTCGGCGTTGAACACCACGGTGTCGTCGCGAACAACAACCGGTGTGGCTTCTGCTTGAATGCTAACCTCGGCTAATTGCTTGCTGTCTTCCAACAAATAAATCTTGCCGATAGAGTTGTCTTTACCTTTTGTGACGGTAATATTCTTATTGACAGGGGTATAGCCGATGAAAGATGCTTTTACGAAGCATTTTTCGACCTTGATGCCCTCAATCTTGAAAGAACCATCCTCTTTAGTCACGTCGCCTTTCAGGAATGTGCTGTCTGGCAGCGAGTAGATTTGCACGTTTGCATACTGCAAGGCCTCGTTTGTGGTCTTGTCAAGCAATTGGCCAGAGATTGATGTGGTTTGTGCCATTGCCACATTGCCAATCAGAACCGAAAGAATCAAACTTAACTTTTTCATATCACTGTTTTTTTTATGTGTTTATAAATTCATTTTCCTTTTTTGTCATTTTCGACGATGCAATGATATTTCGTTTCGGTGAAACCGCAATATCCTTATAGATGAAGGGTAAAAAAATGCCGATTGAAGTTCCCGAATTTTAATCTGAGTCTATGTTTGGGCTGTTTTTACCGATAAAACCACGGTTTGGAGGCATACTTTATGCCGGAATGGCCATAAAAACCGGTTTTTTACCGATAAAACCGATAGTGCTATTGCTGATAATCAAATAGATAGAGAGTGCAAATGAATGCTCGCCACAAAACTGCAGTTTTGTAGAGAAAAAAGGAAGAATTATCGATGGTGGTACAGATAATACGTTGATTATCAATATGCTTTTTGATCAGATTGTTAGTTTCTAAATCCTAACTATCAGAATGATAGCACATAAACCTCGTCGGGAACCACATCGAAGATGATGCAGCCATCGGCAATCAGCGATGGTATCTCGTTGTTGTTGCGCACGATACGTGCTGTAGTGCAGCCTTCGGGCAACCGGCGCTTGATAGTCACTGGCTGGTCGAATTTTGTCAGACTGCTTTGTGCCGTGCAGCCAACGGTTATCTCAACATAGTCCATTTCCTGCCGTTCGCTGATTGTGAGTGAGTTGCGCTCGATTATGTATTTTGAGATTTCAGCAAACGTACCAACCCAATAAGCCAATCCCGATTGTTTGACGTATTTCAAATGTGCCTCAAATTCAGCCGATTGGATAGGAGAGTAGCCGCCATCGCCGTCGAGCGCGTGAATCAGGAAAACGCACCAGCCTTTGGTCTTGGTGGCCGATTCCACCCAATTGTTGAAGTTGTCGGCTGTCTGCATATCGCTCTCAGTACCAACCACTCGTGATGTGATGTTGAACATGTTTTCGGGCGTTGAGTTGCCAATCTGGCCGCTGCAGCCGCGTGCCGAAATGTAGTAGCGTGCCACAATCTTATCGTTGCCAGTCACACAGTAGGGGTAAACCATTGTGATACACTCTTTTCCAATCTCACGCTCGATGATTTTTTTTGATTCGGACAACTCTTCGTCTTGCTTGTCTTCAGGTGTTTGGCCAAAGTTGACATGGTTCACCGTGTGCGAAGCAATCTCATGGCCTTTTTTCGCCACATTTTTCCACTCGTTCCAATCCTTTACCCAACTGGTAATCAGGTTGAAAGTGCCGTGAAAGCCGTATTTGTCGAGTAGCGGAACAGCCACCGGAATCTGGTTGGGTGTGCCGTCATCGAAAGAGTAGGTGATGGCCGCCTGACTGAAATTGTGCCAAGTTGCAACTTCGTAACCTTCTGGTATTTGTGCATTTACTGTGTTTGCCATAATAAACGGTATTGCCATTATTAACGATAACTTTTTCATAATCGGAAAGATTTAGAATGCAATAATAAGCACAACTGACGAATTATTGGAAGCAATGTGTAAAAAAGAACGCAGATTTTATAGAACGTCAATTCGAGATTATTTGGAATTGTTTTCAAATTCAACTCACTTTATTATCGAATAATCGGAACAGCGCAAGTTGTAGGTAGCGTTTTTCATATTGTTATCACTTGTAGTATAATAACTTATCACAGCATCTATATTGGTGTTCAGAGAGAATGAGGCGTCTTTCACAATTATATCGTTTACGTTGTCAAGTTTTTCAACTTTCCTTAAATCATCTTTCAGTATTTCAATCAATTTCTCACCTGATAATTTGTCATAATTAGGAAATGTCTGAACCATAATGGTGCTGTCTACTTTAAAAATTTCTATTATCTTATATGTGAAAAGTTTAGGTTTAATTCTACCATAGAGTACATAATTATCTTTCGTGCCAAACAGAAGAATATGTCTCCATGCAACTACTTCAGGACGTTTGTTCCTCATCATACAATCAAAAAAGAATTGTACGGATGTTTCTTGAACTTCATCAACATTCACTTTAGTAAGGTCTGCTTGTAAATAGTAATTAGCAGATAGCATTATTATTAAAGATATAAATAAATATCTCATTTTCTGTAATATAATTGTGTTCTAAATTCTAATAATCAAATTCCAACAAATATAGTTAAAGCAAGCGCAAATCCATATTTTTGCGCAAAACTGACTGAACTATGTCTACAATAAACTGCAGAGGAAGGCTCATTGATTTGTCAGAGCCGAAAGTGATGGCTATAGTGAACGTCACGCCCGATAGTTTCTATAGTGGAAGCCGCTGTCCGTCGACTGAGGCGGCTCTGGCTCGCGCCGAAGAAGCGCTGGTTCAGGGAGCCGAAATTCTCGATTTGGGAGCCTACTCAACTCGCTCGGGTGCGGCCGAAGTGCCGGCAGAAGAAGAGTGGCAGCGCCTGCAGCCCGTGGTGACCAAATTGCGCCGCCGTCATCCGCAAGCCGTCATTTCCATCGACACTTTCCGCAGCAGTGTGGCCGAGCGGGCTGTTGATGCCGGCGCCGACATTATCAACGATGTGTCGGGCGGCACACTCGACGAGCAGATGTTTGCCTCCGTGGCCCGCTTGCAAGTGCCTTACGTTCTGATGCACATGCGTGGAACACCGGCCACTATGCAGCAGCACACCAATTATAATAATCTGGTGGCCGATGTGATGAGCGAACTGTCGCAACCGCTTCGCCGCCTGACCGATATGGGTGTACACGATGTCATCATCGACCCGGGATTCGGCTTTGCCAAAACGCTTGAGCAGAACTACGAACTGTTTGCCCACCTCGCTGAGTTTTCGGTTTTCGACCGACCGTTGCTTGTGGGTATTTCGCGAAAATCGATGATTTATAAATTGTTTGGTATCACACCCGAACAGTCACTTTGTGCCACCACCGCGCTCAATATGCTTGCTCTCCAAGGCGGCGCGTCCATTCTTCGCGTTCACGATGTGCCCGAAGCAGTGCAGGTTGTGAAAATGAGTGAATTATTAGTTAAAAATGAACGATAGTTGTAAACTGATGGTTTCACAGCGCAACCATTGATTTGTCATTTTTTGAGCGCTAAACGAAGAAATATAAGTGGTAGTCTGTTGCGATTCAAAACATCTGGCTAACTTTGAAAAAAATAGATTAACAGAAAAAGATATGTCAACATTTCTTCACGATGTCGCTGAATATATAATGGGTAGCCAAAACGACGACTTGCGCAACAGTTGTGCGGTTTTCCCCAACCAGCGTTCGGCTGTATATTTTTATGATGAGATAAAGAAGGATAATAGCAGGGTTACTTGGCTTCCAAAATGCATGACGATTGATGATTTTATGCATTCAATTGGCAACCAAAAAGTTGCATCGCAGATAACTTTGCTTACAACGCTCTATCAGGTCCATCAGGAACTTGTGGCAGAAAAAGAGGCTTTTGACAAGTTTTTCCCTTGGGCTCAAGTTCTTTTGGCGGATTTCGACGATATTGACAAATATCTTGCAAATGCTGATGCTTTACTCCGTAATGTGCAGGATATTAAAGAATTGGATAGTGCGGTTGATTATTTGTCCGACAGTCAGAAAGACGCCTTAAAAAGATTTTTCCATGTAACATTCGAAGGCAAAGAAACCGAACTGAAAAAGCGTTTCCTCAGCATTTGGCATATACTTCTTCCATTGTATAATGAGTTTGGTAAGAGACTGAATGATAAAGGTTTGTCGTACGAAGGACAAGTTTACCGCCGTGCTGCTGAAAAAATAGGTTCAGCCGATTATGAACTGCCGTTTTCCAAAGTGTTCTTCATAGGATTCAATGCCATCACCCGAAGTGAGGAACGTGTTTTTGAAGTGCTGAAAGCGCAAGGTAAAGCATTGTTTTTCTGGGATTACGACAATACCTATCTTAATAATGAGTTGCACGAGGCAGGTTTCTTCCTGCGGCGTCATGTCAAGGACTTCAATGCTCCCGATGATTTTGTGACGTGCCACGATTTTGATTGGAATAATAAGAAAATCAGTATCATAGCCTCGCCAACCCTGAGCGGGCAGATGTCGGTTGCAGTGGCCCGGATAGGTAATTCTGATTCTGATGAGAGCGATTTGTCGGACACGGCTTTGGTACTTTCCGATGAGACTCAACTGATGAACGCCGTGGAGCATATTTCGCCCTATGTCAGCGATATGAACGTGACAATGGGCTACAAAATTCGCAATTCGGTGGCAGGGCAGTGGATTGAACTGCTCATTCAACTTCAGGCGAACAAGCGTTCCTCAACTGATAATGTGACGTTCTACTTTAAGAATGTGCTGGCGGTGCTTCAGCATCCGTTTTTTGTGTCGGTGAGTGCCGATTTCTCGAAACAGATGGCTGATAGAATCAAGAAGGAGGCTATGTTCCAGGTTGCACAGGGTGAGTTGACTACCGATGATTTTGGCAAGTTGGTATTTTGTAACCAGACTGACAGTCAGTCGTTTTCGGGCTATCTGCTTGCCATTTTAAAATATTTGATGGCATCGTGGAATTCATCAGGAGATGATTCGTTTATTTTGCAAAAAGAATTGGTTTACAGGCTTATTTTGCAAATTCAGCAACTTGATACTGAGTTGTCAGCCGAAAAACTGACTATGGAGTTGAACACATATTATCAGTTGCTGCGCAAGTATGTCAACAGTTTGAAAGTGCCGTTTTCGGGCGAGCCTATTCGTGGATTGCAGATGATGGGTTTTTTGGAGACGCGTAACCTCGATTTCAAAAACCTTATTGTGCTGAATGTGAACGAAGGGACGATTCCTGTTGATGGGAGCGGACCATCGTTTGTGCCATATAGCCTTCGCAGGGCGTTTCTGCTGCCAACCCATGAGGAGCGTGAGGCCATGTATGCCTATTATTTCTTCCGACTTCTGCAACGTGCTGAAAACGTGACACTCACATATTTCGTTGGGAAAGTTGATGGTCGGGCAGGGGAGCCGAGCCGTTATATCATGCAATTGCTTTATGGCGATTACAAAGCGGTTGAAGAACAGATTCAGTCCGATATTCGTGTGGCGTCGTCAGTGCCCATCGAAATGAAAAAGAACAAGCAGACGATGGAACTGCTTGAAACATACGTGAATAACGGAGGGAAGGATGATCCTATGTTGTCGCCGAGCGCATTGGTCACATACCAAAAATGTCCGCTGCAGTTCTATTTCAACAATGTTTTGCGGCTTTCGCCCGATGACGATATTGATGAAAACATCGATGACAGGCAGTTCGGTATCATTTTTCATGATGCAATGCATGAGATATACAGGAGTGCCGTGGAAAAACCGAAGAGTGCCGATGAAATTGCAAAATTGGCTAAAGATTTGAGTAGCAGCCGAATCGATTATGCATTTGCGCGCCATATCTTCCCCAATAAGAAAGATATGCACCAACAGGCACTCGAAGGCAAAATTAATGTAAAGGACAATCTTAACGGAGCCAACAAGTTGGTTTATAGTGTGATTGAGCATTACGTTAAGTCGCAGTTGGAATTCGACAAAAGCGTGGCAAAAGAAAAACCAATCACGTTTGTGGCTCTTGAGGAGAAATATTCGATGTTGTTCCCGATAGAACTGAACGGGCGGAAAATAAAAGTTAATCTGGGAGGAATCATCGACCGCATCGACAAGATAGATGGCGAAATCCGCATAATAGACTATAAAACAGGTGGAAACGATGTGGTGTGCGAAACGATTGATGAAGTCTTCGATTCTGCCAATATTTCGAAATATAAAGGCATATTACAAACATTGATTTATTGTTTGATTTACAGCGATAAACATGCGGACGAGCACATCACTCCGCATCTGTTTATGACAAAGGAACTCGACCATGATCCTGATTTTAAGATTCGCAGTAGAAAAGACGAATTCTCAGAGGGCAGTTATCGAAGGGTGGAAGATAAGGTTAAAGAATTTGTAACCAATGTGTTGGCAGATATTTTTGATGCCAACAAGCCTTTTGTGCAGACCGACAACGAGGACAACTGCAAACATTGTAACTTCTTCTATTTGTGTAATAAGCAAGTATCCAATTAGCGAATGGATAATCGTGTTCTAAACTTATTGTGTTTATTGACAGTGGGTTAGAATCAGTCCGCACCTGTTCCGAGAAGCGAAACCAACGTTTCTGGGGTGATGTCGTAGTTGATGTCGCCTTTGCGCACTAATGAAATGGAACCGGTTTCCTCCGACACGACAATGATTGAGGCTTCTGTCTCGTTCGACATGCTCAATGCGGCCCGGTGGCGCAGTCCAAGTTGGGGTGGTAGCACAAGGTCATCATCAATAGGCAGAACGCATCGTGCGGCCTTAATGTGGTCACCAATGATTATCATTGCACCATCGTGCATCGGACTGTTTTTGAAGAAGATACTCTCAATCAGCCGATGAGTGACGTCAGCGTTCAGTGTGTCGCCGCTTTGCACGTATGTTGCAAGTTCCGAGTTGTTTGTAAGCACGATAAGTGCCCCCGTTTTGGTTTTCGACATATTTCGGCAGGCACGGCTAATCTCGCGCAAAGTTTTGCCAGATGTGGAGTTGTTGGCGTTGTCAAAAAAACGCGCCAGGGCAAAACGCTTTTTTACAAAATCGGTGTTGCCCAGCAGTAGCAAAAACTTTCTGATTTCCTGTTGGAAAAGCACGATTACGGCAATCACACCAACGCTGATGAATGAGTCGAGGATTGTTGATAAAAGGCTTAAATTCAAAAATTTAACAATCAGCCACACCATGTAGAGCAGCATGAGGCCGACAAAGATGTTCATTGCCACCGTACCACGCACCAGTTTGTAGAGTTGGTAAAGGATAATGGCCACAAGTAGAATGTCGATGAAATCGACAAAACCGAACGTTATAAAAAGCAGCCCCATCGGTCGTAAATTTTTGACGTGCTAATATAAGGCGAGTTGAAGAATTTTTTTGCGCAAGTCGGCTATTTTCATCCAAAAAAATGCCGAAAACGTTGGCAAACAGCCATTTTGCAATACTCATATTGCTTGTGTCTAATGCGATAAGTAATTGGTAAACAATAGTTTAATTGTTTTAATTAGTTTGTTGTCGCACAAATATTTTTTATTATACATTTACACTATTAAAATAATTATCTATGATTAGCAAGTACATAAAAGAACTGATACCAGGTAATTCGCGGATAATAATTCCCGATTTCGGTGCATTCATGATTCAAGACACGCCGTCAGGTAAAGTCATAACATTCAACGATTTTCTGAAGTTCAACGACAGTGTTCTGCTGAACAAGATCATCACAAGTGAGAAGGTTGACGCAGCCAAGGGCAAGGAAGCCATAAAGACTTTTGTGTCGGAAATTGAGGCGGCTTTCAAGGCTGGCGAGAGTTTCGCTGTTGAAGGTGTCGGCTATCTGTCGAAAGATGGTCAGAACAATATCAACTTTGTTCAAGACGAAAACGCAAAGGAAAAAAGTAAACCGAAAGTAGCGGCCAAGCCGAAAACTGAAGTAAAAACGGAAGAGGCAAAACCCGCAGCGGCACTGGTGGCAGAACCGAAAGCCGAAGCACCGAAAGCACCAGAAGTAAAACCGCAACCGGCTGCCGCGCCCAAACCGCAGACAAGCGCAACACAACCATCAGCATCAAAACCAAGCACATATAATAACAATAGTCATACAAATAATAAAATGGAAATTAAAACTAAAAACAATAAGACGACTACTACCATCTTAATCATCGTTGCAGCATTAGTTATTATCGGAGTCCTTATTTGGATGGCCATCGATTTTAACTGGTTCGGACCATTCAAAAAGGCTAAAGAGGCTCCTGCACCAGTTGAGGTTATTGACACCACACCTGCTGTTGATACGTTGGCAGTTGATACTGTGTCTGTTGTTGAACCAGAGCCTGTGGTTGTTTCGGAACCTGTCGACCCGAACTCGATGCACTATCACCTCATTGCTGGTAGTTTTCAGGTTGAATCGAATGCAATCCGGTTTAAAGAAGATATGCGCAGTCGCGGTTACGAGGCCAACATCGTAAATCGCCGCCACAGCAGTTATTATTATGTCAGCATTAAGATGTTTGATTCTTATTCAGAGGCTGTTTCTGAATGGCGCAACATGAATGCCGAGAATCCAAATATTTGGATATTAGTTAAGTAAATTAACGAAAACAGTTAATAGTAAAAGGTCTTCATTAATTTGGAGACCTTTTTTTGTGAGCATTATTGAAAGTGTTGTTTTGATATAGAGGGATTGATATTAATAGAAACGAACTCTCGCTTTTCGATTTTTCTTGCTGTCTGAAGATTATTTCTCTTCTTCCTGCGGCAGCGGGAACGACACAAAGAACGATGTGCCTTTGCCTACTTTTGAGTAGAACCAGATGGCGCCGCCCGCATCTTCCACAATGTTCTTGACAATAGCAAGTCCCAGGCCTGTGCCGCTTGTTTTGGTGGTGAAATTCGGCTGGAACAGTTTGCTCTCCGTTTCGGGCGATATGCCAATGCCGTTATCCTGAACCTCAACCACAGCGCGGCCCTTGAAACTCCGCAGCGATATGTTGATGCGGCCTTTCTGTTTCTTTGGAATGGCTTGTATCGCGTTCTTAATCAGGTTATTAAACACTTGCAGCATTCGCTCGTTGTCCGCAATAATGAACACTTGTTGTCCTGCGGGTTCGGTGAAGGTGATTTTGGTGTTTGTGGTGTCGCGGAACAACTCAACGCTTTGGTTGACACGCTCGTTGAGGTTCACCAGTTCGGTGCGGCCTTCGGGCATACGCGCAAACTGCGAGAATTCCGACGCAATCGACGAGAGACTGTCGATTTGCTCAATCAGTGTGCGCGCAGTGTTCTCGAACCGCTCGTTGAAGTCAGGGTCACCGTTGCGCTGCGAGCGCTCGAGCAGTTGCACACTCAATTTCATCGGGGTGAGCGGATTTTTGATTTCGTGGGCCACCTGCCGCGCCATTTCGCGCCAAGCGCTCTCACGCTCCGATTTGGCCAGCCGCGTGGCACTAATGCTCAACTCATCGAGCATCAGATTGTACTCATTCACAAGTTCGGCAATCTCATCGTCGCCCGCATACTCAACGCGTTGGTTGCTCTTGCCCAAATCGATGCTGCGGATTCGTTCCTGAACATCGATAATTGGTTTGGTGATTCGTTTCGAGAGCAGAATGGCTATAATCACACTTAGCATTACCAAAACCACATAGATATTGATTACGGCCACCGACACACTCGTAAGTTCTTGACGCAAAGGTGTTTGCTTGATAAAGTACGGCAGATTGATGTAGGCAAGCAGTTTGTTGCGCGAGTTGATGAACGGCACGTAGGCTGAGTAGTAGTTCATTCCGCCGATGTTTTCCTTCTGAACAAGTCTCGATTTGCGGTTCATCTCCAACTCACGGTAGGCCGAGGGGTTCATCTTTCGGCTTGTGAGTTTGCGGCTGTAAATCTCGCGGCGCGATGTGGCAATCAGGTCGCCGTTCTGGCTGTAGAGATTGATGTCGGTGAGGAAAGTGTTTGAGAACGAAGTGAGCAAATTGTTCAGTTCGTTGGCAGGTATCTTCTTGATATCGGTGGTGTTGGCGTATCGCTGCTCAAATTCTATCAGCACCGACTGCAGTTTACTCGCCATAATGTCGTTCTGCGACCGCTTGTAGTGGTTGATGGTGTAGTAAACCACACCGCCAGCCACTGATACAGAGGAAATTAGCAACACGGTGAGTATCGACAC
>JAEEGG010003700.1_pt1 | contig 37952 bp, 32 predicted proteins | sample 9134161 | NCBI WGS metagenome assembly JAEEGG01 (sample SAMN16246543, study PRJNA631951) | gut metagenome | biome: gut microbiome; feature: rumen; material: CR-attached | host: Bos | place: Iran: Karaj | collected 2018-10
AGAAGGAAGATGTTGAGAAGCTGCGGGAACTGATCCTATCGAAGAAAGACGAGATTGGGCTTGTTATGCTGGAACGCTCTGCAAGTGGCGGCTGGCATCTGGTGTGCAAGCGAATCCCCGGAACTACTATCTTGGAGAATCAGGTGAGGGTGTCTATCACGCTCCAGATGGAAATGGACACCTCTGCTCACGATTTGCAGCGTGTCTGCTATTCCACCAGCGGGTCTGAAGAAGACCTGGTTTATCTGGATGACTGCATCTTTGAGGAGCCGATGACTCCTGAGGAGTGCGAGAAGGAGTACCAGCTGCTGAAGGAGCGCGAGCGGAAGAATCTGGAGGAGGTGCCAAAGGGTGCCAAGAAGGCCAACAAGCATTATAAGCCTTGGGAGGATGGCGTTACAATGTCACAGTGCTACAGTGAAAAAAACAACGATACCCCGATGGGGGGCTATGATCCAGAGGCCAGGTACAATGGCATTTTATTTAAAGACATCATCCAGAAATACTGGGAGATGTTCAACGATGGTAAGTTGCCTGTAGAAGGTGACCGCAATGCGCTGACCTTCGAACTGGCTGTAACGCTACGTGGTATCTGCGGCTATTCGTTGGAGAAGATGCTCTCTGTGATTCCTAATTACTGGAATAAAGAGGACGATCTTGAGGAGGTGCGCAGGGCTAATGAGGCTGAATGGCGGCAGACTATCGAGAACGCGCTAAAGGAGCCTCGTAAGGGGATTGCTTATCGCATGAAGCAGATTTTGGCAGCCCTGAAATCTTCAACGGCAGTGAAGGCTTGTGGCGGTACGATGACCACACCACCACCTCTGCCCAAGAAGCTGCCGCCTTTGATTAAGCTGCTGACGAGCAATGTACCGCCGCTCTATAAGCCTGCTGTGGCGAGTGCCGTTTTCCCGGCATTGGGTGCACACATGCACGGGGTGAAGTTCAGGTATTGGGACAATGTTGACCATGAGCCGACATTTATGGGTATTCTTATTGGCGGTCAGAGCATCGGTAAAGGCTCGATCGGGAAGCCGATTGAATATATCATGGAGGACATCCGCCTGAGGGATATTCCCAACCGCCAGCGCGAGGCTGAATGGAAGCAGAAGAACCCGGGTGCCAAGCAGAAGAAGGATCCCAGGCCTACTGACATCTGTATTCAGATGTTGATAGATAATCTGACTGATGCGGTCTTCAACCAACGTATTGTAGATGCGAACAACAATGGTGAGCGTTTTATCTACACCCGTGTGGACGAAATCGAGGCGTTGAAAAAGGTGACTTCGAAGGGAACTGTCGATGAGGTGGGCTTGCTGATCCGCAAGGCGTTCGACAATTCGTTGGCTGGACAGGAGCGTGTAGGTGCAGATTCCGTCTCTGGTATTGCTCCTTTAAGGTGGAACTTCAACGCCTCGACAACACCGCCCAATGCGCGTAGGTTCTTCTATAAAATGGTGAACGACGGAACTGTAAGTCGATTGGATGTCGCCACCATCATCCGCGATAAGGATGACGACACCGACCCAGTGTTGGGTATCTATGACCACACCTTCGCTGAAGATCTGAAGCCTTATATTGACCGTCTGGAAGCGGCCAACGGGCTGATAGAATGTCCTCAGTCCAAACGTCTGGCCTTGGAGATCAAACAGCAGAACAGCGATACTGCTCGTCTGTACGAGAGCGAGGCGTATAGGGTGTTGTCGTATCGTGCCAACGTGATAGCCTGGCTAAAGGGTATGGTGCTCTATGTGGCTCACGGCTATAGCTGGAGTAAGGAGATTGCGGAGTTTGTCCGTTGGTCACAACAGTATAACCTCTGGTGCAAAATGCTCTATTTCGGTCAGCAACTGGAAAAGGAGTTGCGTGAGGAAGCGGAAATTCAGCGCCAGTCGGGACCTCAGAATCTGCTGGAACTGTTGCCTGATGAGTTTACCCGCGATCAATATCGGCAGATGCGTAGCACTCAAGGTCGGACGGGTGATGGTGAATCAACATTGAGAACGTGGGCGACACGCGGGTACATTGCTTATGATGATGTCAGCGGTCGCTTTGTAAAAACTGAATTTTATAAACTTAAATTATCAAAGAAATGAATGAAGTAGAAATGAATAAGGATGTTAGGCTCTCCCCGCATTTTACGCTGGGAGAGCTCACCAAGACGAGTTACATCACGGCTGACGGGAATATCCCGAGCCATGTGGCGATAGAGAATCTGAAAAGGCTCTGCGGGTGGCTGGAAATCCTGAGGGAGCGGTATAATCAGAAGTACGGTGAAGACCTCCTACCGGGGACAGGCCCCAACAAGAGGTCAAACCCTTTGCCGGGGCCAGTCCCCAGTAAGAGGTCGGACATCCCCGTCGTGATCTCCAGCGGGTTCAGGAGTGAGGAGGTGAACAGAATGTGCGGGGGTGCGAAGGGGAGCAATCATTTGACCGGATGCGCGGTAGATATCAGATGCTATGGTCCGGAGCAGATGATCAGGTATGCCTGCCTGCTGCTCGACACTGCCGACGAAAACGGCTGGGTGTTTGATGAACTCATCCAAGAGAAGCGCGGCACAACCTATTGGATCCACTTCGCGGTTCGCCCGAAGGAGAATAGGAGGAAGATTCTGTTTGATTGCAGGTAAAAAGTAATCCCCGCCCCTGACTATTCTTCCTTGGTGGCTTCGCCGGTGGGGGCGTCGACAGGCTCCTGACTGGTCTCATCGGGCTCTGCCGGCTCGATGGGCTTCTGGATGGGGTTGCCGTCGGCATCCAGTTCCTGGTATTCCTCAATGCCTTCGAAGTCGAGGGAGTCGAGACTGATGGAGTCGGAATCGGCCACATGGTAGACATACTGGCAGTTCTGATACATATCGGCCGTGATATTATCATCCTTCGGTTTGGCGAACTTGCCGTGGTAATGCTTGAAGTTGGGGTCGGAGAGGACGCTCTGGAAGAAATAGCCGCAGATGGGGAGGGCGGTGCGCGAACCCTGTCCGAGCTGACCGGTGCGGAAGTGGATGCTGCGGTATTCGCCGCCCACCCAGGCACCTGCCACGAGTTTCGGAGAGACACCCACAAACCAGGCGTCGCTGTGATTGTTGGAGGTGCCGGTCTTGCCGCCGAACTCTGTATCGCGGTCGAACTGTCCGACGTAGCCCCAAAGGCTCATCGATGTACCACCACGCTCGCGGAGTCCACCCATGAGCATCTGCTGCATAAGGAAGGCGCTCTTATAGGGGATGGCTTGGCGCTGCTCGGTGGGGCAGGTATAGATCTCGTTGCCGTCGCGGTCGACAATGCGTACGACAAGCACGGGCGCATGGGCCTTACCGTCGTTGGCAACCGTACAGTAGCTGTTGACAAGCTCCAACAGGTTGACATCGGAAGACCCGAGGGCTAATGACGGGGTAGGGTCGAGCGGACTCTTGATGCCCATGTTGTGAGCGGTATTGACGATGTTCTGGATACCGACCTCCTGTCCGAGTTTTACTGCGACGGAGTTGATACTTTGTGCAAAGGCGGCCTTCAGCGGCATAGAGTCGCCGGTGAAGTAGCCATTGGCGTTGGTCGGTGCCCAGGTGACTTCCTTCTTCTGGCCAGCATCGTAGACCTTCATGGCGAAATAGCTGTCCCTACGACGGTCGCAGGGCGTGAGACCCTGATTCATGGCTTCGGTATAGACAAAGAGCTTGAACGTTGAGCCAGGCTGACGCATGGCGGTCACCTTGTCATATTTCCACGAGTTGAAGTCGATGTCGCCTACCCAGGCCTTCACGTGTCCGGTCTTAGCCTCCAATGCCACGAAACCGCAATGCATGAAGTGAACCATATAGCGGATGGAGTCCATCGTGGACAACGTCTTCTCAATCTGTCCGCCGTCGTAGTCGAAGACCTTGACCGTGTGTGGGAGGTTGAGATAATAGTCGATGGAATCTTGGTTTCCGTTGAATTTCTTCGTGAGGTATTTGTAGACGGGTTGGCGCTTGGCGATGTCCTCGATGAAATTCTTGATTTCCTGATGACGTTCGTCCTGCCAGGGATTGGTGGAGCCCCAATGCTGGTTGAAATTGTTCTGCACCTGTCGCATCTGCTTGCGGGCGGCCTCTTCGGCATATTTCTGCATGCGGGTGTCGATGGTGGTGTAGATTTTCAGACCCTCGGTATAAAGGGCGTTACGGTTGTCGTAATATTCTGCGCACCAGTCCTTCAGATAGTCGGCTACGGCCTCGCGGAAGTAGTTGGCATCGCCGTCGTAGGCAGACTCTACGCTGTAATCGAGTCTGATGTCGAGCTGTTTGAGCGAGTCGCATTGTTCAGCAGTGAGGTCGCCGTGCTGCTGCATGAGGTCGAGCACGATGTTGCGGCGCTTGAGGGAGTTCTCGGGATTGATGAGGGGATTATAATAGGTAGTGGCCTTGAGCATGCCCACGAGGATGGCGGCATTCTCGGGGGTCAGATCCTGCGGCTTGCAGTTGAAGTAGGTCTTGCAGGCGGTCTTGATGCCGAAAGCGTTGGAACCGAAGTCGACGGTATTGGCATACTGCGTGAGGATCTCGTTCTTGGTGAAGAAATACTCGAGCTTGTAGGCCGTAATCCACTCCTTGCTCTTCATGATGAGCATCTTCAGACCGGGGATATTCCCCAGAAGACCTGTGGAGTATTCGCTACGGGTGCGGAAGAGGTTCTTGGCCAACTGCTGGGTGATGGTGGAGGCACCACGGGCATCGCGGTGGAGGACATATTCCTTGGCGACGGCCGCAAAGGCGGTGTAATCGATGCCATGATGGGAGTAGAAACGCTCGTCCTCAGTATCGATGAGGGCCTTCCAGAACACGGGATTCACCTCTTCGTAAGTGACAGGGGTGCGGTTCTCGCTGAAGAACTTACCGATGGTCTTGCCGTCGGCGCTGTAGATGATGGAGGCCTCAGCAGGACGCTTGTTCTTGATGGTCGACATCGAGGGCGACTTGCCGAAGAGCCAAAGGAAATTCACGTCGACGGCGACGAGATAAAGAAAGAACAGCACGACGAATGATACGAGTGCTGAGAGTATCTTGATATACCAGGGACGGCCTTTGTAGAGACTCTTGTATGCAGGCCAGATACCTGCGATCCAACTCCAGATCTTTTTCATGATGATTCAGTTATAATGTAGTCGATAATTGCTTGTTTATTGTCGGGGTGGAACCAGCGTATCAGCGGGTCCTTCTTATACCAGGTGAGCTGCTTACGGGCGTAGCGACGGGTATTGCCCTTGATGCGTTCGACGGCTTCGTCGAGAGACCAGCGTCCGTTAAAGTACTCGAACAGTTCTTTGTAACCTACAGTATTCAAGGCGTTTAGCTCTCGCATAGGATAAAAGGTCTCGGCCTCTTTCAACAATCCCTGTTGCATCATTTTGTCGACGCGGGCATTGATACGGTTGTAGAGTTCCTCACGATCGCGGTTCAGCCCGATCTTCACAATCCTGAACGGCCGCTGGACTCTCTCTCTCCTCCTGAATGAGGTGTAGGTGCGTCCGGTCATTGTGCAGATTTCGAGGGCATGCACCACACGCTTTGGATTCTGCCGGTCTACGATCTCGTAGTATTCGGGGTCGAGACGCTGCAGTTCTTCGCAGAGTTTCTGCAGCCCTTCATCGGCGAGACGCTGTTTCATCGTAGCGCGGGTCTCATCGTCGATGGTGGGAATATCGTCGATTCCATCGCAGACAGCATCGATATACATCATGCTGCCGCCTGCCATCAGAGCGTAGTTGCTATGCTTGAAAAGCTCGCTGAGCAGATCCATCACCTGAGTTTCAAAGAGCGATGCACTATAGTAATCCTGAAGGTTCAAGATGTCTACGAAATAGTGCCTGACCTGTTGGCGTTCCTCAGCCGTCGGTTTGGCCGTTCCGATTGACAGTTCCTTATAGATCTGCCTTGAATCGGCATTGATGATGGGAATGTCGAAATGCCTTGCGATGTCGAGGCAGAGCTGCGTCTTACCGATAGCCGTAGGTCCGGTAATAACGATGAGTGTCTTATCGGATGATGCCACGCTTGGAATTCTCGATGAACGAGCAGATATACTCCACTTCCTTGCAGTCGGGGAACTGCTCACGGGCCATAGCGACACCATCTTTCAGCACACCTTGCGAATAGATGATGCGATAGGCCTCGTGGATGGCCTCGATGGTCTCGCGGGGGAATCCGCGACGACGCAGACCTACAAGGTTCACACCAGCATAACGTACGGGCTCCTTACCGGCAATTACAAAGGGAGGGATATCCTGACTGGTGCGGGTGCCGCCCTGGAACATGATGTAGCTGCCCACATGACAGAACTGGTGGAAAAGACATGTGGCAGAGATGATGGCAAAATCGTCGACTTCGACCTCACCGGCGAACTTGGTGGAGTTGCCGATGATGCAGCCGTTGCCAATCACGCAGTCGTGAGCCACATGCATGTTCTCCATCAACAGGTTGCCATTACCCACAATCGTCTTGCCCTTCGAGGCTGTACCGCGGCTGATGGTGACATTCTCACGGATGGAGTTGTTGTCGCCAATCTCGCAGGTGGTGTCTTCGCCCTGGAACTTCAGATCCTGTGGCTTTGTGGAGATTGAGGCACCCGGGAAGAACTCGTTGTTGCTACCGATACGGGCACCATAGTGGATGGTTACATTGTTCAGGAACTTATTGTTGTCGCCGATGACGACGTTCTTGTCTATCACACAGAAGGGACCTATGATGTTGCCATCGCCGAGTTTTGCCTCGGGGTCAACCACTGCTAAAGGATGGATTTGATTCATTAATCTGACAGTTTGGAATTTATATAATTACTTGTTTTTTACGATCTGGGCGGTGAAAGTAGCCTCTGCTACCACATGGTCGCCCACGAAAATATAGCCTTTCATCGAGGAGATACCGTGACGGACGGGCGCCAGCAGGTCGACCTTGAAGATAAGCGTATCGCCGGGTACAACCTTCTGACGGAATTTCACATCGTCGATCTTCATGAAGTAGGTGCTCCATTCGCTGGGATTCTCCAAAGTATTCAGCACCAGAAGACCACCGCATTGTGCCATTGCCTCAATCATCAACACACCCGGCATGACGGGCTCCAGGGGGAAATGGCCCTGGAAGAAGGGCTCGTTGGAGGTGATGTTCTTAATGCCCACAATGGTATTTGCCCCCAGCGATGTCACTTTGTCGACCAACTGCATGGGATAGCGGTGGGGCAGGAGCTCGCGGATACGGTTGACATCCATTACAGGCTCTTCGTTGGGGTCATAGAAGGGTGCCTGTACCTCATGCTTGCGGATTTCCTTACGCATCAGGCGGGCAAACTTATTGTTGATGGTATGACCTGGTCGGGTAGCAATGATCCTGCCCTTGATGGGTTTGCCAATCAGGGCCATATCGCCGATGATATCGAGCAGCTTATGACGGGTACACTCGTTGTCCCATTGTAGCGGCTTATGCTGGATATATCCGAGGTCGGTGGCGTCGCGATGCTCTACATGCAACATGTCAGCCAGCATGTCGAGACGCTCCTGGGTGGTCTGACGCTCATAGATGACAATGGCATTGTCGAGGTCGCCGCCCTTGATGAGGTTGGCCTGCAGGAGGGGTTCAATATCACGCACGAAGACAAAGGTGCGGGCACTGGCGATTTCATCGGCATATTTCTTGGGGTCGTCAAGGGTTGCGAACTGCGAACTGATGAATTTCGACTCGAAAGAACACATCGCCGTAATAGAGAATTCCTCGTCGGGAAGAATCGTGATACACGAACCGGTGTTATCGTCCTTCACCTCGATCTTCTTACGGATGACATACCAGTCCTTCGGGGCTTTCTGTTCTTCGATGCCCACTTCACGGATCTTCTCAACATACTTGATGGCAGAACCGTCGAGGATGGGGAATTCAGGACCATTGACCTGGATCAGACAGTTATCAATGCCCAGGGCATAAAGGGCAGAGAGACCGTGCTCAACGGTAGAGCATCTGGCATCATCCCTACCGAGGACGGTGCCGCGCTGGGTGTCAACCACATTCTCTGCGATGGCATCAATCACAGGCTCACCTTCGAGGTCGATGCGCTGAATCTTGTAACCTGAGTTTTCAGGAGCAGGATTAAACGTGACTGTCAGGTTCAGACCTGTGTGGAGCCCCTTGCCGAACAAGGAGAAACTGCCTTTCAATGTTTTTTGTTTCATATGTTTATTTTTTCTTTAATTCATCGATTTCACGCTGTAGAGCAGCTATCTGGCGGTACATTTCAGGCAACTTGGTGTAGAGAGCCTTGGCCTTGAAGAATACCTTTGTATCCATAGCGGGTGAGCCAATGAGTTTTTCGCCATCTCCCTTGGTATCGCTGATGACACCGCATTGTGCACCCACGAATGTCTTGTCGGCTACATGGATGTGGCCGGAGAAACCAGCCTGACCACCCACCATGCACCAGCTGCCGATCTTAGTGGAACCAGCCATACCGACCTGAGCCGACATCACCGTATTCTCACCAATCTCGCAATTATGGGCTACCTGGATAAGGTTGTCGAGCTTCACACCCTTACGGATGATGGTCTGACCCATCGTTGAACGGTCGACACAGGTATTGGCACCAATCTCCACATCGTCTTCGATCACCACGATGCCGATCTGAGGAATCTTGTCATAGCCAGAAGCATTTGGAGCAAAACCGAATCCGTCGGCACCAATCACGCTGCCTGCATGAATTGTAACATTATTTCCCAATTGACATCCCTGATAGATGGTAACGTTGGGAAAGATGGTACATTTAGCGCCGATCTTCACACCTTCACAAATCACCGAATGGGGATATATCTGAGTGCCATCGCCAATCACGACACCGTCGCCGATATAGGCAAAAGCGCCAATATAGCAGTCCTTGCCGATGGTGGCCTTCTCAGAGATATAAGCCTGTGGCTCGACACCTGTCTTGCGGGGCTTCATCGATTCGTAGAGCTGCAGCAGCTTGGCCACACTCTCATAGGCGTTCTTCACGCGAATCAGCGTAGCAGCAACGGGTTGCTCCAATTCAACATCCTCGTTGATGAGTACCACACTCGACTGTGTTTCGTAAAGATAGTGGGTATATTTGGGGTTTGACAGGAACGAGATAGCACCGGGGGTTCCTTCTTCAATCTTGGCGAAACTGCTGATGGCAGCATTCTCATCACCCTCTACTCGTCCACCGATCATTTCGGCTATTTGCTTTGCTGTAAATTCCATAATTTAACGCGTTATATTATTATTTGCGCGCAAAGATAGCAAAAATTATCCGAAACGCTGATAACAAAGGTAGTATTTTCTTATTTTTTTAGAAAGTAATTGAACATTTAGCAATTCAGAAGCTTCTGAAATATCGCGAATTTTGCCGTCTTTGTAAAGAATTGCGATACTGTCATCATCGACATTATACATATCTTTTGAGATGGTATTGACACTCATCATATATTGTTTTGCATCGTCAATCGTGATCTCCATCTGGGCGGAAATTTCCTTAGCTATCGTATCAATATGCTGCTCTTCGACAGGCTCTTCAGTGACCTCTACTTTGAAGATATGACGGTCGAGCATATCTGTGGCCAGCGTAGAGAGGATCTTGTCGTCATGATGCTTCCACGCTTTCATCGCACTCCAGATATCAGAATCGTCGAGTTCTCCGTAGTTAACGAGCGCCTCGGGATGGGTGTCAAACCAAACCTTGTCGACATCGTTTGCCAGGAAATAGAGCAGGGCAGGGGAGGCGAAAACCTGCTGACCATTCCTGAGGAGATACTTGGCGCGATTCAGCATGTTGACAAGCACTTTTTCATAGGCCACACAGGTGCGATGCAGATAGACCTGCCAATACATCAGGCGACGGGTTGTGAGGTAGTTTTCGAGCGAATAAATACCTTTATGTTCTACTACAAGAGAATCGTCTATCACATTGAGCATCTTGATGATACGAGCAGAACCAATGTTACCTTCCGTCACTCCTGTATAGAAAGAATCACGACGAAGATAGTCGAGCCGGTCCATATCGAGTTGACTGGATATCAACTGGTGCAGGAAGTTCTTCGGATACTCACCTTTGAAGACCGAAATGGCCAGGTTCAATTGCCCGTTGAAATGACGGTTGATCTCTTCCATCATCAGCAACGAGATCTCCTCATGAGAGATATCGTGGATGAGGGTATCTTCCAAGACATGCGAGAAGGGGCCGTGTCCGATATCATGCATCAGGATGGCAGCCTCGACAGCCTCTGCTTCAGAATCAAAGATGAAATTTCCCTTCTCCTGGAGCGACCTCACAGCCTCGGTCATCAGGTGAAAAGCACCGATGGAATGCTGAAATCTTGTATGACGGGCACCGGGATAGACCACCGATGCCAGTCCCAGCTGGTTGATGCGGTTGAGACGCTGGAACAGAGGATGCTCCACGATGCCGTAGAGCAATCCACGCGGTATCTTGATAAATCCGAATACCGGGTCGTTGATAATCTTAGCGCTGTTCACCTTATTATATAATACCGGCCTTCTTCAGTTCCTCAGCCATCTGCTGTTGCAGTTCACGAGCCTTGTTGCCTGCAATCTCCGCATAGTGGTCGTCGCTGCTGGCATAAATGATGCCGCGTGACGAGTTAACCAACAGACCGCAATCCTTGGTCATACCGTATTTGCAGACCTCCTCAAGCGAGCCGCCCTGAGCACCGACACCCGGCACCAGCAGGAAATGATCGGGGGCCACCTTACGGATATCCTCAAACATCTGGCCTTGTGTGGCTCCGACGACATACATCATATTCTCGGTATTACCCCATTGCTGACTCTTCTTCAATACCTTCTCGAACAAACGTTCGCCCTGGGCATCAGTCATCAGCTGGAAATCATGAGAGCCCTTATTGGAGGTCAGCGCTAAGAGGATCACCCATTTGCCCTCATAACCAAGGAACGGCGTCACAGAGTCTTCGCCCATATAAGGTGCAACAGTCAGCGCATCCACATCGTATTCCTCGAAGAAAGTACGGGCGTACATCTGAGAGGTATTGCCGATATCGCCGCGTTTGGCATCAGCAATAATCAGGTGATGGGGATGTTTTTCCTTGATATACTTGATTGTATTCTCAAACGACATCATACCTTTCACGCCATAGGCCTCGTAGAAAGCGAGGTTGGGCTTGTAGGCCACGCAATAGGGGGCGGTGGCATCGATAATCGCCTTGTTGAACTCTAAGATAGGATCGTGGAGGTCGAAGACGCACTGGGGCATCTTCTTGGCATCGGTATCCAATCCCACGCAGAGGAAACTCTGCTTCTGCTTAATCTGCTGAATTAACTCTTGTCTGGTCATAATACTATAGTTCTGTTTCTTTCATTCTTTCTGCATTCTCTGCTACGGTAAGGGCATCTATCATCGCCTGAATGTCGCCTCCGAGGAAACCCTGCAGGTCGTGGGTGGTGTAGCCGATACGATGATCCGTCACACGACCTTGGGGGAAGTTATAGGTACGGATCTTCGCTGAGCGGTCACCCGTTGATACAAGACTCTTTCTGCGCGAAGCGATATCGTCCATATATTTCTGATGCTCCTTATCATAGATAAAGGTATAGAGGCGTGAGAGGGCACGTTCCTTGTTCTTCGGCTGGTCGCGTGTTTCCGTACATTCGATGAGGATTTCCTCGGTTTCACCGGTATTCGGGTTCTTCCACATATAGCGCAGACGCACACCAGACTCCACCTTGTTCACATTCTGGCCACCGGCACCTGACGAACGGAAGGTATCCCATTTGATTTCGCCTTCGTTCACATGCACCTCAAACTTATCTGCTTCGGGCAGTACGGCAACAGTCGCTGCGGAGGTATGCATACGTCCCTGGGTCTCGGTAGCTGGCACACGCTGCACACGATGCACACCCGACTCATACTTCAGCGTGCCATAGACATCAGCTCCGCTGACAGCAAAGTCGATTTCCTTATAACCACCCACAGCACCTTCAGAGACGCTGGTGATTGACAATTGCCAACCCTTTGAGTCGCAGTAGCTCTTGTACATCTTAAACAGGTCACCTGCAAACAGGCATGCCTCATCGCCACCCGTTCCGGCACGGATCTCCATCTGCACGTTCTTCGCATCTTCGGGATCCTTTGGAATAAGGGCAATCTTTATTTCCTCTTCCAATTTCGGCTGCAGTTCCTCGTTGACAGCCAGTTCCTCACGTGCCATTTCCTTCATCTCGGGGTCTGTCTCATTGGCGAGGATATCCTTCGCCTCCTTGATACCGTTCAGACAGGCAATATAACGTTTACGGGCATCCATGATATCGCCCAGATCCTTATATTCTTTCGTTAACTTCACGAAACGGTTCTGATCAGCAATCACCTCGGGATCGGTAATCAACGTCGATACCTCCTCGAAGCGCGCCTCCAGCCCGTCAAGCTTCTGTAGAATACTATTATTCTCCATTATCCTTTATATTATTATTGCTGTTTTTATTCTCATCTTCACTATATTTGCCTGTTCCCTTACAGGTTTCACAGGTATACAATCCATCAGGCGTCTTGCCCATGCCTTTACATATAGGACATTTCCCTTCTTTCTTGAGCTTTTCGGTTTCCTTATCATTAGCCTTGTTACGTTTGGTCTTCGACTGACTCTGACCATTAGAGATTGCACTTTGAACGGTGTCTTCAACGATAATACTGGCGATTTCACCACAAGCCGTAGTCAGAAAAAGGCAGACGATAGCCCCAAGGAGCATAAGGGTGTTTCGATGCATAGAACCTAGTAGTTAAATTCGCCGAATTCAGATTTGATAGTCAGACTCTTCTGTCCTTCCTCGATGTGACCAACAATCTGGGCATCGATGTTGAAGCTCTTCGAAATCTCAATGACTTTCTCAGCCACCTCAGGACGGACGTATATCTCCATACGATGACCCATATTGAACACCTGATACATTTCCTTCCAATCGGTGCCAGAGCACTCGTGGATAGCCTTAAACAGCGGTGGAACGGGGAACATATTATCCTTTACCACCTTGCAGTTGTCGCTGACAAAGTGGAGCACCTTAGTCTGAGCGCCACCTGTGCAATGCACCATTCCGTGGATCTCAGGACGCAACTCATCGAGCAGACGTTTGATTACCGGAGCATAGGTGCGGGTAGGGGAGAGCACTAGTTGTCCCATGTTGGGAAGATCGGTGTACTCAGAGTTCTCGGAGTACTTTGACAGTAATTCATACTTCCCGCTATACACAAGTTCATCAGGTACCGCATGGTCAAAGCTCTCCGGGTATTTCTCTGCCAGATACTTGGCAAAGACATCATGACGGGCAGAAGTCAGACCATTTGATCCCATTCCACCGTTATAACGTTTCTCATAGGTAGCTTGTCCTGTGCTGGAGAGACCTACGATGACATCGCCCGGACGGATATTGGCATTGTCGATGACATCGCTCCTTTTCATTCGACAGGTGACGGTGGAATCGACGATAATCGTTCTCACAAGATCACCGACATCGGCTGTTTCACCACCTGTGGGATAGATACCAATACCCATTTCACGGAGTTCTGCCAGCAGTTCATCGGTACCATTGATGATGGCTGAGATCACTTCACCAGACACCAGCATCTTATTACGTCCGATAGTACTCGAAACGAGGATGTTATCCACAGCACCCACACACAGCAGGTCGTCGGTGTTCATCACGATGGCATCCTGAGCAATGCCTTTCCATACGGAGAGGTCGCCCGTTTCCTTCCAATACATATAGGCGAGACTGGATTTGGTACCTGCACCGTCAGCATGCATGATGTTGCAATACTCAGGATCGCCTCCCAGAATATCGGGGATGATCTTGCAGAAGGCCTGCGGGAAGATTCCCTTGTCGATGTTCTTAATCGCGTTGTGTACGTCTTCTTTCGCGGCACTCACACCGCGCATCATATATCTATTATCCATAACTATTCACTAATCACTAATCACTATTCACTTGTCACTACCTTTCCCCATTCCAGAACTCCCACGATGCAAAAGCCTGCAAGAGAAGCATCTCAAGCCCGTTCTTGACATCAGCTCCGTACTCTGCACCTCTACGCATAAAGAGTGTCTGATCAGGGTTGTAGATCAGGTCGTAGAGGATCGTATGATGGTCCATTGCCTCATAAGGAAGCATCGGACATTCTTCGGTCTTGGGGAACATACCCACTGGGGTACAGTTCACAATCACATTGTATTCCTTAACCACCTCGGGCGTTATCGTCGCATACTGTATGGTGCCCGGACGTTCATAACGACTCACGAACACAGTCTCCAGACCCAGCGACTTCAAACCATAGTTGATGGCCTTCGAGGCTCCTCCCGTTCCAAGGATAAGGGCTTTCTTGTGCCATTTCTTGTCGAGCATCGGCTCAATGCTCTGTGTGAAGCCTATCACATCGCTGTTGTAACCCTTCAACGTGATCTTGTTACCATCGTTGTTCACCTTGATCACATTGACGGCTCCGATAGCTCTCGCCTCCGGACTCACACTGTCTAGGAAATCAATCACTTTCTCCTTGTAGGGAATGGTGACGTTGAGTCCCTTGAGTTCTGGATTCTTTGCCAGCACCTCCGGCAGTTCGTCGATACTCGGAATCTCAAAATTGATGTACTTGGCATTGATACCCTCATCAGCAAACCTCTGGTTGAAGTAGCTGATAGAGAACGAATGTCCCAAGGGATAGCCAATCAGTCCGTATTTGTCCATAACGCGTTTATTATTTAGTTGCGAAATACATCGTACAGATGCCGAAAGTCAGCCTTTTGAACGAAGCCTCGCTGAATCCGGCTTTCTTTAAGATTTCCACCATCCTTTCGCCCTGTGGGAAGGCCTCGATGGTCTTGGTGAGATAGGAGTAGGCACTGGTGTCTCGGCTGATGATCCGGCCATAGATCGGCAGCACCGTGTGACTATAAATGTGGAAAAGCTGTTTCATCGGAAACGAGACAGGTGTGGTCAGTTCCACGATGCTCAGATGACCTCCAGGCTTCAACACCCTGCACATTTCCTGCAACCCCTTGTCGAGATCGGCGAAGTTTCGGATGCCGAAAGCAGCTGTGACGGCATCGAAACTACCGTCGGAGTAGGAGAGGGCCAGACAGTCTTCCTTAGCAAAGGAAATGATGGAGTCGAGACCTTTCTCAGCCACTTTATCACGCCCTATCTGCATCATTCCTTCACTGATGTCGGCTCCGATGAGCCTCTCAGGATGCAGCATCTCTGCTGCCAAGATGGCAAAGTCGCCGGTGCCTGTGGCGATGTCGAGTATCGCCTGTGGCTGATGAGGCGCCAACTGCCTGATGGCCTTCTTGCGCCATCCGCGGTCGATGTCCCACGAGAGACGATGGTTCAGCTTATCATAGGTAAGGGCGATGTTGTCGAACATCTGCTCCACCTGAGCCGCCTTCTCGCCGGCGTGATAGGGGGTTATCTCTTCCTGTTTATACATTCTAGTCTTTTCTCGCCTGTCTAGATTCTCTAGGTCTGTCTGGATTATCTGGTTTTCAGCCACTCGCTCACGTTCTTCTCGATGCGGGCAGCAATATCGCCTTCCTCTGTGGCCTTATCGAATTTCTCTCCCACGATATTCTCATAGAGCTCGATATAGCGGTCTGATACGCTCTCGGCATAAGCGTCGGTAATCTCAGGCATCACCTGTCCAGGCTCGTTCATAAAGTCATGCTCGATGAGCCACTGACGTACGAACTCCTTCGACAACTGCTTCTGGGGCTCGCCCTTGGCCAGTTTCTCCTCATAGCCGTCTGCATAGAAATAGCGGCTCGAGTCGGGGGTGTGAATCTCGTCGATGAGATACACTTTACCATCACGTTTACCGAACTCATACTTGGTATCCACGAGAATCAGACCACGCTTGGCGGCAATCATCTGTCCACGGGCGAATATCTTGCGGGTGTAATTCTCCATCACAGCGTAATCCTCAGCCGAAACAATGCCTTGAGCGATAATCTCTTCTTTCGAGATGTTCATGTCGTGGCCTTCGTCAGCCTTCGTCGTCGGGGTAATGATTGGCTCGGGGAAACGCTCGTTTTCCTTCATTCCATCTGGCAGTTTTACGCCGCAGAGTTCCCTGCAGCCGTTCTTGTACTCACGCCAGGCCGAACCGGTGAGGATCGATCGGATGATCATCTCCACACGGAATCCCTCGCACTTCAGGCCCACAGTCACCATCGGATCGGGGGTAGCGAGCTTCCAGTTCGGACAGATGTCAGAGGTGGCATCGAGGAACTTGGCAGCAATCTGGTTGAGCACCTGACCCTTGAAAGGGATGCCTTTGGGCAGTACGACGTCGAACGCCGAGATACGGTCGGTGGCAACCATGACCATCAGGTCGTCATTGATGTTATACACGTCACGGACCTTGCCGTGATAAACACTTTTCTGTCCATCGAAATGGAAATCAGTTTTTGTTAATGCTTTCATATCTTTATATAATTCACTTTTCACTATTCACTTCCTTGTCATATTCTTCGTAGGCATTCACAATGCGCGTCACGAGTTTGTGGCGCACGATGTCCTTTCCAGTGAGGTTAACCACACCGATGCCCTCCACATTATTTAATATATGCAAGGCCTCTATCAGACCACTTTTCTGGGAGTGGGGGAGGTCTATCTGTGTCATATCGCCCGTGATGATCATTTTCGTGTTCCAGCCCATACGGGTAAGGAACATCCGGATCTGGGCTGGTGTCGTGTTCTGCGCCTCGTCAAGGATCACCACCGCATCCGAGAGCGTACGGCCGCGCATAAAGGCGAGGGGAGCAATCTGGATGACATGCTTCTCCATCATGTCCTGCAGCTTCACCTGGGGCAACATATCCTCCAAGGCATCGTAAAGAGGTTGCAGATAGGGGTCAATCTTGTCTTTCATGTCGCCAGGCAGGAATCCCAGTTTTTCTCCAGCCTCCACAGCCGGACGGGAGAGGATGATCTTTTTGGCCGACTTCTCTTTCAGGGCCTTTACTGCGAGGGCGATCGAGAGATAGGTCTTTCCCGTGCCCGCAGGACCAACGGCAAACACCATGTCATTCTTCTCGTAAGCCTCAATCAACCGCTGCTGGTTTTCACTCCGAGGTTTGATAGCACGACCCGACATCGAGTAGACCAGCACACCATCGGGCATGTCGTCCTTTACACGTCTGCCTTTCACAATGTCGAGAATATCCTCATCATTCAGCGAGTTAAACCGCAGGACATGCTGCCGGAGTTTTTCCATTGCCTCCTCAAATACGGCCATCTGCTCTTCGTCACCCAATACACGGATCACATTGTCACGAGCCACAATACGAAGCTTGGGGTAAAGCGAGCGTATCATCTGCAGGTGAACATTGCCCACGCCATAGAAAACAACGGGGTCGATATCCTCTAAAACAAGATGCTTCTCTATCAAATCTGTATACAAATTATATTTTGCGTGCAAAATTACAAAAAAACTATGAACTATGAACTATGAATTATGAACTTTTTTGTACCTTTGTGGCCAAAATGAAAAAAATAACGATTAAACTGACAAAAAAGCGTTTCCTCGCAGGGTTCGCAGGCGTGGTTTTACTGCTAGCAGTAGTGAGGTGGATATGGCCGTCGGTGGCAGAACCGCGGGTGATTCTCAAAGAAATAGCAGAAGCTGTCAAGGCAACACCGCTGAATCATAATGGCCGTCCGCACAAGATCCGCTCTGTGCCCAGTTATGCGGTGGCTTTCCCTGATACTAATGCCGTACAGCTGGTAGCGGCACAACGATGGGGAGTAACACCCGTTCGTGACCGAGAGGATGCTGAAGCCCGTAAACGCGAACTTGTGTATGTCGGTTTCAATCCGTATTACCACGTCGACCCGTTGTATTCCAGCATCCCGTATCTGGTGCCTCGCGCAGCCGTTCTCCTGCAGGATATCGGTCAGGCATTCTACGACAGTCTATATGTCAAGGGCGTGCCTCTGCACAAGATGATTGTCACCAGCGTGCTGCGTTCACAAGAGGATGTGATGAAATTACGCCGGCGCAATGGCAATGCCACTGAGAATTCTTGTCATCTCTACGGCACCACGTTCGATATCTGTTATAATCGTTATAAGACGGTGGAGGAACCCGATGGACCTGCACGTCGACAAGTACGTAACGACACCTTGAAATGGGTGTTGTCCGAAGTGCTGCGCGACATGCGTGAACAGGGGAGATGCTATATCAAATACGAGGTGAAACAAGGCTGTTTCCACATGACCGTCAGATAAAATAATAGGCCTGCAACAATTTGCAGACTTATTTATTTTGGGAGCGGAATACGGGAATCGAACCCGCCTCCCAGGCTTGGGAAGCCCGTGCACTACCGATGTGCTAATTCCGCCGATCCTGAATTCCAATCTTTTAGGAGCCGATACCCGGACTCGAACCGGGGACCTACGCATTACGAATGCGTTGCTCTACCAACTGAGCCATATCGGCAAACCCTTTTACCTTATTGTACACCCGCAGGGGCTCGAACCCTGGACACCCTGATTAAGAGTCAGGTGCTCTACCAACTGAGCTACGGGTGCTAATATTCAACGTAAAACAATCTTTTCAAAAAGAAAGGAGGACCGCTTCCTCCTTGTTTTGTACACCCGCAGGGGCTCGAACCCTGGACACCCTGATTAAGAGTCAGGTGCTCTACCAACTGAGCTACGGGTGCATCCTTTTTTTCTAAGCGGGTGCAAAGGTAGTTACTTTTTTCGAACTGACCAAACTTTTTGCCGAATATTTTCTAAAAAACTTCTTATTTATCATAATGCCGATTCTCGTAAAATTCGGTATCTGTGTAATTTGTACAGTTTGTGTTACCTAAAATATGTCACGTTCTTCTAAAACTCTGAATTTCTCACGCTTATGCCTGAGATCTTCCAAATTCAGCAGAAATGACGCAGTATCCGGCACATTCGCTTTACATTTCGCCAATGTTTTACCTATAGGACTGATTATAGCGCTGCATCCGCGGTAATGATTGTAGCTGTCGTTTCCTACGCGATTACATCCAATCAGATACGCCTGATTCTCGATGGCCCTTGCACGCGTCAGGATCTGCCACGCATTCTGGCGGCTTTCCGGCCAGCTAGCCACACAGACAATCGCATCATACGGAAAATCACCGCTATAACGGCTCCATACCGGGAAACGCAGATCATAACACGTTAACAGCAGAAGCCTGAAACCTTCGTATTCCACCACTGTATGACTATCCCCTGCGGTATAATATTGATCCTCGTGACCATACGAGAAAAGATGGTGTTTATCATAATGTTCAATGATCCCTTTCCGGCCATTAATAAAATAATGTCTGTTTCTGTATTTACCGTCTACGTGGATGGCTAGACTGCCACAAATGGCACAATCAAATATATTTGCCTTAGATTTCATCCATTCCAACGCCATTGACGACGCTTCTTCCTCAGCAATTCCGAACGGTTCTGTAGCAAAGCCTGTGCTCCACATTTCTGGCAATACATAGAGGTCTGATCCTGGCTCTTGCGCTATCAGTTGCTCTACCATCAGGATGTTCACCTCTGGACTTCCCCACTCGATATCTGTCTGTAAAATTGTAACTTTCATCCTTACCTATTTAATATAAAATTCCTTTGTCAATTCGCGATACCAAGCGCTTCTTACTCTTGGTTTGTCTTCTATTAATACTTCTTTTTTAATTAATTTATAACTAGGATGTTTCATCAATTCTATCAAGTATCGCTTAATCGGTTTTCCTTCGATTGTCCTAACCCCATACACCCTTGTCAGGAAGAATCCCGACAAATGTGCCTCGCCCTCCAATTGTTGGAAGAAATCATTGGGAATAATCAACGAGAAAATCCCTTCCTCACACAACAATCGCCAGGCGGCTGCCATCAATTGCCTATAGCTAAGCGACAGCGTATGACGCGCTTGTGTACGCTGGTTGTCGGGGCAAATCAGGGCATTATTGAAAAACGGAGGATTACACACGATGGAATTGAACTTTTCCGTCGGTTCAAACACGTTCACATCCGCCTGAAACACCTCAATTCTGTCTGCAAACGGCGAAGCATTCACATTATCTACGGCCTGCAAAACCGCCATTTCATCGATGTCAATAGCCGTTATCCGTGCTTCCGGATACCGCTGCGCCATCATCATGGCTATCAGCCCAGTTCCCGTGCCAATATCTAATATTCGACCATCTGCCTTTACCAACTCCGCCCAAGCACCAAGAAGCGTCCCGTCGGTACCCACCTTCATCGCACAGCGATCCTGCTGTACCACAAACTGCTTGAATGTAAAGCTATCGCCTCCCATACTTAATAGAGCCGGAACATTCTCTCCATAGGCTGCCATTTCTCATCACTGCGTGCTTCTGCTGAGCAACCCTGGAACTTCGATACAAAAGCCTCCCACTCAGCTTGTCGCGGCAACGTGGCCAGACGGGCCATAGCCTCCTTCCATTCGAAGTCAGCCGGGGCATCAACAATCATTACCAGTTTGCTGCCCAATATGTAGATTTCCATTTCCAGAATACCCACTTCCCTGATGCCGTCACGCACCTCCTTCCAACTGTATTCTTCTGAATGCCACTTCCGGTATTGAGCCACCAATTCGGGATCATCACTGATTTCTAGGAACTGCACATACCGTTTCAACTTTCCTCCAGATAACTTCTGAACATATCCTTCCATACTCAAAATCCTTTTATAAAAGATGGTACAAAGATAGTATATTTCCGCGAATTTACCAAATTCCCCGATGTGTTTTTTTGCAAAATGTCTTGATTTTTGTTAGGAAAGAGGGGGAAAACGATAATAATTTGTTAATTATTAAAGATGTATGCGGCTTTCTGAATAAAATTTAGTACCTTTGCAGCCAAATTTGCGAAAAAGTAGAAGAAAAGAATGAAGAATCAGAAAAATACAGCATTTCAGATGATTGCTGACATAGAGGGAGACTACAACGACATGATGCACGGTGACACGCCTGAGGTGGTGCCTGTGCTCCCCGTCCGCAATCTCGTATTGTTTCCAGGGGTGGTATCACCCATATTGATTGGCCGCGATTCGAGCAAGATGCTGATCGCGCAGGCCGAGAAGAAGCACTTTACCATCGGAGTGGTGACCCAGCGTGATCCCGAGGTTGAAATCCCCGTGCAGGCCGACCTGTATGAGACGGGCGTCTATGCCAAGGTGGTGAAACTGCTGACGTTGCCCAATGGTAACATCACTGCCATCGTTCAGGCACAGGGACGCATGCAGATAGAGAAACAGATCAAGTCGACTCCCTATCTGGAGTTTTTCGTCAGTCCTCTAGAGGATATCCAACCCGAGAAGAACGACCGGGAGTTCAAGACCGCCTGCAGCGACCTGCGTGAACAGGTAGAACGCTATATCGATGTGAGTGAAGACATCCCCGACGAAGCCCACTTTGCCGTAAAGAACATTACCAACGACATTCTGGCCATGAACTTCATCTGCTCGAACATGCCCTTCACCGTGAAAGAGAAGATGAAGCTGCTGGAGAAGGAACATGTGAAGGAGCGCCTCTTCAATCTGATGAAGATCGTGAACCGCGAGATCAACCTCCAGAACCTGAAGGCCGACATCCGCAACAAGACCCGCGAGGACATCGACGAGCAGCAACGCAACTACTTCCTGCAGCAGCAGATCAAGAACATGCAGGCCGAGATCGGCAATGGAGACTCGCTGGAAAAGCAGGAACTGATGAGGAAGGCCGACCTGAAGCGCTGGCCTATCGAGATCGAGCGCATCTTCTATAAGGAGGCTGATAGATTGGACTACCTGAACCCGCAGAGTCCCGACTTCAACGTACAGTTGAACTATCTGCAGACGTTGGTGAACCTGCCTTGGAACGAATATACCGAAGATGACCTTGATCTGAAGCGTGCGCAGAAAATCTTGGATAAGGACCACTATGGCATGGAGAAGGTGAAGGAGCGTATCCTGGAGCACATGGCAGTGCTGGCCCTGAGGGGCGACCTGAAGAGTCCGATCATCTGTCTCTACGGTCCTCCGGGCGTGGGAAAAACTTCCTTGGGCAAGTCGATTGCAGAGGCCATGCGCCGCAAGTACGTCCGTATGTCGCTGGGCGGTCTGCACGACGAGGCGGAGATCCGCGGTCACCGTCGTACCTATATCGGTGCGATGCCCGGACGTATCATCAAGTCGATCCAGAAGGCAGGTTCCAGCAATCCCGTGTTCATCCTTGACGAAATAGATAAGGTGACACAGATGACCCACAACGGCGACCCTGCCTCCGCCCTTCTCGAAGTGCTCGACCCCGAGCAGAACAACGCCTTCCACGATAATTACCTCGATGTGGACTATGATCTCTCTAAGGTGCTCTTCATTGCTACGGCGAATAACCTCTCGACCATTCCCCGTCCCCTACTCGACCGTATGGAAGTGATCGAGGTGAGCGGCTATATCACAGAGGAGAAAATCAAGATAGCCAAGCGCCACCTGATTCCACGCGAACTGGAGAATACAGGTCAGAACGTGAAGGGCATGAAATCGAGCTTCAACAAGGCCGCCATCGAGATGATTATTGAAAGGTACACCCGTGAGAGCGGCGTACGCCAGCTGGAGAAGCAGATCAACAAGGCCCTCCGCAAGATAGCCTACAAGCGTCAGGTGGAGGAGAATGCCGACTATAAGAAGATCACCCCCACGGAGATTGAGGACCTGCTGGGCAAGCCGCCCTTCTATCGCGACATCTATCAAGGCAACGACTATGCCGGTGTGGTGACGGGCCTAGCCTGGACAAGCGTGGGTGGAGAGATACTGTTTATCGAGACCTCACTATCGAAGGGCAAGGGCAACAAACTCACGTTGACGGGTAATCTGGGTGACGTGATGAAGGAGTCGGCCATCCTGGCGCTCGAATATGTGAAGGCCCACGCTGAGACGCTGAACATTGACTACCGTATCTTCGACAATTGGAATATCCATATCCATGTGCCTGAGGGCGCCACACCGAAAGACGGTCCCTCGGCAGGTATCACCATTGCCACCTCGATCGCCTCTGCCCTCACCCAGCGCAAGGTTCGCAGGAACACGGCCATGACGGGCGAAATCACACTGAGGGGAAAGGTGCTACCCGTGGGCGGTATCAAGGAGAAGATTCTTGCTGCCAAGCGTGCGGGTATTACTGATATCGTGATGTGCCGCGAGAACGAGAAGGACATCCTCGAGATACCCGATATGTATCTGAAGGGTGTGACCTTCCACTATGTGGAGAACGTTCAGGATGTGTGGAACTTCGCACTGACGAAAGAAGTAGTAGAAAAGCCCTTGGACTTCACGATTCCAGAAGAAGAGAAGAAATGACGTTTGAAGTACAACATAGCGACCAGGCAAGTGACGCGAGAGCAGGAGTGATCACCACCGATCACGGGCAGATACAGACACCGATCTTCATGCCTGTGGGTACGGTGGGCAGCGTAAAAGCTGTACACTTCTCCGAACTACGAGAACAGGTGAAGGCACAGATCATCCTGGGCAACACCTATCACCTCTACCTGCGTCCGGGACTTGATATCCTGCGGAAAGCGGGCGGTCTGCACAAGTTCAACACCTGGGACAGACCGATACTGACAGACTCAGGCGGTTTTCAAGTCTTCTCGCTCACCAGCATCCGCAAACTCACCGAGGAAGGTTGTGAGTTCCGCAGCCATATCGACGGCTCGAAGCATATCTTCACACCCGAGAACGTGATGGATACTGAACGTGTGATAGGTGCCGATATCATGATGGCGCTTGACGAGTGTCCTCCCGGACAGAGCGACTATCAGTATGCTGCGAAGAGTTTGAAACTTACGCAGGGGTGGTTAGAGCGCTGCGTGAAGCGATTCAACGAGACAGAACCGCTGTATGGCTATAACCAGACACTTTTCCCCATCGTGCAGGGATGTACCTTTAAGGACCTTCGTCAGGAGGCTGCCAAGCATGTCTGCGATGTGCTGAGCCGGCTGAACGACGGCGGTGGTGCTTCGATCGGTGGTCTGGCGGTAGGCGAGCCCACGGAAGTGATGTACGAGATGATCGAGGTAGTGAACGAAATCCTGCCGAAGGACCGTCCCCGCTATCTGATGGGTGTGGGAACGCCGCAGAATATCCTTGAGGCCATCGAGCGTGGCGTGGATATGTTCGACTGTGTGATGCCCACCCGTAACGGGCGTAATGCGATGCTCTTCACCTACGAGGGTACGATGAACATGCGCAACAAGAAATGGGAGGATGATTTCTCGCCCATCGATCCCGACGGCTGCGAGATAGACCGCATTCATTCGAAGGCCTACCTTCACCATCTGTTCAAGGCGCAGGAACTGCTGGCGATGCAGATAGCAAGCATCCATAACCTGACATTCTATCTACGGTTGGTGACCGATGCGCGCAACCACATCCTAAATGGCGACTTTGTATCGTGGAAACGCTCAGTGATTAATCAGTTAGGACAAAGGCGATGAATTTGAATTATACAGAACGGGATTTCAGTAAGATCAGGCTTCACCGAAAGCGTTATCGCAGACAAAGGGCGATAGGTCGCTTTTGGAATAAACTCTGTCACTGGCTCCGCTGGTTGCGTTATCTGAAATACCTGAACCCATTCCGCTATCTGAACAGGCTCGACCGATATATCATCAATAAGTTTATCGGTACCTATATCTATTCAATTGTCCTGATTATCAGTATCGCCATCGTGTTCGACGTAAATGAGAACTTGGCGAAATTCTCGACTTATGGTGCCCCGCTGAAAGCCATTGTGTTCGATTATTACGCCAATTTCGTACCTTATTTCTCGAACCTGTTCTCACCGTTGTTCGTGTTTATTGCTGTCATCTTCTTTACGTCGAAGCTGGCAGGCAATTCCGAAATCATCGCGATGCTGGCGGCGGGTGTGAGTTTCAAGCGCTTGCTGCGACCCTATATGATTTCCGCAGCGCTGATTGCTGCGCTGAACCTGGCTCTCGGTGCGTATGTCATTCCCCGAGGAACGGTTATCCGTCAGGACTTTGAAGCGAAATACAAGAATTCGAAGCGTACCACCTCGGCTGTCAACGTGCAATTGATGGTGGGACCAGGCATCATCGCCTATATGCAGCAGTATGACAACCGTTCGAAGACGGCCTACGGTTTCTCACTCGACAAGTTCGAGAATAAGAAGCTTGTGAGTCACATGACAGCCTCTACGCTGCGTTACGACTCCATCAGCGATACCCGTTATCACTGGAAGGCGCAGAACTGGAAAATCCGTACGCTTAAAGGCCTGAAGGAGGAAATCACCTCAGGCGCCACCCTCGACACGCTGATTATGATGGAGCCTATGGACCTGGTGTTCTCGCAAGGTCAGCAGGAGACGCTCACCTCCCCCGAGCTTAGGCAATATATCTCGAAGCAGATAGACAGAGGATCGGGAAATGTGGTGCAGTACGAAGTGGAATATCACAAACGTATCGCTACCTCGTTTGCCTCGTTCATCCTGACCATCATCGGCGTGAGCCTTTCCAGCAGGAAGCGTAAGGGCGGCATGGGACTCTATCTGGGTATCGGACTGGCGCTATCGTTCTCTTACATTCTGTTACAGACCATCAGTGCCACCTTCGCTATCAATGCGGACACACCGCCGATGCTGGCTGCGTGGATACCAAATATATTATATGTATTTATCGCGTACTTCTGTTACCGTCAAGCACCCAACTAAATGAGATTTGAAGAGACATACTTAGACGACAATATACTCGACGCATTGTATGACATGCACTTCGACGAGATGACCCCGATACAGGAACGCTGTATCCCGGAGATCCTCAACGGCTACGACCTGCTGGGTGTGGCCCAGACTGGTACAGGAAAGACGGCGGCATACCTGCTGCCTATCCTGTCGATGCTCGACGAGGGTGACTATCCCAAGGACGCCATCAACTGCGTGGTGATGTCACCTACCCGTGAACTGGCACAGCAGATCGATCAGGCGATGCAGGGATTCGGCTATTATCTCGACGGTGTATCGTCGGTAGCCGTGTATGGCGGCAACGATGGCGGACGCTATGAACAGGAACTTCGTGGCATGCGTCTGGGTGCCGATATACTCATCGCTACACCAGGCCGGTTGCTTAGCCATCTGAAGGTGGGCAACCTCGACCTTTCCCGTTGTTCGTTTTTCGTACTCGACGAGGCGGACCGCATGTTGGATATGGGATTCATCGACGACATCATGAAACTGGTGCAGCAGTTACCCAAGAACTGTCAACGCATCATGTTCTCTGCCACGATGCCACCGAAGATCCGTGAACTGGCTGTGACAATGCTCCACGACCCTGTGGAGGTGAAGATTGCCGTATCGAAACCTGCGGAGAAAATCCAGCAGTCGGCCTACGTCTGCTACGAGCCTCAGAAACTGAAGATCATCAACCATATCTTCAAGGCTGGCGATCTGCAGCGCGTCATCATTTTCTCGGGAAAGAAGGATAAGGTAAAGGAGATAGCCCGCAGTCTGAAGTCTATGCACATCAACTGCGGACAAATGCATAGCGACCTCTCACAGCAGGAGCGCGACGAGGTGATGTATCGTTTCAAGGCTGGACAGGTGGACGTACTCGTGGCGACGGATATAGTGGCGCGTGGTATCGACATCGATGATATCCTGACGGTGATCAACTACGATGTGCCCCATGATGCAGAGGACTACGTGCACCGTATCGGTCGTACGGCCCGTGCTGATCGTGATGGTGCGGCCATCACCTTCATCAGCGATACGGACATTTATAAGTTCCAGCAGATAGAGCATTTCCTCGGCAAGGAAGTCGAGAAACGACCATTGCCGGAGGGTATCGGTGAGGGCCCTGAATACACCAAGCGTGAGAAGAAGCGCAACAACACGCGCCGTCACGGGCGTTGGAACAGTAAGGGCAACGGCAGTAAGAATCAGAAAAAAAGACGGAGCAAGCCTCGTTCGTAACTGGGGCACCGTCGAAATTTAAAACATAGGAATATGAAAGTATTAAAGTTTGGCGGAACGTCCGTAGGTTCCGTAAAGAGCATTTTAAGCTTGAAGAAAATTGTGGAGGCAGAGGCTCGGACGCAACCTGTCGTAGTAGTGGTCAGCGCTTTGAACGGCATCACCGATAAGTTGATTGCCGCGTCGCAAATGGCTAAGAACGGTGACGAGCATTATCGCGAGGAATTCGATGCGATGGTTACCCGCCACCACCAGATGATCGACACAATCATCACCGACGACAAGAAGCGCGTGGACCTGTTCAACAACGTAGACCAGCTCTTCGATCAGTTGAAGAGTATCTACTATGGTGTGTATCTGATTCACGACCTGTCGAAGAAGACCGAGGACACCATCGTGAGTTACGGTGAGCGTCTGAGTTCGCACATCGTGGCAGCAATGTTTAGGAACGGTATCCGCATGAATGCCCGCGACTTCATCCGTACGGAGAAGAAACAGGGCAAGCACGTGATTGATGCCGATCTGACCACACAGCTGGTGAAGGAAGCCTTCAGTTCAGCAGGCTGCTGTGGTACAGCAGCAAACAGGAATATCTATGTGGTCCCTGGCTTCATCGCCAGAGACAGAGACTCGCACGAGACCACGAATCTGGGACGTGGCGGCTCTGACTACACCGCATCGATCATCGCTGCTGTGCTGAATGCAGAGGCACTGGAGATCTGGACCGATGTGGACGGCTTCATGACAGCTGATCCCAAGGTGATCAAGAGTGCCTATACCATTAATGAACTCTCGTACGTAGAGGCGATGGAGCTTTGCAACTTCGGAGCAAAGGTCATCTACCCGCCGACCATCTATCCCGTCTGCGTAAAGAATATACCTATCAAGGTTAAGAACACCTTCAACCCCGAACATCCGGGCACCCTCATCAAGGATAAGATTGAGGACGACAACAAGCCCATCAAGGGTATCTCGAGCATTAAGGGTACGTCGCTGATCACGGTGACGGGTCTTTCGATGGTGGGTGTTATTGGTGTAAACCGTCGTATCTTCACCACGCTGGCCAACAAGGGCATCTCAGTTTTCATGGTGTCGCAGGCATCGTCGGAGAACTCCACCTCTATCGGTGTGCGTGACGAGGATGCTAAGGCAGCTGCAGAGGTGCTGAATGCTGAGTTCGCAAAGGAGATCGAGACTGGTGCCATGTTCCCCATGCAGGTGGAGAGTGGCCTGGCTACAATCGCAATCGTGGGTGAGAACATGAAACAGACTCCGGGTATTGCTGGTAAACTGTTCGGAACGTTAGGCCGTAGCGGTATCTCGGTGATTGCCTGTGCCCAGGGTGCTTCCGAGACGAATATCTCGTTTGTGGTCGATGGCAGGTTCCTGCGCAAGTCGCTGAACGTGCTGCACGACTCGTTCTTCCTCTCTGAATACAAGGTGCTCAACCTCTTCATCTGTGGTATCGGTACCGTAGGCGGTATGCTTCTGGAGCAGATCCGCACGCAGCAGCAATACCTGATGCAGACCAAACGTCTGAAGCTGAATGTGGTGGGTATCAGCGATGTCGACAATTTCGTGCTCGATCGCGACGGCATCGACCTCGACAACTATGAGAAGATCCTGCGTGCCGGTTATCCAGCAAATACAGAGCATATGCGCGATGAGATCGTGAAGATGAATATCTTTAACTCGGTCTTCGTCGATTGTACCGCCAGCCGTCAGATTGCACAGCTCTATCAGACGTTCCTGGAGCACAACATATCTGTAGTGGCTGCCAATAAGATTGCTGCTTCGAGCGATTACGACAGTTATATCAAACTGCGTCAGACAGCTCGCGACCGCGGCGTATGGTTCCGCTATGAGACCAACGTGGGAGCAGGTCTGCCGATTATCGGTACGATCAATGACCTTTGTAACTCAGGTGATAAGATCCTGAAGATTGAGGCTATCCTCAGCGGTACGCTGAACTTCATCTTCAACGAAATTGCAGCCGATGTGCCCTTCTCCGAGACCGTTCGCAGGGCCAAAGAACAGCGTTACTCTGAGCCAGACCCGCGTATCGACCTCAGCGGTACCGACGTGATCCGTAAGCTCGTGATCCTGACCCGTGAGGCAGGTTATAAGGTAGAACAGGACGATGTGGAGAAGCATCTCTTCGTGCCCGACAGTTACTTCGAAGGCTCGATTGATGACTTCTGGAAGAAGTTGCCTGAGCTCGATGCCGACTTCGAGGCCCGTCGCAAGGTGCTCGAAGCAGAGAACAAGCGTTGGCGCTTTGTAGCCACGATGGAGGCCGACGAGAATAACCCGTCTTCCTTCAAGACCAGCGTTGCTCTGAAGGAAGTGCCATACGGACATCCGTTCTATGGTCTCGAAGGCTCGAACAATATCGTACTCCTGACCACCGAGCGTTATAAGGAGTATCCTATGTTGATTCAAGGCTATGGTGCCGGTGCTGCTGTCACCGCTGCTGGTGTGTTTGCAAATATCATGAGTATTGCTAATATTTAATGCCGTTCTATGAAGCATATAATTATTTTAGGCGACGGTATGGCCGATCTCCCAGTGAAGCGACTGGGAGACAAAACCCTTTTGCAATGCGCCAATAAACCTATGATGGACCGTATGGCCCGCGAAGGCCGCTGTGGTCGTCTGCTGACTGTGCCTGAGGGTTTCCCTCCGGGCTCTGAGGTGGCCAACACCGCTATTCTCGGATATGACCTGAACCGTGTCTATGAAGGTCGCGGACCTTTGGAGGCAGCATCGATAGGCTATGAGATGGCAGACGACGATCTGGCCCTGCGCTGTAACATCATTACCATCGGCGACGGTTTGATCGTCACCCATAATGGTGGCAATTTGGAGACGGATGATGCCCGGGTACTCATCGACTATCTGAACGAGCAGCTGGCAGCACCCATCAACGAGCGATATGGCTTTGAACGTGTGAAATTCATCAATGGCATCCAGTATCGCCATCTGCTGGTCATCAAGGGAGGTAATAAGCATATCGTATGTGCCCCACCCCACGATCATCCTAACCAGGAATGGTATCCGCTGCTGGTAAAGCCCGAATCGCGGAATGCCGTTCATCATGCAGGCTCCATCCGCCTCTCCCCTGAGGAGACGGCAGATCTGCTCAACGAGCTTATCCTCAAGTCGCAGGAATTGCTTGCCAAGCATCCTTTCAATATCGAACGTGCCAAACGTGGAGAGCGCCAGGCTAACAGCATCTGGCCCTGGAGCGGTGGCTATCGCCCTTCTATGGAGACATTGATGCAGCGTTATAAGCAGGTAAAGTCCGGTTCTGTGATCTCAGCCGTAGACCTCATCCGGGGTATCGGTCACTATGCTGGTCTGAAGATCATCCGTGTGAAAGGTGCTACCGGTCTGGCCGACACCAACTACGAAGGTAAGGCCGAAGCAGCCATCAGAGCCCTCGAGCGCGATGACTTCGTGTTCGTACATGTTGAGGCGAGCGATGAGGCCGGACACGACGGTGATCTGGAACTGAAGATGAAGACCATCGAGTATCTCGACCAGCGACTGATAGCTCCTGTATATAATGAGATATGTAAGTGGAAGGAACCCGTATGTATCGCTGTGCTGCCCGATCATCTCACTCCCGTAGAGATGCGTATCCACGTAGGACAGGCCGTACCCTTCCTGATCTGGTATCGTGGCATAAAGCCCGACAATGTGCAGCAGTACGACGAGGTGTCGTGTGTCGATGGCTCCTATGGTCTTCTCCGTCACAGTCAGTTCATGGACACACTCATGAGTATTTAGTGAATAGTGATTAGTGAATAGGTATTATGAATTACTATAGTACGAATGGAAAAGCCCCCATCGCCGACCTCCAGAAGGCCGTCGTAAAGGGTCTGGCAGAAGACCGCGGTCTTTATATGCCAGAAGAGATCAAGATACTGCCGAAAGTGTTCTTCGACAACATCCAGGAGATGACCTTCCAGCAGATTGCCTATAATGTGGCGAGTGTATTCTTTGGTGAGGATGTAGACCTCGATGCCCTGCAGGATATCGTCTATGACACGCTGTCGTTTGATTGTCCTGTGGTGAAGGTCAAGGATAATATCTACGTCCTCGAACTCTTCCACGGGCCTACCCTCGCCTTTAAGGATGTGGGAGCCCGCTTTATGGCGCGATTGCTGAGATATTTTACTCAGAGTAATCAGAGCGCTCAGGGTAATCTGATCAATGTCCTCGTGGCTACCTCTGGTGATACGGGCTCTGCTGTCGCTAATGGATTCCTCGGTGTTGAGGGTATTCATGTCTATGTGCTCTATCCCAAGGGAAAAGTGAGTCCGATACAGGAGTGCCAGTTTACGACACTGGGCAAGAATATTACCGCCATTGAGGTGGACGGCGTTTTCGACGATTGTCAGGCACTGGTGAAGTCTGCCTTCATGGACGAGGAACTGAACGCACATATGAAACTCACGTCAGCTAATAGCATCAACGTGGCCCGTTTCCTGCCGCAGGCATTCTATTATTTCAATGCCTATGCCCGCATGAAGGCGTTGGGCAAAGCAGATAATTTTGTGATGTGTGTGCCTTCAGGCAATTTCGGAAATATCTGTTCCGCTCTGTTCGGTCATGCGATGGGATTGCCCGTCAAACGCTTCATTGCTGCCAACAATGCGAATGATATCGTCTATAAATATCTGCAGACGGGCAAGTACGAGCCCAAGGCCAGCGTGCAGACTCTGGCAAATGCAATGGATGTAGGCGATCCCTCGAACTTCGCCCGTATCATCAATCTCTACAGTCAGAATAACAGACTGACTCCAGAGGCTACGCATCATCGCATCACCAACCTTATCAGCGGTGCTACGTATAATGACGATCAGATCCGCGAGACCATGCGGGAGTGCTATGCGGAGACGGGCTATATTCTCGATCCTCACGGTGCTACCGGTTATCAGGCTCTTGTCGATAGTTTACAGCTTGGAGAGATTGGTGTCTTCTGTGAGACAGCCCATCCTGCGAAGTTCAAGGAGAAGGTCGACGACATACTCGGCATCGACGTTGAGATTCCCGACCGCCTAGCCGCTTTCATGAAGGGCGAGAAGCAGAGTGTCCCGATGACGAAGGACTTTGAAGATTTCAAGAAATATCTGATGAATCAATAAATGAATCCCCGCTTCGGCGGGGATTTTTAATACTCATCAAGCATCTTCTGGAGGCGTTTGAGACGCTCCTCCTTAGAGTTCTTGCGGAGTTTGTTGCTGAGGGCATCACGCCACTTCTTGGGAATCAGCATCTTCAGGATCTCAAACACCTGGATGCCACTGTTGGGATTGGCGGCTGCCAATTGGGCATCGACAGATTTCCTTTTCAGTTCCTCTTTTATATTGAAGGACAGCTTTTCTTCAGGACCGTGACCGAAGACCACCACCTCTTTGATATTCAGCATCTTGGAAATCATATACACCGTATCGCGACGCAACTCCGTGACGTTGATGATACGGCTCTCGTAATTGACATGTGTGAACGACAGCGACTGACAACTGTCGGACACCACCACAAGGCCTAAGGAATCGGTGACATTTGTTCCCTCACGGCTGACGACATTCGCTCCCACTACAGGAATGAGCGTTTCCACATCGACCACCGTAAGGCGTCGCTGTGCAAAACCGTTGATTGATAACACTGCCAATAGCAGCAGCAAAAAGGTCCGCCATTTGTTCACGCCTGCAAATTTAGGGATTCACACCCTACGAACCAAATTATTTCAGACTATTTATTCTAATTTTTTGGTATTTTACTTACTTATTCGTAAATTTGCAAAAAATTTAATAAACACGTGGACCAAAGATAGCAGTACCTATGCGTACCATCGTGGAACGCGTCTTACAAGCTATCTCATAGTCGTCACTCATACCCCATGAACGCTCACAGAAAGCATCATCGTCTTTGAAATAACGTGCTTTCACTTCATCGAAGAAATCAGCTGCCGTTTGCATCTCACGCCGGATCTGTTCCTTGTCGTCCACAAACGATGCCATCATCATCAGACCACAGATCTGCACATGCGACATCTCACGCCACTCACCCTCCTCGAGCAATTCACGACAGGCGTCAAGCGTCAGTCCGTATTTTGTTGCTTCTTCAGCGATATGCAGTTCAAGTAAAACTTTAACCACACGCCCGCATTTCTCTGCCTGCTTGTTGATTTCGCGCAACAGCTTAAGGGAGTCGATAGCTTCGATCATCGTCACATAAGGCGCAATGTATTTCACCTTATTTGTCTGCAGATGACCGATGAAATGCCACTCGATATCCGCAGGAAGTGATGCATGCTTCTGGCGCAGTTCCTGTTCGTGGCTCTCACCAAACACACGCTGGCCTTCAGCATAAGCCGCCTCGATATACTCGTTCGGGTGATATTTGCTAATTGCCACAAGGCGGACACCCTGTGGCAATTGGCTCAGCACCTCACGAAGATGCGATTTAACGTCGTAATCCATAAGATTATTTGTGTTCGTAGACATCCATCAGAAGCGTCTCTGTGACAGTAGAGATGACATAGTCGATCATCGTGCCGCCCATCACCTCCTCGACATTCTTCACTGCTCCGTTGAAAGAGCCTGCCTGTACCAGATAGTTAACGGCTGTGGTCTTCTCCTTGGCCGTCTTCTCATCTATGGTAACAAACTTAAGCTTCGCCTTGTACCATTTATCGGCGCTATCGCTGTCGGCAAAGAATATTTCCTTATATGTTGCCTTCTTGATATCGATCACATCAAACTGTCCGCTGATGAAATGCGACATCTCCTCGATGATGCGCTCCTCCGCCTCGGAGAAACTCAGTGCATCAACGACATAGTTTTCTGATACTCTCTTCTGCAAGCCGTCTTCCATTACTTTCTCATAACGGATCTTGCACTCAAACCATTCTGCTGTTCTTGATCTCATTTTATAACTATTAACTATTCACTTTTCACTATTAACTATTCACCCTCTTTGCCCTTGCTCATTTCGGCCTTTTTGCGCTCTGTGATCTGCTCGATGATCTCAGAAGCAATGCGCTGACTCTTCTCCGAAGGGAGGGCTGAATGCTCACTCAGTTCAATCTGCTTCTCCACGAGTTCCTCCATCGCCCTGCTGCTGGCATCCTCGAACGATTTCTGGCCACCGTTCATCGTGCGGTCGTTATAGACACCCGACAGTACGCGTTCTGCCTCCTTGCTGAACTGCTTACGGAAGATAGCCTCGCCTTTTGCCTCGAACTCGCGGATCTTCTTCTCGTCAATCTTGTCAGAATCCTTCATCTGGTAGTCCTTGATGGCAGCAGCGATCGTCGCAGAGTCGGCAGCAGCCCCAAGTTCCGTAGAGGGATCGAAGCCCTCGTCAAGCAGTTCCTCGCTGATGGGCTCTTCTACAGGCTTCACAAACTCCACCATTTCAGTATCAGGCGTGAGGGTGAAGAAAAGCCCCACCACGATCAGAGCAATGGCGATAGCACTTAGCGCGGTGACGGCAGACTTGAATGTAGCCTTCCGCTGCGAAAGGGCTTTGCGGAGGTCACCCACCGTTGCATAGCGTGCATCCGGATCCTCAGCGGTAGCCTTCTTAATGACAGACTTCAGATAGAAGGGCATGCCCGACGAGGCATTGAGATAATCGATGAACTTGCCCAAACCATAGACATCACTACGATCGGTAGGTGCCTCACCACGCAGCACTTCGGGAGCGATATACTCCTCGACGCCCTCATATAGCGTATCATAGGCACTTAGACGGTGGAAGGGTGAACCGTGCAGCAACAGGCGTACATCATAGTCATTCCTGCGCACAAAGACGTTTGAGGGAGCAAAGCACACCTGCTGAACACCTTTTTCATTGAGTTTGACGGTAATCTCCAACAGGTCTTTGATGGTGTTCTCCAGGAAACCTTTCTGGGCCACTACTGCAGGCACCTCATTGAGCAATTGCCCCATGGTGAGATAGTTGCCCGGCTCAACGGCAACGGCATAGATGCCATCGGAACCCTCCTCTGCATTAGGGGTGAAGTGCAACTGATGCTTGTCGCTTATCTGTGCTGCAACCTCACAGTCTTTCTTCAGACACTCAGCAAAGAGGATGTTGTCGGAGAGCTCATCGAGGAACTCCACGAAGTTGCTGTACTTGCCGTCTATCTGGCGCTTGTGGAAATAGCCGAAGGGCATTTTCACCTTATTGGACTTCCGTACGTCACGGGTTTCTACAAGTTCTTCGTAATTCATATCTACACGAGTTTTGACGTGCAAAAGTACACAATTAAATTGAAATAAGTAACAATCACATAAAAAAATCGACGCGTGATGGCGAATTTTTCACTTTTCACTTTTCACTTTTCACTTTTTTTCGTACCTTTGCACCGTTTTTTAAAAATATAGATCAAATGCCAGAGATATCAGTACGCGGTCTGGAGATGCCGGAGTCACCTATCAGGAAGCTTGCTCCGCTTGCTGCAGCCGCAAAGAAAAGAGGCACGAAGGTGTATCACCTGAACATTGGACAGCCCGATCTGCCCACTCCTAAGGTGGCACTCGACGCCCTGAAGACCATCGACCGTAACATCCTCGAGTATTCTCCCTCGCAGGGCTACCTGAGCTATCGCGAGAAACTGGTGGACTATTACGCGAAATACGACATCCGCGTGACAGCTGATGACATCATCATTACGTCGGGTGGTTCCGAGGCCGTGCTCTTCGCATTCCTCTCCTGTCTGAATCCTGGCGACGAGATCATCGTGCCCGAGCCAGCCTACGCCAACTATATGGCCTTCGCCATCTCTGCTGGTGCCAAGATCCGCACTATAGCCACCACCATCGAGGAGGGCTTTTCGCTGCCCAAGGTGGAAAAGTTCGAGGAGCTTATCAACGAGCGTACCCGGGCCATCATGATCTGCAACCCCAACAACCCCACTGGTTATCTGTATACCCGTCGTGAGATGAACCAGATCCGTGACCTCGTCAAGAAGTACGATCTTTATCTTTTCTCCGACGAGGTCTATCGTGAATACATCTACACAGGCTCACCCTATATCTCTGCCTGCCATCTGGAAGGCATCGAGCAGAACGTCATCCTCATCGACTCCGTATCCAAGCGTTACAGCGAGTGCGGTATCCGTATCGGTGCCCTAATCACGAAGAATGCTGAGGTTCGCAAGGCCGTGATGAAATTCTGTCAGGCCCGACTCTCCCCGCCCCTTATCGGACAGATTGTGGCCGAGGCGTCGTTGGAGACACCGGAGGATTATCTGCGCGATGTCTACGATGAATATGTGGAGCGTCGTAAGTGCTTGATCGACGGTCTGAACCGTATCCCAGGCGTCTATTCACCCATCCCGATGGGAGCCTTCTATACCGTAGCCAAACTGCCCGTCGACGATGCGGAGAAATTCTGTCGCTGGTGTCTGGCTGAATTCGACTACGAGGGCGAGACGGTGATGATGGCTCCCGCAGCTGGTTTCTACACCACACCCGGTGCCGGTATCAATCAGGTGCGTATCGCCTATGTGCTGAAGAAGAAAGACCTCGAGCGTGCGCTCTTCGTTTTGAGAAAAGCATTGGAAGCTTATCCAGGCCGCGTCGACGAAGAATGAATCTCCCGTTTTTCATAGCTAAGAGAATCTACAGTGATCAGGGCGACAAGCGAAAGGTGAGTCGTCCTGCCATTCGTATTGCTACCATCGGAGTCGCCATCGGTCTGGCGGTGATGATCGTCACCGTGAGCGTCGTGCTTGGCTTCAAGCACACCATCCGCGATAAGGTGGTAGGATTCGGCAGCCATATCCAGGTGCAGAACATACTTACTTTCCTCAGCACCGAGTCCTACCCTCTCTGCATCGACGACAGCGTCATGAGGAGCTACGAACAGATACCCGGTGTGAAGCACGTGGAGCGTTATGCCTATTCGCAAGGCATCCTGAAGACTGACGACGATTTCCTGGGAGTGATGTTCAAGGGCGTCGGACCGGAATATGACCTGAACTTCCTGAGCCAGCACCTCATCGAGGGCGAGATGCCCGTGTTCAGCGACACTGCCACCACCAACAAGATACTCGTCTCGAAGATGATTGCCGACAAACTGCGCCTGAAGGCTGGAGACCGTATCTTCGCCTATTTCATCGGTGAGAGCGTACGCACCAGGCGATTCAGCGTTGTCGGTATCTATCAGACGAACATGACACGCTTCGACGAAGCACTCTGCTTCACCGATCTCGCCACCACCCGGAAACTCAACGATTGGACCGACTATCAGTGCAGTGGCGCAGAGATCACCGTCAACGACTTCGACCAATTACAGGCCACAGCCGATGAGTTCATAGAGAAGGTAAACCGTCGCACCGATCAGGATCTGAACACCTATTCCTCACAGACCATCTTCGAAGCCTACCCGCAAGTATTCAACTGGCTGGAACTGCTCGACATCAACGTGTGGATCATCCTCGTGCTGATGGTTTGTGTGGCAGGCTTCACCATGATCAGTGGTCTGCTCATCATCATCCTCGAACGGACCCAGATGATCGGTGTACTGAAGGCGTTGGGTGCGAGAAACAAGACCATCCGCCACACCTTCCTCTGGTTTGCTGCCTTCATCATCGGACAAGGACTGCTCCTTGGCAACATTCTCGGAGCAGGTATCATCGCCCTGCAAAAATATACTGGTCTGGTGAAACTCGACCCTCAGACTTACTATGTGAGCGAAGCCCCGATGGAGATCAACATTCCCCTCTTCATACTACTCAACATCGCCACACTGATCATTTGTGTCTTCGTTCTTATTGCACCTAGTTTTCTGATTTCACACATCCATCCTGCGAAATCAATGCGATATGAGTAAATAAAGGTTAATTTTTGCACATTTTTTTTGCGGATGTGCAAGAAAAGATTTACCTTTGCACAAAATTTCAAAATTTGTGCA
>JAEEGG010003708.1_pt1 | contig 37881 bp, 36 predicted proteins | sample 9134161 | NCBI WGS metagenome assembly JAEEGG01 (sample SAMN16246543, study PRJNA631951) | gut metagenome | biome: gut microbiome; feature: rumen; material: CR-attached | host: Bos | place: Iran: Karaj | collected 2018-10
ATGAAGGAAATTGACGAAATGGACATGCTGGGCTTCCTGCGCCTGCGGGCATGGGACGCCACACGGGAGCAGGAAAAGAAAAAGCCCCGGCAGCGCTTCATTGATGAAGTCTGGCCGGGGATGAAGCCGGGATGATGCAGATCGACAAACTGGAATTTGTCAGTCTGGTATATGCTTGATTTTCTGTAAATCCCCACTGCATAGTGCATCCATATTACGGAAAATTTTATCTGCATCCCAGTCCCACCATTTAAGGTTCAACAGGTATGCTGTCAAATCATCATCAAACCGTTTGCGAATCATCCTGCATGGATTACCACCAGCAATGCTATATGGGGGAATATCCTTTGTGACAACAGAATTGGCTGCTATGATTGCGCCATCCCCAATATGAACACCTGGCATAACAGTTACATTCTGTCCAATCCAGACATCATTACCGACAATAGTATCTCCTTTTAGCGGTAGGTCTTCAAGGCTGGGTGTAAATTGCTCCCAGCCACCACCCATTATATTGAACGGGTAAGTCGTTACGCTGTTCATTCTATGATTGGCACCATTCATAATGAATTCGATTCCTTTTGCAATCGCGCAGAACTTTCCGATAATCAATTTATCGCCAAGAAACTCATAGTGGTGCGTAACATGGTCTTCAAACTTTTCTGCTCCGTTTATGTCATCATAGTAAGTATATTCACCCACAATAATATTTGGCCTTGTGATCACATTCTTAATATATACAACTTGCTTTATGTTTTCGTTTGGATATACATGATCCGGATTTGGTCCCATAATCTCACCCTTTCAAATCCCGAGTTGTCACGCCATCACGCTGCGCTCTCAAAAAAGGTATTTTATTATACACCATCACGACGGATTTTTCCAGATAAAAAAATCGGCACTCTGCTGCGGCAGAGTGCCTTGCGGTTTTTTCGGGGTAAATTGGAGCTGATGATTGAGATTGATCAGATGATGCTCAAAGTCGAAAAAGTAGATCCTACTGCTTCGGGAGGGAAGGCTGGCTGTTCAAATGATATCCGGGTTTATTCAACAGGAAACGTCTTTCCCCCAATCGTGATGCTGGTGAGCTGGTTGACATTGATCGTTCCCTGACCAATAAGACAAATATCTTTGACGATGTCTCCCTCTGGCTGGCTGCTTCTCAGGGGCAGACCGACCTCCCGGTTGCTCCCGTCGGCAAAACTCAGCATCGCAGTACGCTCTACTCCTTCAATGGCGGCAAGCCAGCTCTGCTCCAATTCCAGATAAGCTCGTTGCTCCGAATCATCGGCAAATTCGTGGCTGCGGTACATCTGACTGACGCCATCGTGGCGTATAATCCAGTTCACGCCGGATGCGGATACCTCCGCGCCTAAAAACTCACCATTGCCATACGCGCCATTCTCAAAGGAAACGGGCTCCGAGAACCAGACAATGCGAACAGCTTGTCCGGTGTGTTCCACCTCCACGCTGCCAAGCTCGCACAACAGCTCCACCTCGCTGTGGTCCATCTCGTAATCAATAATCTCCACCATAACGAAACGAAGCACCGCTTTTTCCCCTTGCTCCAGTTCAAGTAGTGGGATAGCGCATTCTGTGGTCAAAGTCTGACTCTCGCGGTCATAGCCGTCCCGGAAGTGTAGAGGGTTCATGGCTTCAAAGTAGCTTTCTCCGTCCATAGTAGCATAGATGAAGCAATACCGGTGGCCGTTTGCGGGAAGCGCCTGTTCTTCCCAGTCCACCTGCTCTGTAGATTCCAGACGCTCAATCATTTCCGGCGACACTCCGTTGATAACGACCCAGAGCCGCTGGAACTCACCGTCGTTCATGGTGGACAGAAGCGTGACTCCATCCACAGGAGCCTTTTCCGGATCTTCGGCAACGGGATATTCTACATAGTCGGTCACATGGTTTTCGTCGATCTGCAGATGCTCGCGCAATTCTTCCTGCCGCTGGCGATGAATACTCAAGCCTATGGCATAGGCAATCGCTCCCAACGCCAAAATCAGCGCCGCAACCAGTGCAAAGGTAATGATCCGTTTTTTGAAAGCGTTTCTAACGCTATCTCCCGTCTCGTATCCGAGCATTTCCCGAGCGCTTTCCAGATAGCTGTCATCGATATCGTTCATAGCAAAAACTGCTTTTTCACTGTTCAGCATAATCCTTCCTCCTTCAACTGTGTCAAAAGCTTTTTCCTCGTGCGGTGGAGCATGGTTTTAACCTTGCTCTCAGTAAATCCGCTCTTCTCGGCAATTTCCGCGATCGACGCCATATACCAATATCTGCTGAGGAATACATCACGTTCTTCTTTTTCAAGCGTGCTTAGGAGGCGGCGAATCTCTCGATTCAGTTCCTTGAACTCCAGCTCCTTTTCCGTATTGAAACCTGAGTCCAGGGTCTCCGCAAGTTCGTCCAGTACGAGCGGCATTTCGCCGTTACCCCGTTTCAGGCAGTCCTGATCACGCAATCGATTCAGGGAAAGCCAGCGGGTCAGTTTGCCAAGATAGGGAGCCAGCCGCGACGGCCTGTTCGACGGCATGGAATTCCACGCTTTCAGATATGTATCATTGACGCATTCCTCTGCATCAGCGGTATCAGCCAGTATGTTGAAGGAAATCGTCCTGCAGTATTTCCCGTACTTAGATTCCGTTTCTGAAATAGCTTGCTCTGACCGCGACCAGTAAAGCTCAACGATTTTGGCATCGTCCATATTTAAATGTCTCCTTTCTGAGGTCCCTCACTTAAATAAAAACGATCTGTAGAAAAAGGTTACAGTGAAGAAGAGATTTTATTATAGTCCAGTTTTGGGCTGAATGGTTTCGTTATTTGAAAACTTTTTGCAGTTTTCGCCGTCACGCGCCCAGCGAGCAAGGTTGACTCACATAAAAAAACGGCACTCTGCTGCGGCAGAGTGCCTTGCTGGTTTTGTCGCGGGTTTCAGACCGCTTTGAAAAGTTTCTGTGAGTCATTCGCCTTGCCCGCGAGCTTTTCCTGCTCCCTACGGGCTGCCTCGGCTTCCTCCATGCGGCGAAGTTCCTCGGCAGCGTCTTCCAACCCCAGGTGAGTGTAAGTGTTGAGCGTGACGCCGATGTCGCTGTGGTTCATCAGATACTGCAGGAAGCGCTTGCCCTGAAAAATAGCGAACGAATCAAGATGGTTTTCCGCAATGCGCCGCATATTCTTTTGCCCGATACTGAAGCACGCCGAAGCCTCGTTTATCGTAAACAGAAACTTCCCGGAATCATCGACAACGCTGTAGTTTTTGATGCGAAAAGTCTCGATTTCCCGATATGGAGCAGTACAGTGCTATCATATGTTGCTGAGAGTGTCCACAGAAACTGTCAAAACATCATTGTTCGTTCAGATTCTTCCACCCGAATCGATAGATTGAAATAAGAATCGAAACAATCGCAATTGCCTCACTGAATGCGCCGCCCCATGTACGGACAATCAGGTCATATGCAAGTGTGCACGGTGATCCGATCAACTGAGACAGCCTAATCTTCTGCGCGTTGTTAGTCCAGTAGCCAACTGTTGTCACTGCAACGGATATGAATGGCAGCAGGCTTTTCCATCCCGCCCAGGTATATGCGGTCATTACGCCCAGCAAAAGAATGATTACTGCCATAGTCACTTTGCTCTTTGCCCATTTCCAGGAATCCGCTTTCAGCAGAAGAAGGTTTCGGACGATGTTGATGATCAGACCAATCGCCCCTGTATACGCACCCATAAGGAAAAACTGGAGGCAAAAAACGAGACAGCCCAACAACTGGCAAAAGAACAAAGCACGATTCGATCTGATCTGGTAGGAGATGATAAAAAGAGCTACACCGACAAATCCTATGGTCTGAATCCAGAATTCACTCATGTGCGGATCACTTCCATTTACGCGACTGAACTGGTTGAAGTATAACACACCCGGATGCTATAACACCGGTTTTATTCTGCACAGCGGGCCACATCTTTCCTTTGCAGGAGATGCTTTTTCCCTACGTTCCGCTCCGGCAGCTCCGCAAGCAGGATTCCAGCCAGAATAAACATTCCGCCGATAATGCTCTGAACGGTAAAGGATTCTCCAAGGAAAAGCACTCCGAGTGTCGACGCCACCATGGGGTTCAATGCACAAAACATCCCAGCCCTTTCGGCAGAGGTTCCACTCTGGGCCACGGGTTGGAGTGTGAAGCCGAAGCCGGTGCAGACAACCGCCAGCATGACAATGCCAATCCATTCCATCGTCCTGTTCGGCAGTCTGGGCGTTTCAAACAGAAAGCTTGCCGCAAGACTGAGCACACCGATCGTACCCACTTGTACGATCCCCGCTGCCAGTGTGTCGATCCCGCTGTGACTCAAGCGGTCGGTAATCAGGATCGTGCAGGCGTAAAGGAGTGCGGCTATCAGGCACCAGCGCTCCCCGGCACCGAAATGTACACCGCCAGCCAGTGTCAGGAAAGCCACGCCAGCAAAGCAGAGGAGTACGGATAAGACAGTCTTCGCCTTGGGAAAGCGTCTCGTCCAGACAGCCTTGAGCAGCGGCACAAGCACGATCGCCGTGTTCACAAGGAATGAAGCGGTTCCGGACGCTGTACGTTTCAGGCCGTTCAACTCACCTGTCATCACGAGGAAAAACATCCCGCCCATGATTATGCCAGCCATAAACGTTTTTCTGCTCAGTTTTTTCAGACGAGGGAGAAACAGTGCCGTCAGGAGAACAAACCCTAAAATGAAGCGGACGCCAAGAAGGTTGAACACACCCATACCTTTTAATATGAGCTTGGAAAACAGGTAACTGGTTGCCCGCGCGATGATCACGCCGGCAAGGAGCAGTTCCGCACGGCTGCGGGAGAGGTTCTTTATCTTCATGTCAGTTCCTCCGAATTGCTTTCTTGACACGAAGTATACTCTCATGCTATCCTTGCGTAAAGCGACATTATTTCAATAATGCTTTGCTAAATAGTCAAGGAAGTGTTTCTGCTGATGGATACCGAAAAATGTGCCGCTCTGCTTTGCGTGATCGAAAGCGGAAGTATTACTGCTGCGGCAGATAAACTGGGCTACACGGTTTCCGGCGTAAGCCGGATGATGGCCGCGATGGAAACGGAAAGCGGCTTTCCTTTGCTCGTGCGAAGCAAAAGCGGCGTTGTGCCGACGGAAGACTGTCTCAGACTCCTGCCCACAGTAAAAGAGCTTGCCCGACTGGGGGGACTCTATGAGGAGCGCACTTCTGCTTTGCGCGGTCTGGAAACCGGCGTGATCCGCGTGGGAAGCGTTTACAGTGCTTATTACGACTGGCTGGCACAGACGATTGCGAGTTTTTCGACACGGCATCCCGGCATTGAGATCCGCTTTCTGCAGGGAAGCAGCAGCGAGTTCTATAGTGCTTTGGCCGAACATGAGGTAGATTTCTGTGTTGTGAGCCGGCGTGAGGGAGATTATGATTTCTTTCCTCTGCGGAATGATCCCCTTGTGGCGTGGATACCGAAGAATCATCCGCGTGTGAAGGACGGTTTCTATCCGCTTACAGACTTTGAGGCAGAACCTTATATCGACACCTATCCCGGGCAGGAAACTGACAACGCGCGTGCTTTCCGAGCAAACGGTCTCTCCCCGCACGGGCAATTTCTCTCAGTTGACATACAGGCAACGCGAGCCATGGTTGCGGCAGGGCTGGGAGTCAGTCTGTGCAATTCGATCCTGGCGCACGGGCTTGATCTGAATGGCATTGTGGAACTTGAGACGCAACCGAGGTGTGAGGTAGAGATCGGGATCGCAGCCCCGAGAAAAGAGGATCGTTCACCGGCGGCTGAAAGCTTTTTGCACTTCTCCCTCCAGCAGATACCGAAGAATTAAAAAGGCGGTGTCGGAATTGATCACTCCGGCACCGCTGATTATTTTTGTACATATTTTGCTTTCAGTCTGCTGGACGGTAGTAAAACGGTAGTATCCCGCTTAGACCGTTGCCGTGATTTACGCCGATTTGCCGCACTCTATCTCAATCTGCCGAGGGCAGGGGACTCCTGCCGTGGCAGACAAATAGGATCTTTGTCATGACGTGCAGGTTCTCCTGTTGAACTCCATATGACGGCTGCGGATTGGATTTCCGTGGCGCGGGGAACTGCCTCGGATGGGATGGACATCGCAACGCACAGGCTTCCGTGCTGGTAAAGAAGAAAAAACCGGTTCCTTCACGAGCAAAGCCACCCGTTCCGCAGGGGCTTTGGTTCGCGCAGCGAGCGCCCAAAGGGGATGGAACGAGTCTATTCGGCAAAAAGCGGGGTGGAGAGATAGCGGTCGCCCGTGTCGGGGAGGAGGACGACGATGGTCTTCCCCCGATTCTCGGGGCGCTTGGCTAAGGCTATAGCCGCCCAAAGCGCGGCGCCGGAGGAAATCCCCGCCAGCACACCCTCGGCGCGGCCCAGCTTGCGCCCGGCCGCAAAGGCGTCCTCGTTCTCTACGGGGATGACCTCGTCGTACACAGCGGTGTTCAGCACCGCCGGCACGAAGCCCGCCCCGATGCCCTGGAGCTTGTGAGCCCCGGGGGTTCCGCCGCTCAGGACCGGAGAACCGGCAGGCTCAACCGCAACTACGCGGATGGCGGGGTTCTTCTCCTTCAAATACTCGCCCACGCCGGTAATGGTTCCGCCGGTGCCGACACCCGCCACGAAGATGTCCACCTTTCCTTCGGTGTCAGACCAGATCTCCGGCCCGGTGGCGGCCCGGTGGACGGCGGGGTTGGCGGGATTGACGAACTGACCGGGGATGAAGGCGTCAGGGATCTCCTTCGCCAGCTCCTCCGCCCGGTCGATGGCGCCCTGCATCCCCTTGGCGCCGTCGGTAAGGACCAGCTCCGCGCCGTAGGCCCGCATGAGAACGCGGCGCTCCACGCTCATGGTCTCGGGCATGACGATGATGATCCGGTAACCCCGGGCGGCCGCCACCGAGGCCAGGCCGATGCCCGTGTTGCCGGAGGTGGGCTCGATGATCACGGAACCCTCCCGCAGCAGTCCCCGCGCCTCGGCGTCGTCGATCATGGCCTTGGCAACGCGGTCCTTGACGGAGCCGGCCGGGTTCAGATATTCCAACTTGGCCAGCAGACGGGCCTCCAGCTTTTCCTCCCGCTCCAGATGGCAGAGCTCCAGCAGGGGCGTGCCGCCGATGAGCTGGTCGACGGATGTGAGAATGGCAGACATGATAATTCCTCCTAGAAAAGCGATGTCGGGTGGGTCGGCTCAATCCTCCAGCAGCGCCAGCAGTTCTCCGCAGGCCCGCGCGGGGTCGTCGCTGTTCAGGTGCAGATCGCAAAAGGAAGAGAGCGCACGCTGCCGGGCGGCCTCCGCCAGCCGGACGGAGACCTCAAAGGGGCTGCGGGCGATGGCGCGGATCCGCTGCTCCAGCACGGCGGGAGAGGGCTCCAGATAGACGCAGAGCGCCTCCGGCATATTTTCCTTCACCTGGGCGGCGCGCTCCACTTCCAGATTCAGCAGGACGTTCCGACCTGCCGAGAGGGCCTGCTCCACCTGGGCGCGGGAGGTGCCGTAATCGTTTCCGGCAAATTCCGTGGTCTCCAGCAGACCGCCGCTGTCCTTCAGGGCGTTCCAGCCCTCCAGATCATAGAAGAAAAAGCCAATGCCGTCCTGCTCGCCCGGTTTCATTTTCCGGGCCGTCACCGGCGTGACGGCGCACAGATCCTTGCGCAGGGCAAAGGCGGCGGTGACAATATCCCGGATCCCCGCCCCGGAGGGGCCGGAGACAACCAACAGCTTCTTCATGGATAAAACTCCGTTTCTGTATCCCAAATGAGGCGGCGCAGGATCGCCGCCGCTTTTATATCCCTATCATACAGGATACCGCCCCGCTTTTCAAGCGGGAATTCCCATCACAGGGTCGAAACGGGCCGAGAAAAAAATCATGCGAAGCGGACTTTACCTCGCTTGCGGAACGTGATACAATTCCTACAAGAACTTGTAGCAATTCCGGAGAGAGGGGCGGAGAAATGGAGAAACAGACGGAGCGCTGGTGCCTGCCGCGGCATAAGGTTTTTCGCCGACTGCTTTTTCTGCCTGTATGGCTGCTCACCCATCTATCTTATCCGGTTCGCATCGAAAAGGATCCGGATACCCGACAGACGCTGATCCTTTTCAACCATCAGACGGCGCTGGATCAATTCCTGGTGAGTCTGGCCTTTCGGCAGCCGGTGTACTATCTCGCCTCGGAGGACTTGTTTTCCATCGGGTTTTTGGCGCGGATCATGCAGGCGGCGGTGGCGCCCATCCCTATCAAAAAGCAGGTCACGGATATCCGCGCGGTAAAGACCTGCCTGCGGGTGGCAAAGGAGGGCGGCACCATCGCCATCGCCCCGGAGGGGAACCGCAGCTACAGCGGGCGTACCTGCTATATGAATCCCGCCGTGGCGTCTCTGACGAAGAAGCTGGGTCTGCCGGTGAAGCTCTTTCGCATTGAGGGCGGCTACGGCGTGCATCCCCGCTGGAGCGATACGGTGCGCCGGGGGCCCATGCGGGCCTTCGTCTCGGAGACGATCGAGCCGGAGGAGCTGAAAAAGCTCAGCGCCGACGCGCTCTATGAGCGGATCCGCCTGGGACTGGACGTGGACGAGACCCGTACCGGGGGCCTGTACCGGGGCCGGAACAAGGCGCAGTATCTGGAGCGGATGCTCTATCTCTGCCCCCGCTGCGGGCCTGCCCGCCTGGAGAGCCGGGGAGACAGCATCCGCTGCCCGGACTGCGGGCTGACGGTGTGCTACGGGGAGGACAAGACCCTGCGCTGCGACGACCCGGCGTTCCCGTACCGCTATGCCGCGGACTGGTATGCGGCCCAGGAGGACTATGTCAACGCCCTGGATCCCGCCCGGTACACGGAGAAGCCCTTTGACCGGGACATGGCCAGACTCTCTGAGGTGATCCTCTATCGCCGCAAGGAGCTGCTGCGCAAGAAGGCCGCCGTTTCTCTGTACGGGGATCGGATCGTGATCGACGAGGGGACGGCGCGGGCGCTTTGCCTTCCCTTCACGGAGCTGTCGGTGGTGACGGTGCTGGGGAAGAACAAGCTGAACCTTTATCACGGGGAAACGATCTATCAGCTCAAGGGCGACAAACGCTTCAACGCGCTCAAATACGTGCAGATCTATCACAGATATAAAAATAACGTAAGGGGGGATCCGGATGACAAATTTTTGGGATTATAATGTCTGGGGCTTTCTGAACCTTTTTGCGGTGCTGCTGGTGAGCCTGCTGGCCGCCAACGCCCTGAAGCGGGTCTTCCGCTTTCTGGAGGCCTCTCTGATCCCCACCTCGGTGCTGGCGGGCGCGCTGCTGCTGCTGGCTTCGGAGGCGGTGCGCATCCTTACCGGCACGGAGATCTTCGAGACCTGGTTTTTCAACCACAATGGTATCGAAATGCTGGAGCTGCTGACCTACCACATGCTGGGCCTGGGCTTTGTGGCCTCCACCTTCAAAAGTGCCGGCGGGAAGCTGGGACGGAAGCGCACGACGGAGATCTTTGATACCGGCGTGACCACCGTTTCCAACTATCTGATCCAGGGCGTGCTGGGCCTGATCATCTCCCTGATCGCGGCGGCGGTGATGACCAAGGGCTTCTTTCCCGCCGCGGGCGTGCTGCTGCCCTTCGGTTACGGCCAGGGCACCGGGCAGGCCATGAACTACGGCAACATCTATGAGACCCAATACGGCTTCGCGGGCGGCAAGAGCTTCGGCCTGACCATCGCGGCCCTGGGCTTCCTGTCTGCCAGCATCGGCGGCGTCATCCACCTGAACATCCTGCGCCGCCAGGGGAAGATCAAGCCCCGGCAGACCGAGGAGGGGCAGCTCCGCTCCGAGCAGGTGCAGGCTGCCAACGAGATCCCGATGATGGACAGCATCGACAAGATGACCATCCAGGTGGCCTTTGTGGCCTCGGCCTATCTGCTGGCCTATCTGCTTATGCTGGGGCTGGGCGCGCTGCTGCCCGGGATGAAGGCCGTGGTCTACGGCTTCAACTTCCTGCTGGGCGTGCTGGCGGCCACCCTGGTGAAAACGACGCTCCGGCTGCTGAAAAAGGCGGGCGTGGTGAAGCGGGACTATGTGAACAGCTTTCTCATGACCCGCGTCAGCAACTTCTGCTTCGACCTGATGGTGGTGGCGGGCATCGCGGCCATCCGCCTCGGCATCCTGCAGGACTACTGGGGCGTGATCCTCATCATGGGCGTGCTGGGGGCGGTGCTGACCTACTTCTACAACCGCCTCGTCTCCAGGAAGCTGTTTCCGGCCTACGAGCAGGAGCAGTTTCTGATGATGTACGGCATGCTCACCGGCACGGCCAGCACCGGCACCATCCTCCTGCGGGAGATCGACAGCGACTTCAGGACTCCCGCGGCGGACAATATGGTTTACCAGAACTTCCCGGCCATCGTCTTCGGCTTCCCCATGATGCTGCTGGCGACCCTGGCTCCCCAGAAGCCCGTTCTGACGCTGCTGATCCTGATCGGCTTCTTCCTGGTGATGAATCTGATCCTCTTCCGCAGTCTGATCTTCCGCAAAAAGAGAAAAACGGAAAAACAGCAGTAAAAGAGCTTCCGGCGCATCGATTCCCGATGCGCCGGAAGACGTCGTATAGCCAAAGTCCCGTTGGGGACGGTTCAGCTGGATCCCTACAACAGCCCGGAATGCGGATCCGCAGCGAAAATCCGCCTCTCTCAACGCCGCACGTTCGCAGACGAGCCTGGGCAGGGGCGGCCTTTTCCCGCCCGTTCAGTTGTTGGTGCCGGAAAGGAAGCAGAGAGTGAAGCCCTCGTACTCGCAGAACATCAGGTCAAAGAGGAAAAAGAAGGGGCCCAGGCCCTCCGGCCCGTCCATCTCGTCCCGCAGAGAGTCCAGATCCGCCAGGGCGGTGACACGCACGGGAAGACCGAAGAGGCGTTCCGTCTCCTCGGCAATGGGCTGCCACACATCGCTTCCGCTGACCTCCCGCAGGGCTCCATGAAAGCCCTCTCGCACGGGGACGCAGGCTTGCTCCCGGCTTTTGATTTCAAAGAAATCGTAAAAAGCCCCCAGATAATCATTCGACGGAAGCGCCAGAACCGAAGTCTCATAGCGCATCGCCAGCCTGTCCAACTGCGCGGCCCTCTTTTCTACGCTTGGATCCGTGTGCATCGTCGTATCCTCCCGGCACTTTCCCGCAAGCCGCTCTGGGCGGCGGAATGGCTCAAAAGGTATGATACCCCTTTTCCGCAGGCTTGACAAGAGCCCCGCCCCGTGTTATGACACAGGATAGACAACAAGCAATTTGAAAGAGGGGAGACAGGATGCTTAGACTGATCGAGATCAACGAGGAAAACTGGCTGGCGGCGCGCCGCCTGTCCGTCCGGGAGGAACAGAAGGGCTTTCTGGACAGCGCCCTGGGCATCCTGGCGCGGGGCTACGTGTACCGGGCCAGCCGGGCGCGGGTCCTCGGCGTCGCGGAGGACGGGACGCTCCTGGGCCTGGCTCTGGTGAAGGATCTGGACGAGGAGCCAGCCTGCTACGATCTGCAGCAGTTTTTCATCGACGGGGCGTACCAGGGGAAGGGCTGCGGCACCGCCGCCCTGGGTCTGATCCTGGACGAGCTGAAAAAGGAGCGCAAATACGGCTGCGTGGAGGTCTGTGTCAAACGGGAGGACGCCTCTGCCCTGCGGGTCTATGAGAAGTGCGGCTTCGTTGACACCGGCTATGTGGACGAGGACGCGCCGGACTGTTTGAACCTGATGTATGTTTTTGAATAGAAGAAAAGCAGCAAAACAGCGCCTGCGGCGGCAGGCGCTGTTTTGCTGCGCTCAATCGGACAGGATCACCCGGTCTACGATCTCGTAGCCCTCGTCCAGCACCCGGGAGAACTCGACGGCGCGGACCCGGGCGGAAAAGGGCGTGAAGGCGGCGGACAGTCTGCGGCAGAGCTCCTTTAGATCCGCCCTCGGGTCATAGAGCAGGGTGACATGGGGACGCCAGCTTTCGTCCCGCGTCCAGCGGTCCAGCGCGTCCCCGAAGCGAGCCGCGATGCGGCGGTGGAGCGCGTCCAGCGCCCCGGCCTTCTCCGGCGAGGCCACGAGGATGGAGGTCTCCTCCAGCACCTCCAGCTTCCGGATCTCTGCGGAGAAGGCGGAGAGGCCTGCCAGCAGCTCCCGGCCGCCGCGGAGGAAGGCCGCTTCGTCCTCCCCCGTGTAGGCGGCGATGGTGATATGCCCGTAGAGGGGCCGCCTGGGCCCTCCCGGGACGGCGCGCCGCAGGGCGGCCAGCGTCTCCGTGGCGTCGTCGTCCAGTTTTGCGATCATACACAGCATGGCGCGCCTCCTCATGGGATCTGCCAGGTGGCGGTCAGGCTGTTCTGCCCCGGCACGGTCACAAAGCCCAGGGACTCATAGAGGGCCACGGCGGGGGCGTTGTTCACGTCCACCACCAGCATCAGCCCCTTCGGCAGGTTGCTTTCGATGGCCCTGGCCAGCAGCTTCCGGCCCCAGCCCTTCCGCCGGTAGGGCTCCAGCACCAGCAGATCGTAGATCTCGTTCTCCTCGTCGCCGCAGGTCATGTCCAGATAGCCCACGACTGCCTCTCCCTCCAGGGCCAGCAGCGCCCGGAAGCGGTCCGGCGCCTCGGCCACCTTGTCCCCGGTCCAGTAGACATCCGTGCTGTGGATGGCCTCGTACTGTGCCCGGGTTTGCGGGGACAGGAGCTCCACCCCGGCGGTGCCCAGCCTGGGCGGCGGCCCGGAAAAGACCATCCGCTGCTGCTCCGGGTCGAAGGACGCGCCCTTTTGCTCCAGCAGCTCCCGCAGCAGGGGGTTGCGGGGGTTGAACACGAAGTCCGCCTGATAGCCCGGGCAATTCTCCCGCAGCCAGTCCGCGATCTCCGCGCAGGCGGCGGCGTCCCGGGACAGGCCCGCCAGCATCTCCAAATAGCGCTCCTCCGGCAGGATCAGGAAGCTGAAGAGACCGGTCATCCGGTCCTTTTCATAGACGCCCAGCACTTGGCAGTCGGGCTCGTGCAGAGCCTCCATCAGGTTGAACCGGAGCTCCTCCGGCGTGGACAGCATGGGGTCGGAGTAGATGGGATCGGTGAGAAAAGCGGGAAGAAAGTCCCGAAACGCTTCCGGATCGGAAATGGGTCGGATCATGGCGGGCCTCCTTGTCGCTCTCGATGTGTCAATCTTCAAACTGTTTTTCCAGGATCAGGGCGTCATAGGGTCGGCCGTCCACGGTATAGGCCGCCGGGCGTCGCCTCAGCTCCGTGAAGCCCAGCTTCTCGGCGCAGCGGAGCATCCGCCGGTTGCCGCTCCAGGTCTCCAGCAGAAAGCGGCGCTCCCCCAGGCCCCGGTAGTAGTCCATAAAGGCCGCCAGCGCCCGGCCGCCCAGGCCCTTGCCCCAGGCGTCCATTTCGCAGATCTCGATGCCGAGGGCCCGGATCGCGCCGTTTTCCGGGGCGTTTTTGCGCGGGTCGATGCGCTCCCAGGCCAGCGGCTCGCCCTTTTCGTCCAGATAGTAGGAGGAGACCAGCCCCAAGTGCCGGCCCTCCGCCTCGATCTCCAGACGCCAGCGGATGGCGTCCTCCCGCAGGGACGCCATGAGCTCCAGCATGTCCCGGCGCAGCTCGTCAGGATCCACGGGCTCCAGGGCCATCCAGGGGGTGTCCGCATAGAACCATGCCGTGTCCGTGTTCGTCCAGCGCAGCTCGTCCTCCACATCGGAGAGCCGATAGTCCCGCAGCACCAGACCGTCACAGGATAGGGTCATATCACGCCTCCTTGTCGCTCCGGTCTCAGGTGTGGGAAAGGGTGGGAAGCCGCAGGCGGCGCAGGGCAAAGGGGTTTTTGCGCCCGCCGAGAACGAACAGGCCGCCGTCCTCCTCCACGGGGGCGCAGACCATGCCGTTGGGATCCCCGGGCGTAAAGCCCAGCGTGACCCGGGAAACGCCCGGCCTTGCCAGGGCGCACAGCGCGTCGCTCAGAGAGATGCCGGCCGGGCAGAACAGCTCGTGCAGCAGCAGGGTGTCTCCGTCGTATTCCGCGACGGCCGCCGCGTCCAGGTCGTCCAGAAAGAAGACGCAGTCCCGCAGAAAGCCGGTACAGTAGAACATCAGAAGGCCGGTCTCCCCCTCCATGGCCGCGGCGCTGAAGGGATTGCCCCGGGCGCGGCAGCGCAGCAGCTTCTCACAGTCTGCCGCGCGGTCGGGATCAAAGGGGGAAACCCCGGAGCCCGTTCCTCCGGGCATGGGAAGGGAGCAGGCATGTTCCGTCGCGGGGGAGAAGCCGAAGCGGGGATAAAAGTCCGTCACGGCGTCGTTGGCGTAGAGATAAACCATGTCGCTGTCCGCCGTCTCCCGGAGCACCTGCTCCATCAGGCGGCGCTGCAGGCCCTGCCCCCGCCATTCCGGGGCGGTCATGACGGTGCCGAGCTGGGTCGCCCGCAGGCGTTCCCCCGCCAGGTCAAAATCGATACGCGTGGCGGAGATGTTCGCCACGACCTGACCGTCGGCCACCAGGGCGTGAGGCGTGTAGGCGGTGCGCCCGTCCGCCCACCAGCCCCGGGCGTACCAGTCGGCGAAATCAAAGCCGAAACAGCGCCGGGTAAGCGCGTTGAAAGATGCGCGCAGGGCGTCGTTGTCGCGCAGATCGCTGTGGTATTCCAGATGCATGAGAAAAACCTCCTCAAACAGGATGCGCCGGAGCGGATCAGGACTTGGGCTGCGCGCCGGCCGCGGCTTTTTTCCGCCGCCGCGTCCTCCGCGCCTTCAGCACCAGGGGGATCAGCAGGATCAGATGGAAGGCCAGCAGGTACAGACCCAGCATCATCAGGGGATTGATCCACTCCTTCCCCGCCTCGCGGAAGCGAGTGGCCAGGCCCTCGAAGAAGGGGACGCTTCCCAGATAGCGGTAGAGCATAAAGTCAAAATCAAAGAGAAAGTTGAGGGCGATCGCCGGCACGGAGGCGATAAGATGGAAGGCGTAGCCCAGAAAAACACAGGAGTAGCGGAGATCCAGATAGTCCGTCACGAGGATCAGCAGGCCGAGAAACACCATCAAAAAGTGCCAGAGCATGGTATAGAGCGCCCCGAAGGACAGGAAGGGATACCATTTCAGGGCGTTCATGAACAGCATGACGGCAAAGCCCCCCAAAATGCCGCCGGTGACGAGCCAGCACTCCGCCATGCGCTTCAGCTTCCCCTTGCCGAAGCCCGCCAGCAGCGCCGCCGGCATGATGACGGAGCAGGTGTCGAAGGGCATCAGCCAGGTGTTGCAGGCGCCGGTCACGCGGATGTCATAGACGGACTCCCATATGGTCTTGCCGATGTAAAACAGCGTCAAAAACACGCCGACGGCGCGGATGATGGCCAGCACCCGGCGCTTGGAGCTCTTGCGCAGCAGCGCCAGCAGCAGCACAAGCAGCACGGCGGAGATCGCCAGATACAGCCACTGGGCCAGACCGCCGTAGTCCTGCCCCGTATAGCCCTGGATGTTGTATTTGTATTCAAAAAAACCGTAATCGCCGGTAAACATAGGCGCCTCCCGTGCAGATAATACGCATTTGCGCGGCGCGCGCACGGCGCCGCCGAAGGAGCGTCCTTATCATAGCACATTCGGAACGATACTTCAATCACGCGTTTTGCCCCGGCGGAAAGCGTCGGTTTCTGTGGACAAGGGCGGCCCGCGATGGTACAATACTGCAGGAACAAAGAAAACGGAGGCTTCGCCATGCTTTGGAACGCGAAAAACGGGACGCTGTCCCTGGGAAATGCGAAAATGCGCTACGTGTCCTTCGGGCGGGGGGAGCGGATCCTGGTGCTGCTCCCGGGACTGTCCGACGGGCTGGCCACCGTGGAGGGGAAGGCGCTGCTGCTGGCCCCGCCCTACCGGCGCTTTTTCAAAAACTGGACGGTGTATATGTTCAGCCGGAGAGAGGAGCTGCCGGAGGGGGCCACCGTACAGGACATGGCGGAGGATCAGATCAGAGCCCTGGAGACGCTGGGGATCCGCAGGGCCTGTGTGGTGGGCGTGTCCCAGGGCGGGATGATCGCCCAGGCCATGGCGGCGGCCCACCCGGAGCGGGTGGAGAAGCTGGTGCTGGCGGTGACCGCGCCCCGGGCCGACGAGGGCGTCCGCGACTGCGTGGAGGGCTGGATCCGTCTGGCGGAGCGGGGAGAACACCGGAAGCTGATGATCGACACGGCGGAGCGGAGCTATTCGGAAAAGACCCTGCGGGGCTACCGGCTCCTGTACCCGATCCTGGGCATGGTCGGCAGACCGAAGAGCTACCGGCGCTTTCTCATCAACGCCCGGGCCATCCTCTCCTTCGACATGAGCCGGGAGCTGGATCGCATCGTCTGCCCCACCTTGATCCTGGGCGGCGAAGCGGATCGGATCGTGGGCGCGCAGGGCTCCGCGGCACTGCACGCGGGAATCGCCGGGAGCGAGCTGCACCTCTACCCGGGCCTGAGCCACGCCGCCTATGAGGAGGCCCCGGACTTCTGGGAGCGGGTGCGCTGCTTCCTGGAGAAGAAAACAGAAAAAGGAAAGGAGCAAACGCCATGCTGACACTGGAACGGGCAAAGGAGCTGAACGCCTCCATGGTCACCCAGGAGGCCCTGCTGCTGCATGAGAAGAACGTCTGCTACGCCATGGGGGCCATGGCCGCCCACTTCGGGGAGGATCCCGAGCGCTGGCAGGCCATCGGCATGCTGCACGACTATGACTATGAAAAATACCCGGAGGAGCATCTGCGGCACACCCGGGAGCCGCTGCTGGCCGCCGGGGTGGATCCGGAGGACGTGCGGGCCATCCTCAGCCACGGCTGGGGCCTCTGCAGCGAGGTAAAGCCCGAGACGAATCTGGAAAAGAGCCTCTACACCGTGGACGAGCTCACCGGGATCATCCAGGTCTGCGCCCGGATGCGGCCCCGGGGGATCCGGGATCTGGAGGTCAAGAGCTTTCTCAAGAAGTTCAAGGACAAAAAGTTTGCCGCCAAATGCGACCGGGATGTGATCCTGCGGGGCTGCGAGCTGCTGGGGATGGAGCTGCGGCAGGTGGCAGAGCTCTGCATCGAGGGCATGCGCCCCCACGCGGCGGAGCTGGAGCTGCTGGGCACGGAGCCGGAGGATTGAAGCCCGCGGCGGATCAACACATCGTGCGCTCCGGGCAGGGGCGCCGTTTGGAGTCGGAATCATGCTGAAAACACAAAAGGAGACGCTGCTGAACGGCTGCCGCCTGGTTTTCCTGCTGGGCGTGCTGGCCGTGCTTCTGCTGGGCCTGGGCAAAACGCTGCTGCGGCCCGGGGAGATCAACTACTATGAGAACCGCCCGGCCGCGCAGCCCGCGCCGCTGAGCGCCCGGGGCTTTTGGGACGGCAGCTTTCAGGACGCCCTGGAGACCGCCCTGGCCGATCAGGTTCCCGGGGCGCTGCGCTTGAAAAAAGCATACAACGACGGCAACTCCGCCCTGCTTCTCACCGCGCTGCGCTGGCAGAACGCCCGGCACCCGGAGCTGTTTTACCGCATCAACGGCATTTACATCCAGGGAGATCGGGCGCTCTGGGAGCCCTTTGACCCGGAGCCCCTGATGCCGGAGGTGGAGGCTACCGCCGAGGGCTTCCGGCGGGCCATGGCCGACAATCCCGGGCTGCCCTTCTATTTCTATTTTGTGGAGTCCGATGCGGTGATGGACTTCCGCACCGGGGAGAAGACGCCCTTTTATGAGCTGCTCTGTTCTCTGCTGGCGCTGCCGGAGGAGCGCTGCGGCCGCTTTGAGGTCTCGGACTACGGGGAGTTCTGCCGCCTGTTTTTCCGCACCGATCACCATTGGAACCATCGGGGCTCCTATCTGGGCTATACCCAGGTTCTGCGCCTGCTGGGCTGCCGGGAAGAACCCCTGCAGCCGCTGGAGGAGCTGGAGCTGCCGGTGGCGCTCTGCGGCAGCAAGGCCAGACAGGCGGGACTGACGGAGCTGACCGAGCCCTTCACCGCCTACCGCTTCGCCTATCCGACGCTGGGGACGGACTTCGGCCACGAGGAGGCCTTTTTCGCGGGCAACTGCGAGCTGGAGCTCAATTACGGAACCTTCTACGGCGGAGACGACGGCCTGGTGATCTTCGACACCGGACGGGAGGATCGGCCGGATCTGCTGATCATCGGCGATTCCTACGACAACGCGGTGCTCAAGCTCATCGCCTGCCACTACCACAGGACGTACAGCGTGGATCTGCGCAACTACGCCCGGGAGCAGGGGGAGAGCTTCCGCCTGGGGGACTTCTGCCGGGAGCATCCGGTGGATCTGGTGCTGATCCTGGCCAGCCAGGTGGTCTTCTGCGGCGACTACATCCTGGAGGGCTGAGATGGTATTCAGCAGTCTGAGTTTTCTGTTTTTCTTCCTGCCCTGCACGGCGCTGCTCTACTACCTGGGGCGGGGGCGCCGCTGGCGAAACGGCGTGCTGCTGGCCGCCTCCCTGCTGTTTTACGCCTGGGGAGAGCCGCGCTACCTGCCGGTGCTGCTGGCCGCGGCGGCCATCGCCTGGCTGGGGGGCCTGTGCATGGCGCGGGGCGGCCGCTGGAAAAAGCCGGCCTTCGTCCTCACGGTGATCCTGCTGCTGGGGAATCTGTTTTTTCACAAATACCTGGGCTTCGCCCTGGAAAACCTGAGTCTGCTGCTGGGCCGGGCGCTGCCCGCGGCCAGGGTGGCCCTGCCCCTGGGCATCAGCTTTTACACCTTCCAGATCCTCTCCTACGTGATCGATCTGCACCGGGGGCGGGTGCGGGTGCAGCGGAGCTTCCTCTCGCTGCTCCTGTATGTGAGCCTGTTCCCCCAGCTCATTGCCGGGCCCATCGTCCGCTACCAGGAGGTGGAGGGCGCGCTGACCCTGCGCAGGGAGAGTCTGGCGGAGCTGGCCCGGGGACTGGAGCGCTTCTGCCTGGGCCTGGGCAAGAAGGTTCTGCTGGCAAACGCCGCCGCCCGCCTGGCGGAGACGGTCTACGCCGGCGACCCCGCGATCTACGGGGCGGGGGCCCTGTGGCTGGCGGCCCTGGCCTACACCCTGCAGATCTATTTTGACTTCTCCGGCTACTCGGACATGGCCATCGGCCTGGGGCGCATGTTCGGCTTCCGCTTCCCGGAGAACTTCAACTACCCCTATACCGCCCTGTCCGTCACGGACTTCTGGCGGCGCTGGCATATCTCGCTGTCCTCCTGGTTCCGGGACTATGTGTACATCCCCCTGGGCGGAAACCGGGTCTCCCGGCCCCGCTGGGTGCTGAACCTGCTGATCGTCTGGGGCCTCACGGGCCTCTGGCACGGGGCGAGCTGGAACTTCGTGCTCTGGGGACTCTATTACGGGCTGCTGCTGGTGCTGGAAAAGCTGTTTCTCGGACGCCTGCTGGAGAAGTGCCCCAAGGTTCTGCGCTGGGGCCTCACCTTTCTGGCGGTCATGCTGGGCTGGGTGCTCTTTGATCTGACGGATTTCGGGCTGCTTGCCGATGTGCTGCGCCGCATGTTCCTGCTGGCGCCCACCGACTGGGCGGCGGTACTGGCGGACGATATCGGCCTGGTCAAGGCGGTCTTTGTGCTGCCGCTGGGGCTGATTTGCTCCCTGCCCCTGGCCCGGAGACTGCGGGAGGCGGAGGGCACGGGCGCGGAGCTCGCGCGGATGGGGCTGAGCCTGGTTTTGCTGCTGCTGAGCCTGACGATGCTTTTCAGCACCCGCTACAATCCCTTTATCTACTTCCGGTTTTGAAAAAGCCCGTCATGGCGGCCCGGCGCCGCGCGCCGGCGCGGGATCCGGTTTTCCGCTTCACGCAAGCCATCCCGCGGTCTATCCGCAAAAAAACCGAGCGGTTCGGACGAACCGCTCGGTTTTTTATCGGGAACGGGGATCAGAAGTATTTGCCGCTGTCCCACATGGCAGCGCAGGCGGCCAGCGACATATAGGTCTGCTCCGGCGCGTCGCTGCGGGAGGAGATGGCGATGGGGATCTTCGCCCCCACCAGGATGCCGCAGCCCTGGGCGCCGGCGTTGTGCTGCAGGATCTTGATCATCAGGTTCCCGGACATCAGATTCGGCACCACGATCCCGTCGAACTCACCGCAGGCGGGGCAGTCGTAGCCCTTGAGACGCGCGGCCTCCTTGCTCATGATCAGGTCGTAGGCGATGGGGCCGTAGAGCTCGCAGTCGGCGATGGGGCGGGACTGATGCTCACGCACCATGGTCTGATCCTCCACGGTGTCCCGCATCTGGTAGCTGGGCTTTTCCACCAGACTCAGCAGGGCGATGTTGGGGTGCTGGATGTCAAAGACCCGCAGGGCCTTGACCATGTTGCGCACGACCTCCTTCCGGCCCTGTACGCTGGGATTGATCAGCAGGGTCACGTCGGAGACGGCCAGGAGCTTCTCATAGCCGGGCACCTGCAGAAACACCACGTGGGTGACCAGCGCGTCCTCCTTGATTAAGTGGTTGGCCTTGTTCAGCACCGGCATCAGGAAGTCCCGGGTCTGGGTGTTGCCGCGCAGCAGGGCGTCGGCGTCCCCGGCGTTGATCATCTCGATGGCGAACTGCACCGGATCCGTATCCCGGCCCACGGGCTGCAAGGTGTAGGGTCTCTGGGAGAAGCCGAGCTCCTCCAGCATGCGGGTGATCTTGCTCTCCCGGCCCACCAGGATGGGCTCCACAAAGCCGTCCTCCTGGGCCGCAAACAGACCGCGGAGGATGTTTTCCACGTCCGCGCCGGCGACGGCGACCCGCATGGGGCGCCTGGCGGCCTTGGCCTTTTCGATGATGGTGTTGAATTCCTTGGCGTAGGGATTGTTCATGGCGTTCTCCTCCTTATGGATCTCAGGTGTCCAGATAGGCCCGCAGCAGCTCGTAGCATGCCCGCAGGCCGTCGATGTGGGTGCGTTCATAACCGTGGGAATTGGCGGTGCCGGGCCCGATGGCCGCATGGCGGATGTCGTAGCCGGCCACCACGCTGGGGTCGCAGTCGGTGCCGTAGTGGGGGGTGAAAATATCCATCACATAGTCCACGCCCGCCCGGATCGCGGCGGCGCGCAGTTCGTTGGTCAGGCCCCAGTGGTAGGGGAAGCGGGAGTCCTTGGCGAAGATGGACACCTTCCGCTCGTCGGAGTTCTGATCCGGCCCGGTGGGGGCGATGTCCACGGCGATCATATCCTCCACGTCCTCCGGCAGAACCACGGTGCCGTGGCCGATCTCCTCATAGAAGGCGAAGTAGGCGTAGACCTTGCGCGTGAGGGCGGCCCCCTCGTCCTTCAGAGCCTTCATCAGCGTCAGCAGCACGGCGGCGCAGGCCTTGTCGTCGATAAAGTGGGACTTCAGATAGCCCTTGGCGTAGACGAAGCGCGGCTCCAGCGCGATGATGTCCCCCGTCTCGATGCCCAGGGCCCGGGTATCGGCGGCGGATTTCACGTTTTCGTCCAGCACCACGCAGACGTTGGTGCGGAAGTCCGGCGCGACGGTGCGCAGCTCCTCCTCCGTCACGTGGATGGAATTGGGCGTGCGGCAGACGGAGCCAGTGTAGACCTTCCCGTCCCGGGTGTGGACGCGCACGTTCTCCATCATGCAGTAGAAGGGGTAGAGCCCGCCCACGGGGCAGACGTTCAGCGTGCCGTCGGCGTTCAGGTGCCGCACCATCAGGCCGATATCGTCCAGATGGGCGGTGATGCAGAGAGCCTTTCCCTCGCCGCCCAGGTCGGCGATCACGCCGCCCTTGCGGATGCGCGTATAGGGATAGCCCAGCTCCTCCAGCATCCCGCAGAGCAGCGCCTGGCACTGCTCATACTGGCCGGTGGTGCTGTCCACCGCCAGGAGCTTTTCAAATACTTCCAGACAGTACTTTTCGTCAAATTCGATCATGTTCGCTTCCTCTTATCCCAGGTTTCCGGTGGCGTACATGGCGGCGCTCAGCGCCACCACGGGGGCCGTCTCGCAGCGGAGGATCCGCTGGCCCATGGAGCAGATGCGCAGCCCCGTAATGCGGGCCAGATCCGCCTCAAAGGGGGCGAAGCCGCCCTCGGGCCCGGTGATCAGGGCCAGGGTCTTCACGTCCCGATGGGCCTCCAGCACGGCGTTCAGACTCTCCCGCTCGCCGGTCTCGTAGAGGAAGAGACCCAGCTCCTTCTGCACGGCCGCGTTCAGGGCATCGGCAAACTCGCCGATCCAGTCCACCTTCGGGATGATGCCCCGGCCGGACTGCTTGGCGGCCTCCTCGCTGATGCGCTGCCAGCGCTCCAGCTTCTTCTCCGGCGCGTCGGGCCGGGCCACGCAGCGGCTGGACTGGAAGAACAGGATCTCCTCCGCGCCGGCCTCCACGCATTTCTGGATGATATACTCGGTCTTGTCCCCCTTGGGCAGACCGCAGAGCACCGTGACCTTCACGGAAGGCTCCGCCGGGCAGGGGACGACCTCGACCACCTCCACCTGGGCCTGCTCCTTGTCGGCTTGAACCAGGCGGCACCGGTAGTCGGTGCCCTTCCCGTCGCAGATGACCACGTCCTCGCCGGGCTTGAGGCGCAGCACCTTCACGTGCTCCGCGTCCCGGCCGCGGATGATCGCCGTTCCGCCGGCGATATTGGTTCCCGCCATGAAAAATCTAGCCATTGCCGTTCCCGTCCTGTATCAAAAGTCTGCTTTATTATCGCACAGTTTTCACCGCTTTGCAAGAGCTGTCATAGGCTGGCATGAAGGAAAAAAGGAGGGGATTGTGGTGGAAAACGCGACAGATCGGGAATTTGCCCGGCGGCTGCGGAGCTTCGAGACGGTATGGAGGCGCGTCAGCGCGGCGAAGGCGCCCCGGGAGACGGCGGAAAAGCTCGGCGTGAAGCTGATGCCGCGGCAGTCCTGCCGCCGGCGCTGCGGGAGAAAGTGAACGGCGAACCGTGAAGGGCGCCGTAGGGGCCGAGCGAAGCTTGGTTCGTCGCACGTTTCTCGCGCGTCGCCATGCCCTCGGCGGCCCGCGGACACGGGACGCGGTTCGTCCGCGCCGCGGGGTCTCATCCGCCCCGCGGCGCTGCGGTGCGAAATCCGCCGCTCCGAATCCGAATCCTCTTGACCCGGCGCGGATTTGGATTATAATAATTAGGTACGACAGATCATACAGAGACAGGAGGACGTCCTATGCCTACCACCTGGAACCGCTCCCCCGAGGAGTTTCACAAAATCTATCTGGCCAATACGGACGCTTTTTACCGCATCGGCCGCAACGACCTGGCCAAGGAGCTGGACGACTTTATGACCCGCTGCGCCCTTGGTCTCTGGAGCCGGGCGGGCAGCATCGGCGAACGGCACGTGGAGATGGCCAACCAGATCTATTCCCGCGGACAGGCCAGCCCCCGCTGGCTGCTCTGGAACCTGACCGGCGCCGCCTGCCGGGAGGATGTGTTCATGCCGCCGGTGTTCTTCTGGAACCTGGCGGAGAGCGACGCCAAGCGCGGCACCGAGACCTCCCGCACCTTCATCCGGATGCTGACCAACATCCTGCTGTACCTGGCCGCCGTGGACGACGACGTGACCTATGCCGAGGCCGCCTACATCACCGACTGCACCGACCGGCTCACCGCCATCTGCGACACCACCGGCGTGAAGAAGAGCCGGGACGGGCTCAACCCCCTGGACTACGTGACCAGCGGGGAGCCCAGCTTCCAGGACAAGCACAAGCCCTCCGCCCAGCCCTCCGCCCAGTCCGCCGGCGGCGAGACCAAGACGGAAACCGAGGCCAAGCCCGCGGAGGAGGAGAAAAAGCCCAGCTTCGACGAGCTGATGGAGGAGCTGGAGAGTCTGGTGGGTCTGGACGAGGTCAAAAAGGACGTCAAGAACCTGATGAACCTGGTGAAGGTCCGCAAGCTCCGTCAGCAGCATGAGCTGCCCGTGCCGCCTATGAGCCTGCACATGGTCTTCATGGGCAACCCCGGCACCGGCAAGACCACCGTGGCGCGGCTGATCAGCGGGCTCTACGCCGCCATCGGCGTGCTGTCCAAGGGGCAGCTGGTGGAGGTGGATCGCTCCGGGCTGGTGGCCGGCTACGTGGGCCAGACCGCCCTCAAGACCCAGGAGGCCATCAAGTCCGCCCTGGGCGGCGTGCTTTTCATCGACGAGGCCTACTCCCTCTCCTCCGGCGGCGAAAACGACTTCGGCCGGGAGTCCATTGAGACGATCCTGAAGGCCATGGAGGATCACCGGGACGATCTGATCGTCATCGTGGCGGGCTACACCGTGCCCATGGAGAAGTTCATCCACTCCAACCCCGGCCTGGAATCCCGCTTCAACAAGTATTTCTTCTTCCCCGACTATAACGGGGAGCAGCTCATGGAGATGTTCCGCATCCGCTGCAAAAAGAACGGCTACACCATGACCGGGGAGACGGAAAAGGCCGCCGTGGCGCTCTTTACCCGGCTCTACGAGGAGCGCACCGAGAACTTCGGCAACGGCCGCGACGTGCGCAACGTCTTTGAGGACATGGTGGTGCGCCAGGCCAACCGGGTGGCCGTTATGGAGGATCCCGGCAAGGAGGATCTGATGGCCGTGCTGCCCGAGGATCTGGAGGATCGGGAGGAGACGGAGGCGCAGTCCGAGGCCCCCGCGGAGGAGCCCCCTTCCGCGCCGGAGGCACGGGAGCCTGCGTCCGAGGAGAACGGGACGCCCTGACCGAGACAAAGCGCGCGTCCCCCGGGAGACCTGAAACAACATAGAATAGAGGAGAAAAGCCATGTGGAAATGTCCGCGCTGTGAGACGGAAAACAGCGACAACAGTGCGTTCTGCCCGGTTTGCGGGGAGACGCAGCAGCACGCGCAGGCGCAGCGGCCTCGGGCAGCGGCCGGCTGGCCGACGCAGCAGACGCCCTCTGCGGGCTATGGTGCGCCGGCGAAAAAGAGCGGCAGCAAGACCCTGATCTGGGTGCTGGTGGCCCTGTTGATCCTGGCCCTGGGGGTCGGCGGCTTCTTCGCCTACAAGGCCGGCGTCTTCGGCGGCGGCTCGAACACGTCCGCGCCCGTTCTCCCGCCGGCGAGCGGAAAGGGAGGAAGCAGCGAAGTCAAGAGCGAAGGCGGCCTGGTCGGCGTGTCCATGCCCACCAGGGATCTGCAGCGCTGGAACCAGGACGGCGAGAACCTGAAGAAGGAACTGGAGGCCGCCGGTTACACCGTTGACCTGCAGTTCGCCAACAACGAAGTGGCCACCCAGGTCTCCCAGATCGAGAACATGATCGCCAACGGCGCCAAGGTTCTGGTCATCTCCGCCATCGACGGCAACTCTCTGGGCACCGTTCTGGCCCAGGCCAAGGAGAAGGGCGTTTCCGTCATTGCCTATGACCGTCTGATCATGAACTCTGACGCAGTCTCCTACTACGCCACCTTCGACAACTGGCTCGTCGGCGTGAAGCAGGGCGAGTACATCGAAGAGCAGCTCGGTCTGAAGGACGGCAAGGGCCCCTTCAACATCGAGTTCATCACCGGCGACCCCGGCGACAACAACATCAACTTCTTCTTTGACGGCGCCATGAGCATCCTGCAGCCCTATCTGGACAACGGCCAGCTGGTCTGCCCCTCCGGCCAGACCGATAAGGCCACCGTCGCCACTCCCGAGTGGAGCACCCAGAAGGCCCAGGAGCGTTTTGAGAACATCCTGAGCACCTACTATGCCGACGGCAGGCAGCTGGACGCCGTTCTGGCCTCCAACGACTCCACCGCCTGCGGCGTTGAGACCGCTCTGGCCGCGCTGTACACCAACTCCGTGTACCCCGTCATCACCGGTCAGGACTGCAACATCGCCAACATGAAGAACCTGATCGAGGGCAAGCAGGCCATGTCCGTGTTCAAGGACACCCGCACGCTGGCCTCTAAGACGGTCGAGATGGTCGACGCGCTGATGAAGGGCACCGAGCCCCCCGTGAACGACACCAAGACCTATGACAACGGCACCGGCATCATCCCCAGCTTCCTGTGCGAGCCCGTGGTCTGCACCGCTGAGAATTATTGGGAGCTGCTGGTCGAGTCCGGCTACTACACCGCTGACCAGCTCAAGTAATATCTTTTCTCACCCCTGCAAGCATTCGCCCCGGGCATACGCCCGGGGCGAATGCTTGCAGGGAAGAGCTCTCCCGACTATCTGCAAAAAGCGCAAAAAAACCCCGCAAAATCGCGCAAAAAACTCTTGCATTTCGGGAACAATTCTTATATAATGTCAAGGCATTTCGCATGGAGGCGGACTTTTTCCCATGTGGCTCTCGCGACGGAGCTTGGGAGAGGGGTGGAAACCTCCAGAGGAAATAACAATTTTGAAAAGGAGAAAAAAGCAAATGTCTGTCGTATCCATGAAGCAGCTGCTGGAAGCCGGTGTCCACTTCGGTCACCAGACCCGCCGCTGGAACCCCAAGATGGCCGAGTACATCTACTGCGAGCGCAACGGCATCCACATCATCGACCTGCAGAAGACCGTGAAGAAGCTGGAGGAGGCCTACGCCTTCGTGCGTGACCTGGCTGCCAACAACGGCACCATCCTCTTCGTCGGCACCAAGAAGCAGGCCACCGACGCTGTCCGCGAGGAAGCCTCCCGCGTGGGCATGTACTACGTCAACGCCCGCTGGTTGGGCGGTATGCTCACCAACTTCAAGACCATGCGCACCCGCGTGGATCGTCTGGCCCAGCTCAAGAAGATGCAGGAGGACGGCACCTTCGACATGCTGCCCAAGAAGGAAGTCATGCACCACCTGGGCGAGATGGAGAAGCTGGAGAAGTACCTGGGCGGCGTCAAGGAGATGAAGAAGCTCCCCGGCGCCATGTTCGTGGTCGATCCCCGCAAGGAGCACAACGCCATCGCCGAGGCCCGCAAGCTGCACATCCCCATCGTCGCCATCGTCGACACCAACTGCGACCCCGATGAGGTCGATTACGTGATCCCCGCCAACGACGACGCCATCCGCGCCATCCGTCTGATCGCCGCCACCATGGCCAACGCCGTGCAGGAGGGCAACCAGGGCGCCGACGCCGCGGTTGAGGAAGCCCCCGCCGCCCCCGTCGAGGAATAATCTGAGGATAATACAGGAAGGGGCGCGTCAAACGCCCCTTTTTCCATGATTTTTACAGGAGGAATAATAAAATGGCTTTTACCGCTCAGGATGTCAAGGCTCTGCGTGAGATGACCAACGTCGGCATGATGGACTGCAAGAAGGCGCTCCAGGCTACCGACGGCGATATGGAAAAAGCAGTCGACTGGCTGCGTGAGAAGGGCCTGGCCAAGGCCGCCAAGAAGGCCGGCCGCGTGGCCGCCGAGGGCATGGCCTATGCCCGCGTCTGCCCCGAGTGCGGCGTCGGCGCCGTGGTCGAGGTCAACTGCGAGACCGATTTCTGCGCCAAGAGCGAGGCCTTCCAGCAGTTCGTGAAGGACATCTGCAAGATCGTCCTCACCGACGCCCCCGCCGATGTGGCCGCTCTGATGGAGTGCAAGTACCCCGGCCGTGAGCTGACCGTCGCCGGCATCATGCCCGAGAAGGTCATGTCCATCGGCGAGAACCTGCAGATCCGCCGCTTCGTCCGCTTCGCCGAGCCCGTGAACGTGGCTTACGTCCACGCCGGCGGCACCCACGGCGTGCTGGTGAACCTGGCCGTGGAGGGCGGCATCGACGCCACCGAGATCGGCAAGAACGTGGCCATGCAGATCGCCGCCATGAATCCCAAGTACTGGGACAAGACTCTGGTTCCCCAGGCCGACATCGACCATGAGCTGGAGGTCCAGGTGGCCCTCATGAACAACGACCCCAAGATGGCCGCCAAGCCCCAGGCGATCAAGGAGAAGATCGCTTCCGGCAAGATCAACGCCTTCTACAAGGAAAACTGCCTGCTGCAGCAGGACTTTGTCCGCTCCGACCTGTTCCAGGGCTCCGTCGAGGGCTACATCGCCGACGCCGCCAAGAAGCTGGGCGGCTCCGTGAAGTTCATCAACGCCGTGCACTTCGTCAAGGGCGAGGGCATCGAGAAGAAGGAAGAGGACTTCGCCGCCGAGGTCGCCGCCCAGATGAACATGGGCAAGTAAGGCTTGGCAGACGGGATTCGACCCCATGCCGGTTTGCGCGGGCAGATTTAGGCTGAAGCTTCGTTCCGGCTCTTGGAAAAACAGGAGCCCAGCAAGCGAGGCGGGACAAAAAGATCCGAAAGGGGACGCTCACAGGCGCTATGTGTTCGGAGCCCGTCAGCCTTCGGCGGCTTTCCGGCGTTTACCGCCGGAAAGGTCAGCGGTTCGATCCCGCTTATCTCCACCAGGCACAGGATGAAAGGCTTGATTTCTTCGGAGATCAAGCCTTTTTGTTTCCCCAATCAATATCGGGAGGATGCTGGCTGCTTCCACCGCCGTTCAAGCACCCTCCCCCTGCCGAAAAAGGCCGTTTCCACGTTCAAAAGATCGTGAAAGCGGCCTTTTTTGCTGCCCGGAAATGTGTCTCACCGTGAGACACAATTAAGTAAGCTCCCCTTTCGCGTTCCCCCTGCGTGTCGAAGGCACGCCCCCTTGGTTTGCCTGTTGTCCGATATTTTTTTAAGCAAAATACACTTGCCGAACGGAGAATAATATGAGATAATCATCCGGGCAGAAAACGGGGATGGGGTGATGATTTGAAGCTTTCCTGGATGGGACGGTATCGTGAGCTCGTGCGCGCTCTGGTTTATTACGCGAACTCAACAAGCAGGAGCGCCAACGCGGTCAAAAACGGGAACGGACGCTACAAGCTGAACCAGAACGAATATCAGATCCTGGAATACATCTGCGAGTTCGAAGACGAGAACCGAATCATGGCGGACATCTCGAGGGATACCGGGATCCTGCAGAGCATCGTGACAAAGTCAACCAAGCGGCTTGTGGAGCTGAAGCTGGTAGAGCGGTACCACATCCCCGGCAACCGGAAATCCATCATTCTGAAGCCCACCGCCCTCGGGAAGGAAGTATATCTTGAATACGCCGGCGAGGTGCAGAGCGTGTTTCAGGAATTCTTCCGCGCTCTGGAAACGGCGGACGACCGCGAGCTCAGCCTGTTTGAACACGCGGTCAGGATGCTCGGCGGCGACTGGGGCAATGCGCCAGACCGCATCTTGCTTGAGCGAATTGACCAATAAATCGCAACGGCTCATCCGATTTCGGGTGGGCCGTTGTAGCTTTTACACAAAAATGAAGCAATTTATTTGTAAACAAATAATATTGTTCATTTGTGAATATTCTGTTATACTTGTTTCAAGCTTCCCAATGGGAGAAAAATCAAGAAAGAAGGAGAAACGGAGCTATGAAAAAACGTACAAAAATCGTCCTCGCCATTGCCCTGTGCCTCTGCCTGATCAGCGGAATTTTCGCGTCGCTGGTTCAATCTTCGTTCAACACGGTAAAAGTGGAAGATTTTAAGGTGATTGTTGATGACGGGCGCTATGTCAACGGCCAGATCTACATTCCCAAAGACGCCAGCCCCGAGAACAAGCTCCCCCTGATCGTGCTTTCGCACGGCAGCTACAACAACCTGGATCATCAGGATCAGAACATGATCGAGCTCAGCCGCCGCGGGTTTGTTGTGATCTCCACCGACGCGTACGGCCACGGTTCTTCCACCGTGACCGGCACCGGCCTGGAGTTCACCAACATGCAGCATGTGATCGACTATGCCGTCGCCTCCTACACCTTCATTGACACGGAAAAGATCGGCGTCAGCGGGCACTCCATGGGCGGACAGATCACCACGGTGACCGTGGAGCACTACTTTGAGCAGGCGGCCAAGGAGCTCGGGCCCAACCTGGTTTCCGCGATCTGCACGGTCGGCTGGGATCCGCAGTACACCTCCTATGAATTTGAAGGCGTGGACGAGCCGGTCGACGTGGCCATCAACTGGGGCGTGATCGCCGCCAAGTATGACGAGTGGTTCTTCAAGGACGAGAACGGGGATCCCCGCGGATACCTGCAGAACCCGAACGCCGTCGCATTCGTCAACCAGCTGGATGGCGTCGACATCACCGAAGTGGAAAACCACAAGGTTTACAAAGGCACCATCGACGGCGAGGAGTACATCCGCGTCATCAATCAGAACGACGAGATCCACCCGCTGAACCACTTTTCCCGGAACAGCTGCCGCGACCTGATCAACTTCTTCTACGAAGCCTTCGGCGTGCCTGCCGGCCATGAGAAGATCGACGCCAACGACCAGATCTGGCAGTGGAAGGAATTTTTCAATCTCCTCGGCCTCATCGGCATTTTCCTGTTCCTCTTCCCCTTCGCGTCCCTGCTGATCCACGGGACGAAGTTCTTTGGGGAGCTCGCCCAGCAGGAGCCTGCGCCCGCCCCCGCCCTCTCGGACGGAAAGAAGAAGGCAAGGTACTGGATCGTTTTCGCGCTCAACACCATTCTCCCTGCGCTCCTCGTCATGCCCATCGCCTTTAAGCTCATCGGCAAAGAATTCTTCGTACCCACCACCTTTAACCGCTGGTTCGGCCAGCCCAATACCAACGAGCTCGCCGCATGGACGCTGGCCGTCGGTGTTGTGCTGCTTGCCGTGTTCCTGATCGCAAAAGCCCTCAGCGGCGAAAAGGGCATCCCGGACTGCTGGGGTGTGAAAGCCTCCGCCCGCGTGATCTGGAAGAGCATCCTGCTGGCGCTGCTCGTCGTATTTACCGCTTATGTGATCCTCTTCTTCAACGACCTGGTCTTCAACACCGACTACCGCATCTGGGTCATTGACATGAGAGTCTTCAACGTGCAGAAGCTCGTGTACTTCCTGGCCTACGTCCCGGCGTGGATCGTCTTCTACCTGGTGAACTCCCTGCTCGTCAACGGCGGCAACCGGATCGAGGGCCGTCCCGAATGGCTCACCCTGCTGCTCAGCTGCGTCAGCAACATCCTCGGCATCGCCGTGCTGATCTTCATCCAGTACCGCGGGATCATCGCAAACGGCACTTTCGCTTTCAACTCCATGCGCATCGTCAACCTGTTCCCGCTGATCGTCCTGATCCCGCTGGGCACTATCGTTTCCCGCCGCTTCTTCAAGGAGACCGGCAAGATCTACACCGGCTCGCTGGTCATCGCGTTCCTTTACACGATGATGACCGTGGCAAACACCATGAACCTCGGCACCATCCTTTGATTTGAACCGCGGCAAAAACGGGTTTTTCGGAGCGGCAGACTGTTTCACAGCGTGAAAGCGCCTGTCCTTTGCCAAAACGAAGCCCCGACGGGACGGTGTTCACCGTCCTGCAGAGCCCGGAGCAGGCCTATTTCTACACCTATCTGGACGAGTCCTACCTCTGCGGCCACATCAACGGCAGCCTCTCGGAGAGCGAAGTGGACGCCGTGCTGGACTCCGTCTGCTGGAGCAATATCGGAAAAAAGGCAGCTTTCCCCGGCCGGCGCCGCAGTCTGCGGCGCCGGCTTTTTCTGTTTGACGAAAACGCCCGGTGGGACTATAATGAATAACAACCATTCTATTGAAACGGAAGAACGCCATGAAACGAATCCTTTGTCTGATATTGGCCCTGGCTCTGGCCCTGAGCCTTTGCGCCTGCGGCCGGAAGACGGACGAGGCGCCGGAAGAGCCGGAGGAGAGCGCGGAGCCCACTCCCGTGGTGCCCACACGGGAGCCGGGGAGCGAGGTCTATGAGGACGTCCCCGAGCCAACGCCGGAGCCGACCCCCGATACCCGTCCCTTCCACCGGGTGGAGATCACCGAATCCAACTGGAACACCTATTTCCGCCTGCGGGAGATCCCGCTCTATTCCATCACCAATTCCGGCGTCATCGCCCAGGTCTATCAGACCTACTGCGTGGTGCTGCGGGACGAGTATCTGGGTCAGGTTAAGAGCGACGGAGAATACAGCGTGCGTTTCACCTTCTCCTTTGATCTGTATTACAACACGCTGAAGGTGGATACCAGGAATTACAGCTACGGCCATACCGACGACCTGATGTTCGAGGTGAGCGCCACCAAGGACGCCACCTTTGACCGCTATGCCCTGCGCTACAGCGCCTACGGCACGGATCACAGCCGTTACAGCGGCTACTCCAACGCCTTCTTCACCGGCTGGGCCAATATCCATCCGGAGTCCAAGGTCTGGTCCGGCTTTTACATCGATTTGGATCAAGTGAAGCTGGAGAGCGTGTCCGGCTATCTGGAGCTGGCCGACTGATCCCGTCCTCCCCGAAACCAGGGCGCTCCGCGCTCTGGTTTTTCTCGACAGAACGGTGAAAAGAGAAAGCGCAGAATTCCGCGCGGCACGGGAGCCTCGCTGCGTCCGCCGGGAAACGATTACACAAAAAAACGAAAACCCGAGACAAAGAGGAACTGGCAATGACCGTACCATCCTGTCTTTATCAACTGCTGATCGGGCCCCTGGAGCTGTTTTTCGATGTGCTCTATTCCCTGAGCTTTCGTCTGCTGGGCAATCAGGGCCTGTCCATCATCGCGCTGAGCCTGTGCATGAACTTTCTGGTGCTGCCGCTGTACCGGCGGGCCGACGCCATGCAGGCCGAGGAGCGGGAGCTGGAGCTGCGGCTGCAGCCCTGGGTCAAGCACATCAAAAAGACCTTCACCGGCAACGAGCGCTTCCTGATGCTGCAGGCCTTCTACCGGCAAAACGGCTATCGGCCCGCGGACGCGCTGAAGGGCTCTCTGTCCCTGCTGCTGGAGATCCCCTTCTTTATCGCCGCTTACCGCTTCCTGTCCCACCTGAATCTGCTGCAGGGCGTGGCCTTCGGCCCCATCCGGGATCTGGGCGCGCCGGACGGGCTGCTCCGCGTGGGGGGTGTCGCGGTCAACCTGCTGCCGATCTTGATGACCGCCATCAATATGGTCTCCGGGTATATCTATACCCGGGGCATGTCGGCCAAGAATAAGATCCAGCTCTACGGCATGGCCCTGATCTTCCTGGTGCTGCTCTATCCGTCCCCCGCCGGGCTGGTCTTTTACTGGACGCTGAACAACCTTTTCTCCCTGCTGAAAAACATCTTCTATAAGCTGAAGCGGCCGGCCTTTGTCTTCTGCTGTATGTGCTCCGGCGCGGGCGCGGCGCTGCTTGCGCTGCTGCTCCTCCGGCCCCTGGCCTCCTTTTCCCACCAGGCGGCGGCCATTGCGCTGCTCCTGCTGCTGCAGGCGCCGCTGCCGGTCTATCTGCTGCGCAAACGCCGGGGCGCCGGGAAGAAGGCGGGCGCTCTGCCCGAGAGCGACCGCCGGGTTTTCCGTCTGGGCGGCCTGCTGCTGACGCTGCTGGTCGGGGTGCTGATCCCCTCGGCGGTGATCAAGTCCTCGCCCGCGGAGTTTGTCAGCATCTACGCCTTTCGCAGCCCCCTGTGGTACGTGCTCTCTTCCCTGCTGCTGGCGGCGGGCGCCTTCCTGATCTGGCTGGGCGTGTTTTACGCCCTGGCGGGGGAGGGCGGAAAGCGCGTGATGGAGCTGGGCGTCTGGCTCGCCTGCGGATGCGCGCTCATCAACTACCTGTGCTTTGCCACGGATCTGGGTACCCTCTCCCCCACGCTGCAGTTCACGGAGTACGAGACGGGCCTGTCCTTCCCGCTGCGGGAGACGCTCATTAACCTTCTGGCGCTGCTGGCGGCCGCGGCGCTGCTGGCCCTGCTGTGGAAAAAGCGGCGGGTTCTTGCGCGCTATGCGCTGCTGACCGTCTGCGTTGCGCTCTTCTGTATGTCCGCGGTCAATCTGATCCAAATCCAGGGAAAGGTCGCGGAGCTGAGGCAGAGTCTGGAGGAGCAGAGCGGGGAGCGGGAGGAGGAGCCCTCCGTTCCCCTGAGCAGGACGGGGAAAAACGTGGTGGTCATCATGCTGGATCGCGCCATCGGCGGCTATTTGCCCTATCTGGTGCATGAGAAGCCGGAGCTGAAGGAGCAGCTGGACGGCTTTGTGTACTACCCGAACACGATATCCTACGGCGGCTATACCAACTTCTGCACCCCGGCGCTTTTCGGCGGCTATGCGTATACCCCGGTGGAGCTCAACCGGCGCGATACGGAGCTTCTGGCGGACAAGCATAACGAAGCGCTGAAGCTGATGCCGACACTTTTCGGTGAGAACGGATACCGGGTGACGGTGTGCGATCCCCCCTACGCCGGGTATCAGTGGGTGCCGGATCTGTCGATCTACGACGACTGCCCCGGGGTCCGCGCGTATATCACCAAGGGCCGATACCTGGGAGACCCCGCGGAAAACGCCGCACAAGTCACCCGGCAGCTGGAGCGCAACTTCTTCTGCTACGGCCTGGTCAAGTGCGCGCCGCTCTTTGCCCAGCCCATCCTCTATGTGGAGGGGATGTACTGTGAATCCAACGCGATCCTCCACAAGTCCTACCAGACCCGGCAGGATCTTTCCACCGCTTACGGCCGAGACGTGGGCTTTATGGAAGCCTATTCCGCGCTGGAAGCGCTCCCGTCCATCACCACGGCGTATTCGGAGGAGGAAGGCAGCTTCGTCCTGTTTTGCAACGACACGACCCACGAGCCCATGATGCTGCAGGAGCCGGACTACGTCCCCGTGGACATGGTGGACAACCGGGCGTATGATGCGGCCCATCCGCTGCGGAAAACGGACGACGGCCGGGCCATCTCCTTCATCAGCAACCGGCAGGCCATGCACTATCAGTGCAACATGGCGAGTCTCCTTATGCTGGGACAATGGTTGGACGGCCTGCGGGAGAGCGGAGTCTACGACAACACCAGGATCATCATCGTCTCCGATCACGGTCGGCTGCTGGATCAGCAGTTGGACTATCTGTGCTTCTTCAACGGGCAATTGGACGCGATGTATTATAACCCCCTGCTGCTGGTGAAGGATTTTGACAGCCGGGGAGAGCTGTGTACGGACGGACGCTTCATGACCAATGCGGACGTGCCTACCCTGGCCATGGCTGGCCTGATCGAGGATCCGGTGAATCCCTTTACCGGCAAGCCCGTCAGCGACGAGGCCAAGCAGGCGCCGGAGCAGTTCATCATCGTCTCCGACGATTGGGATGTGGAGACCAACTGCGGCAAGGTCTTCCTGCCCGCGCATTGGATCTCCGTCCATGACGATATTTTTGATGAGGACAACTGGCGCCTGAACGCGGACGCCCGGGCAAAATAAAAAGATGACAAGCAAGACCCCGGAACCGACGGGTTCCGGGGTCTTGCTTGTCTGTAAAAAAGGAGATCACTCCACAGAGATCATGTAATAGTAGACCGGCTGGCCGCCCGCCACCACGTTCACCTCCGCGTCCGGGAAGTTGCCGGTGATGGTCTCGGCGGCGGCGTTGGCCTCCTCTTCCGTGACGTCCTCGCCGTAATAGACGGTGATAAACTCGGGGTGGAAGTCGTCAAAGGCCCAGCTCAGCTCCTTGAAAAGGGTCTTGATGTTGGTGTAGCTGCCGATCAGCGCCCCGTCCAGCAGAGCCAGATACTCGCCGGCGTGGATGGCGTGGCCGCCGAAGTCGGAATCCCGGGCGGCGTAGGTGATCATGGCGGTGTGCACCTTGCCGATGGCCTCGCCCATGGCGCCCACCAGAGATTCCGCCGCCTCGTAGGGATCGAAGTTCAGCAGCGCGGCAATGCCCTGGGGCACGGTCTTGGTGGGCAGCACGATGACCTTTTTCTCCGTCAGGGGGACGCACTGCTCCGCCGCCATGATGATGTTCTTGTTGTTGGGGAACACGAACACCGTGGAGGCCGGCGTGCGGTTGATGGCCTGGAGGATATCGTCGGTGGAGGGGTTCATGGTCTGGCCGCCGGTGACGATGGCGTCGGCGCCCAGATCCCGGAACAGGGCCTCCAGCCCGGCGCCGGCGCAGACGGTGACCACGCCGTATTCCTTCTCCGGCGCGGCGGGGGCGTCCGACTCCGGCTGAGGCGCCGGACCTTCGGTTTCACCGGCACGATCTTTGCCCTCGCAGCCCTCCAGCTCTCTCTCCACCTGCGCCAGGTTGTCTGTGTTGTTGGGCTGTCTGCCGCCCAGCATATCCAGAGCCTGCAGGCGCATGTTCTCGATCTTGGCGATGTCCAGGTCGCCGTACTTCTGGCTTTCGGAGAGGGCGGCGCCGGGAATGTCGGTGTGCACATGCACCTTGAAGATCTCGTCGTCCTCGTTGATGACCAGGGAGTCGCCGATGCTGTCCAGATACAGGCGCAGGGGCAGCAGATTCACGTCGGGATCCTTTTTGCGCACCACGTACACGGTGTCAAAGATATTGACCTCCGGCACAAACACGTCCTCGGCCCGAAAAACCGGCTTCTTCTCCTCCAATGTCGGCTGGGCGGAAACGGCGGAGCTGATCTCGCCCCGCAGGGAGGCCAGGATGGCCTTCAGGATGACCATGTAGCCCTTGCCGCCGGCGTCGATGACCCCGGCCTTTTTCAGCACCGGGTTCTGGTTGACCGTATCGGCCAGGGCCTTTTCGCCCTCGTCGATGGCGGAGGCCAGGGAGCCCTCCAGCGTTGCGCCGGCCTTGGCTGCCCGGCCCGCGGCGGCGGAGGCCAGACGGGAGACGGTGAGGATGGTGCCCTCGGCGGGTTTCATCACAGCCTTGTAAGCCGCCTCCACCCCGTCGTTCATGGCACCGGTAAACTCCTCCGCCCCGGCGGTCTCGATGCCCTTGAGCCGCTTGGCGATGCCCCGGAAGAGCAGAGACAGGATGACGCCGGAGTTGCCGCGGGCGCCGCGCAGCATAGCGCCCGCCACGCAGTCGGCGGCGGCGGCCACGCTGTCGAAGCTGCGCTTGCGCAGCTCCGCGGCGGCGTTGTTGACGGTCAGACCCATGTTGGTGCCGGTGTCGCCGTCCGGCACGGGAAACACGTTCAGATCATTGATGGCCTGAATATTGGCCTGCAGGGCCGCGTCCGCGCAGAGGATCATCTCTTTGAAGGCGGCGGCGTCGATATATTCTCTCATGTCTACGATTCCTTTACCCGATAATGGTATCCACGAACACGTCCACGCTCTTCACCGGCACGCCCGTGGCCTTATACAGCTTGTAGCTGACTTCCTTCATGATGCTGCGGGAAGCGGCGGAGATGTTCACGCCCTGATCCATGCCGATATGCAGCTCCAGAGAAACGCTGCCATCGTCGTTGAGATGGACCTCCACGCCCTTGGACATGGATTCCCGGCGCAGGAGCTGGAAGGGCCCGCTGTCCTTGGCCCGGCCGACCATGCCCTTCACGCCGAAGCAGCTGGTGGCGGCGTCGCCGGCCAGATTGGTAAAGACCTCGTTGGTGACAGAGATCCTGCCCTTGTCGTTTGTGATTGTCACCATGAAAAATGCTCCTTTTCATAGGAAATACCCGGTTTACACCAGTTGGCATAAAACCGATTGTATATTATAGCGCAAAACCGCCAAAAGCACAAGGGAAATTTCCGCAAAGGGGCCGGGCGTTCAATTTTCCGGCTTTTCGACGATTGCCGCAGGGGAAGCGCGGCCGCGCGGTTCTTGCTTTTTGGTGGACATTTCTTGTTGCCTTTTTATCAAAAAGATGGTAAACTTACACTGTCTGATAGCGTGCGCCGCAGGACGCGCGCAGGAATACTAAACATGGAGATGAAATAGACATGCAGAGACACTTCAAAACCATGGACGGCAATAACGCCGCCGCCCACGTATCCTATGCCTTTACCGAAGTAGCCGCGATCTATCCCATCACCCCGTCCAGCCCCATGGCCGACTATGTTGACCAGTGGGCCGCCCAGGGCCGCAAGAACATTTTCGGCTCTACCGTCAAGGTGCAGGAGATGCAGGCGGAGTCCGGCGCCGCCGGCGCCGTTCATGGCTCCCTCAACGCCGGCGCGCTGACCACCACCTACACCGCCTCCCAGGGCCTGCTGCTGATGATCCCCAACATGTACAAGATCGCCGGCGAGCTGCTGCCCGGCG
>JAEEGG010003711.1_pt1 | contig 37862 bp, 29 predicted proteins | sample 9134161 | NCBI WGS metagenome assembly JAEEGG01 (sample SAMN16246543, study PRJNA631951) | gut metagenome | biome: gut microbiome; feature: rumen; material: CR-attached | host: Bos | place: Iran: Karaj | collected 2018-10
GCGTACAAACATGCTGCAAAGATAGTGCGGGACACCCAAAAATCCAAATTTTCAGGAACTTTTCTACTGAAAATCAGCCATTTATTTTTTTTAGAGTTCAAAAGTGGCGAAAACAGGAAGAGAGGAGCAAGGCGCCTCAAACGCCTCAAGTGTCTTAGCGTCTATTTTAAAAGAGTTGCTAGAGTTGAGGATTCAGAAATGAAAAGAAAGCTAATTCTTCCATGTTTTTCTTTGTTTTTTGCAAGCTTCTTCGTACCTTTGCAGACGAAAATTAAGTAGACGATGAGCATCATGTTCTCCCTCCGGCACGGTTTACTCTTCTTCAGGCATCTGGCCATTGTCCTAGCACTCATGCTGTTGCCCTGCCCGTCGGCGGCACAGAAAGGTAAGGGGGTCAACGTGCGTCAGGACTTGAGCCAGGCACGTAGCTACCTGAGGAGCCGCAGCAAGAACTACGGGCAGGCGGAGCAGCTGATGAACAAACTGCTGAAAGACTCGGCCTGCCGCGAAAACAAGCACGTCTACCAAGTGCTGCTGGAGGCCGTGAAGGGACAGTATGACCAGGCCAACGAGCGGATGTACCTCAAGCAGAAGCAGGACACGGCAGCCTTCTTCACGCTGGCCCGGCGTATGTTCACCATCGCCTTCACGCTCGACAGCCTCGACATGCGCCCCGACAAGAAGGGACGTGTCAGCCCCGAGTACAGGCAGAAATATGCGCAGATGCTCCATGCCTACCGCCCGAACCTGTTCAACGGGGGCACGTTCTTCGTCAGGAAGGGCAAATGGCAGGAGGCTTTCGACTTCATGGACACCTATCTGGACTGTGGCCGCCAGCCGCTTTTCCAGACATACGACTACGGCTCCACCGACCCGCGAATGGCCGAGGCGGCCTACTGGGCCACCTACAGCGCCTATAAGCAGCAGGATGCCAAACGCACCCTGCAGCACGCACAGCAGGCACTAGCCGACACGGCGCACACGGACTTCACCCTCCAGTTCACGGCCGAGGCCCACCGCTGGCTGGACAACAAAGGCAGCTACGTGGCCACGCTGGAAGAGGGCTTCCGACATTCTCCCCAGTTTCCCTACTTCTTCCCCCGACTGATGGATGCCTACATGGGCAGCGGCGACTACACGAAGGCGCTACAGCTGGCCGACAGCGCCCTGCTGGTGTGCGACACCTGCGAGCTGTTTCTCTTTGCCAAGTCGTCGGTGCTGCTCCATCAGGAACGATGGGAGGAGAGCGTGCGCTACAGCCGTCTGGCTATGGCGCAGAACGACTCGCTGCCCGAGCCTTACTTCAACGCCGCGCTGGCCTACGTGAACATGGCCGACATGCCCGGCATTTCCGACGACAAGAAGAAATATACCGACTACTACCAGCGGGCACGCACCTACATGGAATACTACCGCCTGCTGATGCCCAAGGAAGAGGGGAAGTGGGCGCCCGTGCTCTACCGCATCTACCTGAACCTGAACTTGGGGAAGCAGTTCGACGAAATTGACAAAATTCTCAGAAAGAATAAATAATAAGAAAAACATAATATCAGAATGCTCCCTCTGTCCCCCCCCAAGGGGGAAGTTCCTCGCTTGAGGAGGGGAAGGGACGGGGCATACTACTCTAGCTAATGATGAAAAAGATTTGTATTGTGGCAGGCGCAAGGCCCAACTTTGTGAAAGTGGCGCCGCTCATCCGCGCCATCGAAAAGAACGAGGAGGCAGTCTACGAGCTGGTGTATGCCGGACGCAAGGATGACCCCACGCTGGAGGCATCGCTCTTCGATGACCTGCAGATGCCCCGACCCACAACGTTCCTAGGTGTGGACAGCACCAGCCTGAACGAGATTACCAGCAGGGTGATGGCCGCGTTCGACACCTATCTGGAACAGCATGCGGCCGACGTAGTAATCGTTGTCGACGACCTCGCCTCGACGATGGCCGCCGCCATTGTCACCAAGAAACGCGGGCTGAAGCTGGCACACCTCGTGGCCGGCACGCGCTCGTTCGACATGAACATGCCTAAAGAGGTGAACCGACTGGTCATCGATGCCCTCTCCGACTATCTGTTCACAGCCGGAGTGAAAAGCAACAGCGTGGCCACCCGCGAGCAGGCCGAAGGGTCGAACACCTACATGGTGGGGAACATCCTCATGGACACGCTCCGCTTCAACCACCAGCGGCTGCGCAAGCCCGACATCGGCATAGAGGAAGGCCAGTATCTGGTGTTCACGCTCAACCGAAAGGCGCTGCTAGCCGACAAGGAGAAACTGAAGCAGATGCTCGACGCAATGACACAGGCCGCCCAGGGAATGCCCATCGTGGCTCCCCTGCGCGAAAAGACACGCGAGGTGGTGTCCTCACTGCTCGTTGCCGCCCCCTCTGCTTCTCTCATTTTCCACTCCTCCCTGCCCTACCTGGAGTTCGGCTGGCTGACAGCCCACGCCAAGGGCATCATCACCGACAGCGGCAACGTGGCCGAGGAGGCAACGTTCAACGGCGTGCCCTGCATCACCCTGAACAGCTACACAGAGCACCAGGAAACGGTCAGCATCGGCACCAACGTCCTTGTGGGCGAAGACCCGCAGCGGCTGGCCGAAGAAGTAGGAAAGATGGTCAGGGGCGAATGGAAGACGAGTGCCCTGCCCGACCGCTGGGACGGACGTACCGCCGAGCGCATCGTCAAGATACTCATAGAAAATTGAAAGGCAGAAGAAAACAGCACGATGAAAGAGACAAACGGGAGATGCATTAGCAGTACTTTCAGGCTGCTAAGTCTATTATTCATTCTTTTATTTTCGGCGCAGACAGTCTGTGCGCAATCTGCTGACAGTACAGCATTTAAGGGCTATCTCTTAAACAAAGAGTATAATGTCTACCTGCGCATCAATTTCTACGACCGCAACATCATCGTCAGCGGGCAGGAGGTGTTTGGCGAGCTGCCCGGCTACATCGCCAAGGAGGGCAGCAGCTACTGCTGGATGGTCACCGACGTGACCATCGACGGAAACAAGGCAGAGATGGAAATGGTGAACGACTTCGGCAGCGAAGACCTGACCGCCACACTCACCCAGGAGAACGACTCCACATACACCTTGAAGCATCGTAGCGGTGCCACCATCAAACTGCCCAACAACGGGAAGTGGCAGAAGCTGCCTTCCACAATGACGTTCAAGAAAGTAAGGAGGTAGGAGTTGAGGAGTTGGGGAGTAGGAAGTTGCCGTTAAAAAAAATTAACGAAGGAGAAAAAACTCCTAACACCTAACCCCTAACTCCTAACTCTTTCGTACCTTTGCAGTTCAAAACCGTGAATCGAAAAACAATAAAAAAGTAAATATCAAAGATGTTAACACTCAAACTCATTACAGAGAATACCGAGCGCGTGATCAGCGGCTTGGAGAAGAAGCACTTCAAGGGTGCACGTGAAGCCATAGAAGAGGTGCTGGCCGTAGACCGCCAGCGCCGCGACGCCCAGCAGCAGCTGGACAAGAACCTGAACGAGCAGAAACAGCAGTCGGGACAGATTGGCCGCCTGATGAAAGAAGGAAAGAAGGACGAGGCCGAGCAGGCCAAGCAGGCTGTAGCCGCCCTGAAGGACAGCTCAAGACAGCTGGAGGAGACCATGAACAAGGCACAGGAGGAGATGACCCGCCTGCTCTGCCAGATTCCCAACATTCCCTACGACGAGGTGCCCGAAGGCGCTGCCGCCGAGGACAACCGCGTGGTGAAGTCGAATCTGAAGGAGTGCACGGCGGAAGATACCGTAGGCAACTGGGATGTCAATCCCACGCTCGGCATCGACAACCCGCTGCCACATTGGGAACTGGCGAAGAAATACAACCTCATCGACTTCGACCTGGGCGTGAAGATTACTGGTGCCGGCTTCCCCGTCTACATCGGCAAGGGCGCACAGCTGCAGCGCGCACTCATCAACTTCTTCCTCGACGAGGCCCGCGCCAGCGGATATACGGAGGTGATGCCGCCTACGGTGGTGAACGCTGCCTCAGGCTACGGCACCGGCCAGCTGCCCGACAAGGAGGGGCAGATGTACCATTGCGAGGTGGACGACTTCTACCTCATCCCCACAGCCGAAGTGCCTGTCACGAACATCTACCGTGACGTCATCCTCGACGAGGCCCAGCTGCCCATTAAGAACTGCGCCTACACCGAGTGCTTCCGTCGCGAGGCAGGCTCCTACGGCAAGGATGTGCGCGGTCTGAACCGTCTGCATGAGTTCTCGAAGATAGAGATTGTGCGCATCGACAAGCCTGAGCACTCGAAGGAGAGCCACAAGGAGATGCTGGAGCATGTGGAGGGCCTGCTGAAGAAGCTGGAGCTGCCCTACCGCATCCTGCTGCTCTGCGGAGGCGACCAGAGCTTCACCTCGGCCATCTGCTACGACTTCGAGGTCTACTCCGAGGCACAGGGCCGCTGGCTGGAGGTCTCCAGCGTGAGCAACTTCGACACCTACCAGGCCAACCGTCTGAAATGCCGCTACCGCCGCAGCGACACGAAGAAGACTGAGCTCTGCCACACGCTGAACGGCTCGGCCCTCGCCCTGCCCCGCATCGTTGCCGCCCTGCTGGAGAACAACCAGACGCCCGAGGGCATCCGCATTCCCAAGGCGCTGCAGAAGTATACGGGCTTCGACATCATCGACTAGGAAGAGAACAACAGGAACATCCAGAACATTACTATTTTTCAGATGAATATCTTAGAACTGTCAGAACAAGAGATACTGCGACGCCAGTCGCTCGACGAGCTGCGCCAGAGGGGCATCAACCCCTACCCCGCTGCCGAATATCCCACGAACGCCTTCTCTACGGAGATTATCGCCAGTTTCACCGACACCCCCGAAGGGGAAGAGGCGCGCCAAGTGTGCATCGCAGGCCGCATGATGAGCCGCCGCGTGATGGGCAAGGCCTCGTTCATAGAATTGCAGGACTCGAAAGGCCGCATTCAGGTCTATGTGACCCGCGACGACATCTGCCCTGGGGAAGACAAGGACTTGTATAACGTCTTCTTCAAGAAACTGCTCGACATCGGCGACTTCATCGGCGTGAAGGGCATCGTGTTCCGCACCCAGACAGGCGAGATCAGCGTGCACGCCAAGGAGCTGACGCTGCTGTCGAAATCGTTGAAGCCGCTGCCCATCGTGAAGTATAAGGACGGCGTGGCCTACGACAAGTTCGACGACCCGGAGCTGCGCTACCGCCAGCGCTATGTAGACCTCGTGGTGAACGAGGGCGTGAAGGACACGTTCCTGCAGAGAGCTACCGTCATCCGCACCATCAGGAAGGTGCTCGACGAGGCTGGCTACACGGAGGTAGAGACCCCCACCCTGCAGATGATTGCCGGTGGAGCATCAGCCCGTCCGTTCACGACCCACTTCAATGCCCTCGACCAGGACATGTACATGCGCATCGCCACCGAGCTTTACCTGAAGCGCCTCATCGTGGGCGGCTTCGAGGGGGTCTACGAGATTGGCAAGAACTTCCGCAACGAGGGAATGGATCGCAACCACAACCCGGAATTCACCTGCATGGAGCTGTATGTGCAGTACAAGGACTACAACTGGATGATGTCGTTCACAGAGAAGCTGCTGGAGACCGTCTGCATAGCCGTGAACGGCACCACCGAGCGCGAGATTGACGGACAGATGGTCTCGTTCAAGGCTCCCTACCGCCGCCTGCCCATCCTCGACGCCATCAAGGAGAAGACCGGCTTCGACTGCGACGGCAAGACGGAGGAGGAGATTCGCGCATTCTGCCTGTCGAAGGGCATGGAGGTCGACGAGACGATGGGCAAGGGCAAGCTCATCGACGAGCTCTTCGGAGAGTTCTGCGAGGGCACCTTCATCCAGCCCACCTTCATCACCGACTATCCTGTTGAGATGTCGCCGCTGACGAAGATGCACCGCTCAAAGCCCGGACTCACCGAGCGCTTCGAGCTGATGGTCAACGGCAAGGAGCTGGCCAACGCCTACTCTGAGCTGAACGACCCCATAGACCAGGAGGAGCGCTTCAAGGAGCAGATGCGACTGGCCGACAAGGGCGACGACGAGGCGATGATCATCGACCAGGACTTCCTCCGTGCCCTGCAGTACGGCATGCCGCCCACATCGGGCATCGGCATCGGCATCGACCGCCTGGTGATGCTCATGACGGGTAAGACCTTCATCCAGGAAGTGCTGTTCTTCCCCCAGATGAAGCCCGAAAAGAAGGCACCGCAGAGCAGCATACAGGAGTGGGCCGCCATCGGCGTGGCCGAAGACTGGGTCTACGTGCTCCGCAAGGCCGGGTTCTACCTCGTTCAGGACATCAAGGACGAGAAGGCACAAGGTCTGCAGCAGAAGATTGGCGACATCGTGAAGAAATACAAGCTCGGCTACGATAAGCCGTCTGTGACAGACGTACAGGGGTGGATTGACCGCGCTTCTTTGGCATAAGAACATAAGGGGCGTTTGTTATTTTTGACATAAGGACATAAAGACATGTTTTTTTGACATAAGAACATAAGGACATATATTTTTTGACATAAGAACATAAGGACATATATTTTTTGACATAAGAACATAAGAACATAAATTTATGACATAAGGACGTAAGGACATGTTTTTTGACATAAGAACATAAAAACATAAATTTATGACATAAGGACATAAATTATTTTATGAGAACATAAAGACATATTGAGGGATTTATGGATATAGAAGAATTGATAAAGATTATAATTGACTGCGCCATTGAAGTGCGGAAGCACCTGAAGCAGGGATTCGAGGAGAAAATCTACAAGAATGCCATGTTTCTGGAGATGAGGTATAGGGGGCTTGAGGTTCTCACCGAGGTAGCGTACGAAGTGAGATACAAGGGCACGCTCATTGGTGTCTATCGTTCCGACATGGTGGTGAACGGCTGTGTGGTTCTGGAGCTGAAAGCCAATAATGCTCTTGCGAAAGCCCACGAGGTACAGCTGGTGAACTATCTGAATGCTGCTAACATAGAGAATGGTCTCCTCATTAACTTTGGTGGAGAAAAGCTGGAGATTAAGCGCAAATACCGCACTTACCATCCCTCCTCCTTCAGCCAGTCCTACACCCACCAATAAAGAATTATGTTCTTATGTTCTTCTGTCAAAAAAACATATTCTTGCGTCCTTCTGTCAAAAAAATATGTTCTTATGTTCTTATGTCAAAAAAAATTCTTGTGTCCTTCTGTCAAAAAATATGTTCTTATGTTCTTCTGTCAAAAAAAAATCTTGTGTCCTTCTGTCAAAAAAAAAATATGTTCTTATGTTCTTATGTCAAAAAAACATATTCTTGCGTCCTTCTGTCAAAAAAATATGTTCTTATGTTCTTATGTCAAAAAAACATATTCCTATGTCCTTCTGTCAATAAAAATATGTTCTTATGTTCTTATGTCAAAAAAAATGTCCTTATGTCCTTCTGTCAAGTATATAGTAGTTATGTCTAAAAGTATGTAGATATGTCAGAAACAGGGAGAATAGCCATCATCGGCGGAGGCTCTTGGGCCACAGCCATCGCCAAGATTGTGGTGCAGCACACGCACCACATAGGCTGGTATATGCGCCGTGAAGACCAGATTGACGATTTCCGCCGCATGAGTCACAACCCCAGCTATCTCACCAGCGTTCATTTCGACACCCAGGAGATAGCCTTCAGCAACGACCTGAACAAGATTGTGGCCGACTACGACACGCTGGTCTTCGTCGTTCCCTCCCCCTATCTGAAGAACCATCTGCGCAAGCTGAAGACCCGTCTGAAGGACAAGTTTGTCGTCACCGCCATCAAGGGCATCGTTCCCGACGAGAACCTCATCTGCACGGAGTATTTCCACCAGGCTTTCGACGTGCCCTACGAGAACCTCGCCTGCGTTGGAGGCCCCTCCCACGCCGAGGAGGTGGCGCTGGAGCGTCTGAGCTACCTCACCGTAGGCTGCGCAGAAGAGGAGAAGGCCCAGCTCTTCGCCGAAGTGCTCGCCAGCCCCTTCATCAAGACGAAGACCTCTACCGACGTCATCGGCATCGAGTATTCCTCCGTGCTGAAAAACGTCTACGCCATCGCTGCCGGCATCTGCGGCGGACTGAAGTTCGGCGACAACTTCCAGGCAGTGCTCATGTCGAACGCCGTGCAGGAGATGGCTCGCTTCCTGCAGGCCGTACATCCCGTAGAGCGCAATGTCTACGACTCCGTCTACCTGGGCGACCTCCTCGTCACCGGCTACAGCAACTTCTCCCGCAACCGCGTCTTCGGCACCATGATTGGCAAGGGCTACAGCGTGAAGTCGGCACAGATGGAGATGGAGATGATAGCCGAGGGCTATTTCGGCACGAAGTGCATGAAGGAAATCAACCGCCATTGGAATGTGAACATGCCCATCCTCGACGCCGTATATAACATATTGTACGAGCGCATCACTCCCCAGATTGAAATCAAGCTTCTCACCGACTCCTTCAGATAGGCACAGCCGATGACACTCCACGTCTTCAACCCCGAGCACGACCTGGCGCTGGCCAGCGGACTGAGCAATTTCACCGCTCCGCATGCCGGACGGCAGCTGCACTACGACCTGGCGTGGCTGCCGGCATTGTGGGCCGAAGAAGGCGACGTCATACTGGTAGAGAATGTCGAGAAGGCCAGAAGAGCCGTAAGCCGCAGAAAGACCAAGCCCTGCCTGCTGGCAGATAAGCACCAGCTGGCCGCGCTGCCCGTCGACAGGATTGACCCCTGGGGATGGGACAAGGCGCTGCGGGCCAGTCTGCTCCGCATGGGCATACGCGAGGAGCTGATGCCTACGGACGAAGCCCTCGACCAGATAAGGCAGCTGTCACACCGCCGCACAGCCGCCATGCTGCTGCCACAACTACAGGACGAAGGCACCACAGGCACAGCCTGCGAATGCACCAGCATAGAGCACGTCAGGCAGCTGGCTGCACACTATGGCCGCATCGTACTGAAGGCCCCTTGGAGCAGCAGCGGGCGCGGCATACGCTTTTTAGACCACCAGCTGCCGAATGTTGACAACTGGCTGCGCAACATCATCGCCCGACAGGGCAGCGTGATGGTGGAGCCCTACTACCGACGAGTGAAGGACTTCGGCATGGAGTTCATGTCCGACGGACAAGGCACGGTGACCTGTCTCGGCCTCTCGCTCTTCCACACGGCCAACGGCGCCTACACGGGCAACATCCTGGCCACAGAACAGGCCAAGCGGGAGATGCTCGGCAGATACATCCCCCTCTCCCTGCTCGACGCCACGCAGCAGCGCATCTGCCACCTTCTTGGCGAAGTCTTCAAAGACAAATACCAAGGCCCCTTCGGCATCGACATGATGGTGGTAACCCCTCCCGACATCCCCGAGGGTGAGGAGCTTTCTCCCCTTCCTGGAGGAAGAGCAGGGTGTTTGCTCCACCCCTGCGTGGAAATCAACCTTCGCCGCACGATGGGCCATGTGGCGCTGGCCGCCCACCACGTCTGCAATCCCACGAACGACGACGACCTGCGCTACGTCATGCGCATAGACTACGCTAACAACAACTACAAACTACACATCACCCGGCAATGAAACCCACCATCCCGTTTCGCCTGTCACTCGTCATTTGTCTTCTTTCATGCACCAGCATCGCCGCGCAGTACCGGTCGCAGGTGTGGTGCCCCGACAATGGCGACGGCACCTTCACCAACCCCGTCATCAATGCCGACTACTCCGACCCCGATGTCTGCGTAGGCCCCAGCGGCGAAGACTACTACCTCACGGCATCCTCGTTCCAATGTACGCCCGGCCTTCCCATCCTTCACTCTAAAGACCTGGTAAACTGGGAGATTATAGGTCATGCGCTCAAGCAGCTCTACAGCGGCGACGACCAACTGCTCCAGCACTTCAGCACGCCCCGTCACGGCAACGGCGTGTGGGCGCCCAGCATCCGTTGGCACGACGGAGAATACTACATCTACTGGGGCGACCCCGACTTCGGTGTCTACATGGTGAAGACGCGCGGCGGCAATCCTGCCGGAGCGTGGGAGGAGCCTATCTGCGTGATACGCGGAAAAGGATATATCGACACCACCCCGCTCTGGGATGACGACGGCCGCTGCTACCTGGTGAACGGCTGGGCCAACTCGCGGGCGAAGTTCGCCTCCGTGCTCACCGTGCGCGAGCTATCTGCCGACGGCACACGCGCCATAGGACAGCCCGTCATCGTCTTCGACGGCAACGGCACCGAGAACCGCACCTGCGAGGGGCCCAAGTTCTACAAGCGCGACGGATGGTACTGGATTCTCTGCCCCGCAGGCGGCGTGCCCACAGGCTTCCAACTGGCTATGCGGTCGAAAAGTCCCTACGGCCCCTACGAGCACAAGGTCGTGCTGGCACAGGGGAAGACCAACGTCAACGGCCCCCATCAGGGCGGGTGGGTACACACCAAATACGGCGAAGACTGGTTCCTCCATTTCCAGGACAAGGAGGCCTACGGCCGCGTCGTCCACCTGCAGCCGGTAGACTGGTCGACGGGCTGGCCCGTGATGGGAAACGGCGGAGAGCCTGTCACCACCTGCAGGAAGCCACAAGCCTCAAGCTCCCCATCGGGCGTCGTAAACCCCGTGGAGAGCGACGAGTTCAACGCCCCCGCCCTCGGCCTCCAATGGCAATGGCAGGCCAACTACGACGAGAAATTCGGCGTCCCCACCGCCTTCGGCACCTTCCGTCTCTACACCCACAAGCTCGGCGAGGAATGGACAAACCTCTGGCTGGTGCCCAACATGCTGCTGCAGAAGACACCCGCCGACACGTTTACCGCTACCGCCAAGCTGCGCTTCACGTCGAAGGCCGACGGACAGTTCGGCGGACTCATCATGATGGGCCTCGACTACTCAGCCCTGGTCGTCAGGCGCATCACCTCCCCTGCGGGCGAGGGAGCGTTCCAGCTTGTTCAGATGACCTGCAAGGCAGCCGACAAGGGGAAGCCCCAGACGGAAAACATCATCGCCACGCTGAAGCCCACAGCCGTAGACCCTCCCGACTATAAGCCCGGCATCCACGAGGACATCTACCTCCGCATAAAAGTTTCCGACTCCAAGCTACGTTTTGCCTGGAGCCGGAACGGAAAGACATACAACGATTGCGGCGACGAGTTTCAGATGAAAGAGGGCAAGTGGATAGGCGCAAAGTTCGGTTTCATCGCTGCCGAGACCAGTCCCGATGCCGACCGAGGATGGGTAGATGCCGACTGGATACGCATCACTCCCTATAACTGAGAAGTGAGAAGTGAGAGGTATGATTAGCTTTGCTGCTGCCCCCCTTTTCGGGGAGATAAGAGAGGGGCTGGCGTCGTGTCTTCCCCCCTTCGGGGGGATAAGAGGGGGGTATTCGGGGGGATAAGAGGGGGGTTACTCCCCTCCTGCCAGATACTTCCCCTTCTCGTTGGAGAGCACGGCCTCTCCGTTGATGATCTTCTGCGCCAGGTCGGTGAATCCCAGCACGCCCTCTTGGGTGAGCTTGGCCTGACGGATTTCGCCGGTAGCCTTGCAGAGCAGGCGGATGTTCTTGATGTGCTTGGCAATCTCGAAGTGAGCGGCGTCGGCGCTGGAGCCGCTGGTCACCTGAGCGGAGAAGATGCCCAGGTCGCCCAGCTTCACGGGCTGACCGAGCAGGATGAGCTCCTTGATGCAGGAGACCATGTCGGTGAGGATGCCCTTGATGACGCCCTGGGAATAGGGAGTGTTGTGGTCGCTCATGTGCTTGGCCAGCTCGGCGACGCCGATGGGGTCGGCATTCTTCACGCGGCCGTAGACACGCCCGAACTGAGCAGAGTTCTGGTTCTTGTTTTTGTAAAGATTCAGGTACAACATAATCGAAAATTTGTGTTTTAAATAGTAAAAGACTAAGGTTAAATTCTCTCGTGTGATTATCCGGATTTCACGTTACAAAGGTACAAAAAAATCCTGAGACTACCAAATTTTTACGAACCTTTTTGTCATTTTTTTTTGCAATGACATAGCAGTTGAACCATGACATCTTCTCCGGCGGTAGCCGCATTCCCGACCTGCGGTCGCCTACCCGTAGCCTTTCCCCTCCCTTCAAGGCAATTGCGAGGAGGGAGCAATTGGGGAGCGAAGCGACGGTGGGGGCGAAGCCGGGGCAGGGGGCTCTAATATCCTCAGCGAATCTGTTATCGTCTGTGTACTCTCAGTGGAAAAAGTTAGAGACCCCATCCCTACCCCTCCCCTTGAGGGGAGGGGAAAGGCTACGGGTAGGCGACCGCAGGTCGGGAATGCGCCATCCGGAAAAGTAAAATTGGGGGGCAACTGTTATATTATTGCTTTTCTTTTCAAAATATTTTCCTTGTCAAGAGCGATGTTTTTCCACTATGACAACAAACGATGCATGCAATATGGCATATTGGCATATAGCGTGTTCTGACAGTCTGTCTATGACAGCTTGCGATACTTGCCCTTGTCCTCGCCTTGTCTGATTTTTTGAGCAAGCCCGTCGTCCACCAACCGCTTCAGTCGGCTACACACGCTGCCCGTGTTTCCATTGTAGCCATACTCCCGGTCTACGTCCTGACTGGTAAAGGGGTTGGGCAGTCGGCGATAGGCTAAGAGCGTCTTCTGCTGATGGCGCACGTTCGATGCCTGCTCCGTAGCGAGGTCGTCGTAGTGCTTTTCCCCGACAGACAAGGCGAAATGCTGCTGGAAGGCAAACTGCGCGTCGCAGACAGCCAGCGTAAAGGCCACGTCGGTCTTGTCTACCGCGAAGTCCGGGCCGCATTTCCATCGCCCGTCGCTGTCGTGCACCATCTGCAGCCAGTGGCGTGCGACGATAAACGGGAGCGCCAGGTTCAGCGCCACCCATATTGGCCTCTTCACCATGTCCTCCAGGGCATAGCTGTGCTCCTCCTCGGCATCCTTCATTCGCCGTGTAGTCCATCCGTGCAGGGCGTCGGAGATCATCTTGATGGGAATCTCGCCCTTGGTGCTGTCCAGCCGATAGCTCCATTCGCGCAACTGCGAGTCTCTCAGCCGGTCGGCTTCGTCGTACTCGTGGTTCTCGCGCATCTCGAAGTTCGAATCACCCATAGGCACGATACCCAGACGGAACGGCAGTCCCTTGGCAAACGAGGCGGGTGTTATCTGGCGGGCGATGGCCGAGGGTGTTCCGCTGAAAAGGGCATTGTAGTGAACGTCATATTCGCCGACCATCGAGGAGGAAGTCTTCAGGAACGACCCTGCGGGTTCATTTCCCAGCGCCTTGTAGAACAGCTGTTCTATGTTCATGTATGACTTCTTCTGCTGGGCAAGCACCTCGTCGAGTTCGCTATTCTGCTGGAACACATGGAGGCTGATTTCCCTGCCGTCGACTATTTCCTTCGCGTTGAACTCTGCCTCGCGTATGGCAGCCGCCGAAGCCTCCGACGGCAGACAGCGCAGTATTCCGCGCGGGCGTGGGGTTTTGTTCTTCTCGCCGCCGCTCTTCTGGTCGCGTTCCTCGTTCCAGCGGTTCAGCGCCTCTATCTGGGCAGCGTCGGCCTTCTTCACCGGCTCCAGCATGAGGCGGTAAAGGGCGGTGGCTATCGACTTGCCCGAACCTGTCCTTCCAATCAGTTCCACAATACTGTTCAGGCGGCACATCTTGCCCGGTTCCGCCCACAGCCGGTAGAACATGCGGGTCATCAGCGTAGCACCCAGGCAGCCGCCCACATAGAGTGCCGCAATGAAGTGCTTGCACTTCTGGCGATGGCAGAGCAGCTGCAGCAACTCGTAGTGACGGAAGAATTTCTTGGAGAAGCACTCACCGATGCGTTCCAGCATCAGCAGGATGTCGTCGGCAGCGGCAGCGGCGTGCCCCAGCTCCCTGGCCCGTTGCTCGCGCACCAGCACCCCGTACTTACGTCCTGTCACCAGTTCGATGGCACGTCGCATCTCCTTCGAAGGCTGCGGGTCGTAGAGGTTCTCAGCCTCACGTTTCTCCATACGTTTCTTGGCCGCATCGATGATACGCAAGACCTCGCCCATTCCCCGCTCCGTGATGATTTCCTGCACCCATGCCAACGACTCCAGCAGCCTCCGCACACGCTCCATATCGCCGTCGTAGAGTATGATGGCATCGCACGCCACCTTCAGGGCGCATTTGTGGCGCGAGCCTTCGGGGACGCCATTGGGCAGCATGGTGTTCACATAGTCCTCCACGCTGTAGCCAAACGCGTCGAGCGTCAGCTCACGCTCCTTCGGCCTCACCTGCCTTGCCAGCTCCCTGGCGCCCTCTGTGTCGCCGTCGGCAGCCGTGGCTTCTGTGGTTGAATACTCGCCGCTGGCCACCCCTGCTGTGTTGCCAGGCAACACATGGTCGGGGTTCAGGGCAGAACTGTTTTCTTGACGATAGTCGTCGCCATACAGGCGATCGGCCTCGTTCATTAAATTTTGATTTTCCATGATAATGATTTTTTAAAAATGAAACAATTTGTCTTCGTCAATATAGATAATATCCTGCATACGAGGACAATACGATATCCTGTCAGCGTTCACGCAGCTGTTGTCAGTAACGAACTTCCGCCCCGTAGTGTCTTTGACATTGAGTACGCCGAGTTCACGGGCCAGGAGAAACTGATTGTCGGCTATGCGCCCTGCCTCAACCATCCACTCGCACACCAGCCGCAGACCGAAGCCCGACGACGTGAGGTGGGCCAGCCTTACCTTCCACGGGAATCCCGGTGCTTTCGTGCGCTCATACAGTTCCTGAGGCGGAAACGGCAGATGGTCGTAGTCGCTCATGAAGAGCCCTGAGAGGTGGAGAATGTTCGACTGCAGCCGGCGGCGGTACATCATGGGCTGGCCGTCCTTGTCCAGCCGAGGATGGCCATTCCTGTCGAGCCGGGGCACCAGTTCGAACTCCCTGACGGCAAACACGAAGTCGGGCAGGTTGTTCTTCAGCATCTGCGCCCATTGCAGCAGCTGCTCCGCCGTGGTCAGCGCGGCAAACTTCTCACCCGCTTTCGGGCGGCACTCCTGCTTGATGCGCCACTTCTGGAAATCACTATTGCGTGTGAATTCATCGAGCGGCAGCCCCTCTCTGACAGCCCGCTCCACCGCCTGGCGCATGCCTATCTTCCACGCCACCGAGGCGCTGCGCACCTGCGTGGCAAACACCGAGGCCGTGCAGGGCTCGCACGACCCCCAGTACTGGTTCTCCTGCCAAGTGAATCTGTAGTCCTGTGCCATAGCCTTCAACGTTTACGCTTGATGATTTCCGTGCGGAACCGTCCCAGCGTGACATTCATCGCGGCCTGTGCCAGCAGCAGCTGGCGCTCCACGTCGGGGCCGCACTCCAGTTCTGTCAGGATGCTCAGGCGGCGGTTTTCAGTATCGAGCCACACCTTCAGCCCGGCACCATTGTCGAGCAGCATACGCCCCACATCTTCGGGCATGCGGGGCATCTGCTTGCGCTCGCCCTCCGTCAGCACCATGAACTGCTCAAAAGCCTCGGCCACGGGGTCTGCCGACTTGCCGTCCACGTTCAGATGGATGCTCCACGAGCTTTCCTTCTCACCCTCCGAACGGTAGAAGCAGCTGTTGCCCAACCGCTTTAGCATCGTCCGGTTACTCGGCTTCTGGCCCTGCGGAATAAATTCCCGGTAGCCGTTTGCCCACTCGTTCATTTTCCCTTTCGTCGTCACATCCGGCTTCCCTTTCGGCCGCGTGACATAAGTGATGTCTGAGTCCTTCATATTCATTAATCTTTAGATGTTATGATTTCAATTCCTAATTCCCTCAGAAAGTCGAAGTAGTAGCCTGCCCACTGCTCAGCATCTTGCATCGAGTCGAAGGCGTCGATGTCGAACAGTCCCTCGCAGAAATAACCTTCCAGATGGCACCACATCGAGTATTTCCCCTGCCGTGAAGACTTGCCCTTATTGGCGAATACCTCCAGCTCCAGCACTAGCGGCTCGTCCTTCACGTCGAGCGTTGCGCCCAGACGCTTCAATTGCCCCACCCTTTGGCGCAGCACTTTGCAAACCATGTCCTCGGGATTCGCCAGCGCCTTGCCAAGCATCTTGGCCAGAGCCAGCGCGCCTACTTTGTCTTCAGCGTTGCACAGGAACATGAAACCGATGTCCTCGCCTCCGAAATAATCCTCCAGTGGCACCAGCGGCTCGCCAGATGAAGTCACCCACCAGCGGTCGTTCAAGAACGTTACTTTCAACGGTACTCCAGCAAAGTAGTCGTAGACGACGGCCTGGAGATTCCTCGCGTGCGCATACCTTACTATATCTTCAGGCGATGCGGAAAAACATTGTTTGTTGTTTGTCATAGATGTATTCCGATTTTAAGTAAATAAACTCGTAATTTTACAGGTGCAAAGGTACATAAAAAAAAGGTACGAAGTCTCAAAGACTACGTACAGCAGGCAAATTAGGATAGAATTAGGATAGTGGCAGGCGCAGGTGTACTATGTTAGTACACTTTTCGACAGTTACAGCTCCTCCGTGGCCTTGATAAGATTCTCCAGGAAGAGTGAGGCTATTTTCTTTCGTGCAATGAAATCGTTGGTGGTTATATCGCTTTTCTGCCATTCAATAAAGGATGAAGGCCAATACGTGTTTACCCCCTTGTCAATGGCAGAATAGCTAAAAAGATAGCCGTAATACTCATCTTTATATATTGTAGGGGGGGAGGAACGGACTATGTCCTTGACAGCATTGTCTTTTGGATAGATGCCCATCGTGGCGAACCGCCTCACGAAACTTGTTTTTTTGCTTGTGAAGCCCCGATGATGGCAATAGTCCACTAGTATACGGTAGATACCGCCCCAGTCCCTTTCGCTTTCAAAATCTTTTAGTGTCCACTTGATTGCTTTCACGATTTGCTCGTCGGTAGCGTCTATACGCTGCTGTTCCAAAATACCTAGGCGGCGCACATACTCGTCCATCCTTTTTCTCAACATTTCCCTTTCCTCGTCCGCGAAGCGGGCAGTCATGGATGTGATAATTTCAGGCACGCCCTCCTCATACCCACATTCGAGGGCACGTTGCCGAAGGTAATTTTGTATAATCTCCACCCTATCCCTCGGCATGGTCTTTGATGCTTGGAGCCAATAGCGGACTTCCAGCATTGAAAGAGGGCTAAACTCCTGCTCCATCTGGCTTTGTGTTGTTCAGCTTATCCACATACCATTGAAAACTTGTATCCTTGGTGGTGAAAGTGATACTACGCAAGCCTTCAAGTCTAAAAGCCAGAAGATACTTATCACGGAGTTTGGAAATGTACGCTATGGATTCTTTAAAGCCATGTTGTTCAGGGTAGATTGCTTCAATAACAACAGAATCATAGAAAAAGAACTCACTCTCGTTGTCAGCGTAGATCATGTATTGAGTGCCATCATTGTACGCCGAGAACTCAAGGCACACCTCGTAGTCGCTTATAGTTTGACCGTTGTTGTCTTGGTGTAGTTTGAACTTGGAGTTGGTTAGCAATAAAACAACATGAAAAGTCGTGGGAACAATCAACATAGAATGATAGCTATTCTTGCTAAAGAACTCCATGACTCTCTTCAGGTCATAGAGCCCTACCGTCCCTCCTTCGCGACAAACCACCTTGCAGTCTTTCAGTTCCGACTCCATCCACACTCCGCCTTCTGGATCATAAGTGCCACCAACTACGGGATAGCTATGGGCTGCCGTGACGATTTCAGCTCCCCCCCGCTCTTTGTTTTTCTGCGGTTCTTCTTTTACGACAATCAGCGTGGCTATATGGAGGCCAAGCTTGCCGTCTTTGGCACAGATAACGTTATACGGCCTGTCGAGTCTTACTAATTGTGTTTCCATAATCTATATCGTTCATTTATGTTGTCCACTAATTTTTCTTTAGCTTGCAAAGATAAGGATTTTTTTGCAGATTCAGAGCGTTTATTGATAAAAAGATGCTCAATAACATAGAATCAAACAATTTTTAACGAGTCAGCAGCAAACGTCGGGGTGGTTCGCAGGTGGGGAATTCTTTGCCAGCCATGTTTGCGACGGGCTCCTATATGGCAATATTGCAATATTGCATATTGCATTTCATTTTTTTCCTGGAAGGGAAAGAGGAATGTTAATATATAATAATATAATTATATATATTATTGATTATTAATATATTATACTATATTTATAGTATAATTTACCTCTCTCTACTATGGCCGTTGTCGAAAAAACAAATGCAATATGGCATATTGGCATATACAGCCGCGAGAACATCATGCTCCATGAAAAAAGCAGCGCCGCCATGAGGAATCCACGTGTGCGATGTCCCCCCAATGGCGTGCGCTGTTCTAAAAATGGCGTGCGTTGTTTCCGAAAAGGCGCTAGCTGTTTCCGAAATGGCGTTACCGTTTACTTCTTCAGGCCGTCTACGATGTCGCGAGCCTGGTCGTTGAGGTTGACGTTGCGCGTCACCTTGGCGTCGATGGTTCCGGCGCGCATGATGTCGGCCATGTCTACGCCTGTGGCCGACTTGAGCACGTCGAAGGCCTGCTTGATGGCTACGGGCACTCCTCCGCTGATGGCTGTGACTCCGGCTCCGTCGGCCGAGGAGCTGTAGATGTTGACGTCCTTGATGGCGGAGATGGGCTTGGCGACGTTCTCCACTACCTGCGGCAGCACCTCGATCATCATCTGCACGACGGCGGCATTGTTGTACTTCTTGTATGCCTCGGCCTTCTTGTCCATAGCCAGAGCCTCGGCCTCGCCTTTCTTCTGTATGGCGTATGCCTCGGCCTCACCCTTGGCCTTGATGCCGATGGCTTCCTGCTCCAGTCGGTAGCGCACGGCGTCGCTCTCGGCGTTCTGTGCGAGTGCCCGCTGCTCGGCCTCGTATTTCTGTGCCTCTGCCACGCGCTTGCGCTGCTCGAGGTCGGCGGCGGCGTCTTTCTCCACCTTGTACTTGTCGGCGTCGGCGCGCTTCTCAATCTCTGCGGCGAGCTGGTTCTGCTTGATTTCAATCTGCTCCTTCGAGAGTATCTGCTCGCGCTTGGTCTTCTCAATCTCGGCCTCTACGGTCTTGATGTTGATGGTCTTCTGCTGTTCCTGCTGCTGGATGGCGTAGGCGGCGTCGGCGTCGGCCTGGGCTGTGTCGGCCTCTTTCTTCAGGGCGGCCCGGCGGAGGGCGAGGTCGTTGTTCTTCACGGCGATGGCTGTGTCGGCATCCACGCGTGCGTCGTTGGCGTCCTTGTCGGCCTTCGACACCTCTATCTTCACGTCGCGCTCGGCTACTGCGCGGTTGATGGCGGCGTCTTTCTTGATTTTCGCTGTGTTGTCGGCACCGAGGTCTTTGATGAGTCCCTCGCGGTCGGTGACGTTCTGTATGTTGCAGGAGATGATTTCTATGCCGAGCTTGGCCATGTCGGGCTGTGCCTTCTGCATCACCTGGTCGGAGAATCCGTCGCGGTCGGTGTTGAGCGAGCGCAGGTCGAGTGTGCCGATGATTTCACGCATGTTGCCCTGCAGCGAGTCCTGCAGCTGTTCGGCAATCTCCTGCGGCGCCATGTTGAGGAAGTTCTTCGCTGCCAGGCGCGTGCCCTCGTTGTTGGGCGTGACACGGATTTTGGCCACAGCGTCGACGTCGACGTTGATGAAGTCGTTGGTGGGCACGCTCTCCTCGGTCTTGATGTCCACCGTGATTTGTCCGAGGTAGACCTTGTCCAGACGCTCGAGGAAGGGGATGCGGAATCCGCCCTTGCCAATGAGCACTCGGGGCTGGGTCGACAGGCCTGAGATGATGAACGCGAACGAGGGGGGAGCCTTCACGTAGGAGATGAAGATGAAGAACGCGAGTGCTGCCACTCCAAGGATAATCCAGTAATACATTTCTTCCATAAGACGTACGTTTTTTGTTGTTGTAAAATAAATTTTGAGCAAATTTAGTGTAAATTCCCGAATCGGCCAAGGTTTTTCAAAACTTTTTTCGTACCTTTGCCGAATCTTTGCAATATTTTGCATTTTTCAGAGTTTAATAGTATAGAAATCATCAACAAAGAGAGAGAATATGAAAAGACGCATCCTGTCGATAGCCATCATGCTGCTGACGGCAACATGGACGATGGCGCAGTCGTCAATGTCAGACCAGCAAGTAGTATCCTATATCCTGGATGAGACTGAGAAGGGAACCCCGCAAAACGAGATAGTAGCCCGGCTGATGAGGCGCGGCGTGGACATTCAGCAGCTGCAGCGCGTGAAGCGCAAATATGAGCGGCAAATCAAGCAGTCGGGACTGGGAAACATGGCCGACGAGGCGATGAGCAAGGCCGAAAACCGCATGAGGGCCAACAACGGGCAGCAGCGGCGCACGACCGCCACAAAGGCCACAGGACAGGGCAGCTACATCCTGCGGCAGAACACGCTGGGGCAGAACACCTACGACGAGAACGACCCTGAGTTCCTGCAGATGCAGGCCGAGCTGGGCGGGCTGATGCCTGTCGACTCGCTGGCCCTGCTGGAGCAGCTGCTCGAGCAGCAGCAGAAGGAGAAGAGCAAGATTTTCGGCCACGACATCTTCAACAACGAGGCGCTGAGCTTCGAGCCGAACATGAACATCGCCACGCCTGCCGACTACCGTCTGGGGCCGGGCGACGCGGTGGCCATCGAGATTTACGGCGCCACGCAGGAGAGCATCGACGCCACCATCTCGCCCGACGGCTACGTCTCCATCGAGGGCTTCGGCCCCGTGCAGCTGAGCGGACTGACCGTCGACCAGGCCAACGCCCGCTTGCGCGCACAGCTGGGAGCACGCTTCGGCGACAGCAAGATACGCCTGAGCGTGGGACAGACACGCACCATCCTGGTGAACGTCATGGGCGAGGTGAACGCGCCCGGCACCTACACCCTCTCGGCATTCTCCACCGTGTTCAACGCCCTCTATATGGCTGGCGGCGTGAACGACATCGGCACGCTGCGCAACATTCAGGTGTTTCGCAACAACCGGCTCGTGACGACCGTCGACGTCTACGACTTCATCATCAACGGCAAGGCTACGGGAAACGTGAAGCTGACGGATAACGACGTCATCATCGTCGGAGCCTACGACTGTCTGGTGAACGCCAACGGACGGGTGAAGCGACCCATGTACTACGAGATGAAGAGCGGCGAGAGCCTGGCTGCCCTGCTGAAATATACGGGCGGCTTTGCCAGCGACGCCTTCAAGAAGTCGGTGCGCGTGACACGCAGGTCGGGAGCACTCTACTCCGTGCACACCGTCAACGAGTTCGACTTCACCACCTTCCACATGGCCGACGGCGACTCGCTCTACGTCGACTCCATCGTGGCCCGCTACCAGAACATGGTCGAGGTGAAGGGAGCCGTGTTCCATGCCGGGCAGTATGAGATAGGCGGAAACATCACCACCATACGCTCGCTGCTCGAGGCTGCCGGCGGACTGACGGAGGATGCCTTCACAGGGCGCGGCGTGATGCACCGCATGAAGAGCGACCGCACGCTGGAGGTGCTCTCGGTAGACATCGCAGGCATCATGGAAGGCCGCGTGGCCGACGTGCCCCTGCGCAACGAGGACGTGCTCTGGATTTCCAGCAGGAAGGAGGCCATAGAGATGCCCACGCTGACCATTCACGGCGAGGTGCAGTATCCGGGCATCTACCAGTATGCCGACAACGAGACCATAGAAGACTTCATCATGCAGGCCGGAGGCCCCACGGACGCCGCCTCGATGGTGAAGGTGGACGTGGCACGCCGCATCTCCAACCCCTATGCCACCGAGTCGCAGGACACGCTGGCCCAGTATTTCAGCTTTGCCATCAAGGACGGCTTCGTGGTCGACGGCACGGAGGCTTTCCACCTGGAACCCTTCGACGAGGTCTACGTGCGCAAGAGTCCCGGCTACACCCCGCAGCAGAACATCACCGTAGAGGGCGAGGTGCTCTTTGAGGGAACCTACACGCTGACGAAGAAAGGCGAGCGCCTGAGCGAAATCATCAAGAAGGCCGGAGGCCTGTCGAAGACGGCCTACCCGAAGGGTGCACGACTCATACGCCAGCGCACCGCCGAGGAGCTGGCCCGCCAGGAAGCCCTTCAGAAGGCTGCCAAGCGCTCGGGCGAGAAAGACTCCATCGACGTGAGCAAGCTCGACCTCGGCCCCACCTATCCCGTAGGCATACAGCTGGACAAGGCGCTGGCCAATCCCGGAGGCGATGCCGACGTGGTGCTGCGCGAGGGCGACCGCATCATCGTGCCCGAATACTCAGGAACGGTGAAAATCAACGGCGAGGTGATGTACCCCAACACCACGAACTACGTGGAGGGCGAAAGCCTGAAGTACTACATCAACCAGGCCGGCGGATTCGGCGAGGATGCGAAGAAGAAGCAGACATACATTATATATATGAACGGCACCGTGGCCAAGGCCGACCGCAAGCACAAGCCGCTGCCGGGCTGCGAGATCGTGGTGCCCACCAAGCAGCGCGCACGCCGCATGAGCACCGCCGAAATCCTGACCATCGGCTCGTCGACGGCCTCCATCGCCACGATGATTGCCACTCTGGTGAATATACTAAAGTAAATCAGCTATCAGCAAATGGAAGAGAAGAAGAAAAACGATTCGATAGACTTAGGGCTTATCATCGGCCAGCTTTGGGCAAAGAAGAAAACATTCTTCAAAGTCTGGATTATCACCTTTGTCCTGGCCAGCGCCTATATATTATGTATACCACGCACCTATTCCTCGGAGATAAAGCTAGCCCCTGAGATTGACAACAGCTTCAGCGAGGGGGCTCTGGGAAGTATCGCCTCTTCCTTCGGTTTCGACATTGGCAGCATGGCCACCACCGATGCCATTTCTCCCGAGCTGTATCCTGAGCTGCTGGCCACCAACGACTTCGTCTGCCTGCTCTTCCCCATGACGGTGGAGAACAAGGACAACACGCTGAAGACCAGCTACTACGAATACTTGGACAAGCACCAGAAGTCGCCCTGGTGGAGCTTCATCTCGAGGTGGGTGAAGTCGTTGATGCCCCAAGATAAAGACGTCATTGTGGGAGGAGGCAAAAAGGGGACGATGAACCCCCTGAACCTGACGAGACGCCAGAGCATGATTGCCGAGTCGGTGAAGGACAACATCATCTGCTCCATCGACCGCAAGACCAGCATGATAACGATAGAGGTGACCGACCAGGACCCCCGCATCTGCGCCACCATAGCCGACTCCATCCGTCTGAAGCTGCAGGAGTTTATCATCGACTACCGCACGAAGAAGGCGCGCATCGACGTGGAATACTACCGCAACCTGGTGGCAGAATCGAAAGAGGAATACGAGAAAGCCCGTCAAATCTATGCGAAATATGCTGATACTCACGGCAACAGCATCATGGAGTCGGTCAACTCCAGAAAAGAAGAGCTGGAGAACGAGCTGCAGCTGAAGAACAGCAACTACGTGGCATACAACACCCAATTGCAGGCCTCTATAGCCAAGTTGCAGCAGCGCACTCCTGCCTTTACCTTGCTCCAAGGTGCAGCCATCCCGGTAAAGCCTTCTGGTCCGAAGCGAATGATTTTCGTGCTGGCCATGCTCGTACTGGTCAGCATGATTACTGCCGGCCGCATTCTGTGGAAAAACGGTAAAACAGCATCATGAGAATCTCCACAGCCCTCCTTGTACGCCTCTATTTCATCTTCTCGCTGCTGATGCTGACTGTGGCAGCCTGTTTCAACATGCAGTCGATGGAGGGTAACGACGAGGGGGGAAACTGGGAGCTCTACACGGCGTTTCTGGCTTTCATGGTGTGGCTCGCGGCCTTGCTCCTGCCCGTGCTGCCGGGCTACGACACCTACAAGCCCGCCCCGCCCATCCTGCTCTATGCCGCCTTCCTCATCTGGACGGTCTTCCCCACCCTCATGTCCAAGCAATACAGCATGGCCATGAGTCTTTTCATCATCACCACGCCGCTACTCGTGCTGTTGTCCACCTACAACACCGCCCGCCACATGGGCAGCCACAAATGGTTCATAGCCGCCTTCTGCCTGATGCTGCTCATTCTCAGCGTGCAGTATTTCCGCGTTTTCAACTTTTTCAACTTGCTGGATGCCGACGCCCATCTGGTGTCGTCCTACTACACGCTCTACATGCTCCCGCTGGTGTTTCTCTGCAAGAAGAAGACGGTGCGCATTGTGGCTTCGCTGGTGGTGACCGTTGTCATCATTTCGTCGATGAAGCGTTCGGGAGTAGTGGCGCTGATGGCTGCTATCGTCGTATTCATCTTCGTCAACCAGTTCGTCGCCAAGAAGCTGAAAGCCTCCACCATTATTGGCAGCTTCATTGCCCTTGTGCTTTTTGTCGTGCTCTTTCTGGTGATGGCCAACATGGGTGAGGAAAGTGTGCTGGAGCGGTTTGAGAACATCGGCGACGACAACGGCAGCGGCCGTCTGGCAGTCTGGGAAGTGACCATCAAGCTCATCTCCCGCCTCGACTTTGGCAGCCTGCTCATGGGCAACGGCTACAACACGGTGGTCACCCACTCGCCGTTCAACCTCTCTGCCCACAACGACTTCCTGGAAGTCATCTACGACTACGGCCTCATCGGCTTGTTCCTTTTCGTGGCTGCTATGCTCACCACCTTTTTCTACGCCCTCAAGATGGTGGTGGACAAATGGCCTATGGCTCCGAGCATGGCCATGCTGCTCACCATTTTCCTTATCCAGTCGATGATCTCCCACATTATTATATATTATTGGGCCAGTATCTACATGCTCACTTGTTCCTACCTCATAGGAGCCTATGTCCACGATGCAAGCAAATAACAGAATCATATACAACACCATCGTCCTGTATGCGAAGATTGTCATCTGCATGGCCATCTCGCTCTACACCGTTCCGCTGATTCTGAAAGCCCTTGGACAGAGCGACTACGGCCTCTTCTCGCTGATTGGCGGCATCATCGCCATGCTGGCCTTTATGAACGGGGCGATGACGGTGTCTACCCAGCGGTATATGTCGGTGACCATCGGCGAGCGCAACAACGTCAAGCTCGTGCAGGTCTACAACCTGAGCATCGGCCTGCATGTGGCCATCGGCATCGTCGTCGTCCTGCTCTGCGAAGCGTTGATGCCCCTGCTGTTCAGGTTTGTATTGAACATCCTGCCCGAGCAGCAGCATGATGCACACCTGCTCTTCCACACGATGATTGCCACCATGTTCCTGCAGATTGTCATCGTGCCCTTCGATGCCACCATCAATGCTTACGAAGACCTCACCTTCTTTTCCGTTGCCGGCGTCATCGAGGCCGTTCTCAAGCTCATCCTGGTGCTTGCCCTCCCCTGCTTCAGCCACAACCGCCTGGTCATTTATGCCGCAGCCATCACGGCCATCACCCTGCTCATCCTCATCATCAAATACGCCTATTGTGCCGTCAGGTACAAGAACCTGCGGCTGAGCCTGGCAGCATACGGCAACAGGTCTCTATTGGCAGAGATGGCCAGCTTCACCGGCTGGAACACCCTGTCCTCGTTTGCCCTGATGGCCCGCAACCAGGGCATTGCCATCATCTTCAACCATTTCCTGGGCACCGTCATCAATGCCGCCTACGGCATAGCCACTCAGGTGAACGGCGTGCTGGGCTATTTCTCTGAAACCATCAAGAAGGGCATCAATCCGCAGCTCATGGAAAGCGAGGGGCTGAAAGAACACCAGCGGCTGGTCAGCCTGACCTTTGCCATGACGAAGTACTCGCTGCTCATCCTGTGCTTCATCACCCTCCCCCTGTATATCGAGATGCCCTACATCATCAGCCTGTGGATAGGCGATGCGCCAGCCTACACCGTGGAGTTCACCCGCATCATCCTCATCCTGTCCCTGCTCACCCTGGCCTCTACGGGGCTGATGTCTGCCGTACAGTCGTCGGGCAAGGTGAAGTGGTACACCATCGCCATCTGTGCCGTACTCCTCAGCACGATAGCTTTTGCCTATGTAGGCTTGCATTTCGGTCTGTCGCCAGTCACCATTCTCTATATAGCCTGCGCCATAGAGGTCGTGGCCTTCTTTGTCAGGCTGTGGTTTGCCCGGAAGCTCAACGGCATCCCCGCCTGGGATTATGTCCGTAAGCCCGTACTTCCTGTACTCCTGCTGGCTGCTGCCGTAGGGCTTGTCGTGTCGGGATGCGTCCGGCTGGCCGAGCCGTCGTTTCTCAGACTCATCATTACTGGTCTGCTCAGCGTAGCCCTGTTCCTCCCCCTCTCCTATTTCATCATCCTGACGAAGGATGAGCAGGCATATTTCAGAAAAATTGTCGGCAGCATCACCAAGCGGTGGAAAGCCGCCTCGTCCTAGCATACTTTAACCCCATCGAACACTATGCGGATAGGTATCATCACATATTACAGAGTGGCCAATTTCGGTGCCAACCTGCAGGCTGTGTCCACCTACAAGTACCTGCAGCGGATGGGCCATTCTCCCATCTTCATCCACTACATGTCTCCTCAGCTCTATGCTGCTACTGACGGGAAGTATGACACAAACGCCCAAGTCAAGGCACATCTGGACTTTGTCGACAGCGTCATTCTCGACCAAACGGAGACCTGTTTCAATGCCGACGACATCAACAACGCCATCTGCCGTTATGGCATTGAGGCCATCATCATCGGCTCAGACGCCGTCCTCCAGCACCATCCGCTGCTGTCGAGGATTCACATTCGTGGACGCTTCCTGAAACGCATCAACATAGAGCGGGTCAACGACGAGCGGATGTTTCCGAACCTCTTCTGGGGATATGGCATCAACCCTGCCGTCAGGAAAGCCATCATGTCGGCTTCGGCCCAGAACTCCGCCTACCAGCTGTTCTCGCCACAACTGAAGGAGCAGATGAACGAGGCACTAGGCAAATTCTCCTATATCTCCGTACGTGACTCCTGGACACGCGACATGCTGCAGGCCATCACCGGGAAAGCAGTTCCCATCACCCCCGACCCCGTTTTCGCCTTCAACCAGAATGCTGCCGACCTGATACCCGACGAGCGCCACATTCGCGAAAAGTTCCACCTGCCGGAAAGATACGCCCTCGTGAGTTTTCTCAACGTCAACATCCCCACCGAAGTGGTCAACAGGCTCAAGGACAGACTTGCCGGCTCAATGGAGTGCGTAGCGCTGCCCGCTCCCATCGGCATTCAGTTCACTCACAGCTACAATAATGAGATTCCGCTGCCGCTAAGTCCTGCCGACTGGTACGCACTCATCAAGTACGCCAGCGCATACGTTGGCAACAACATGCACCCCATGGTTGTCGCCCTGCACAACAACGTGCCCTGCTTCAGCATCGACAATTACTCCAGCTACGATTTCCTGGGCCGTCCCAAGGCAAACGGGGCCAGCAAGATTGAGGACATTCTAAAACGCTTCCACCTGGAGGGCAACCGTATGGTTCCCTACAAGGGCAACACCAGGAACCTCGACGTCACCATAGCTGAGCGCCTTTCCTCCTTTCCCAAAGATGCGGTCAGGGCAACCGCCGCCAGCCTCGGCGAAGCATACAGAACCATGATGCAGTCCATCATCAAATCCCTACAGCAATGAAGATATTCATGGTACACGAAGACCCTTGGCACGCAGGGAATCCCTATATCTCCACCCTCATCGAGCAAATACAGGCGACACATCCCGACAGTGAGGTGGCTTGGGGAAGAGAACGGTTCTGGAGTCAGGAGATATTCTCCTACGACATTGTCCACTTCCACTGGCCGCAGGCTTTCATGGCCTACGACTCGCATACTCTTCAGGACTTGCTCATCCATCTGGAGCTGATGAAAGCCAGCGGAGTACGTATCGTTGCCACCTGCCACGACCTGGAGCCCCACTACAGCCAATGTGCCGACAAGGCAGAATCGCTGAAAATGGTCTATTCCCACTGCGATGCCATTTTCCACCTGGGCACATACAGCCAGCACTTGTTTGAAGCGAAATACCCGCAAGCCGCTCATCTGCTGCTGCCCCACCATCTGTACGACACCATCTACCACGATTTCCCCTCGAAGGAGGCATCGCTCAAGCAGCTGCGTCTACGCCCCGGCTGCACTTATATTCTTTGCTTCGGCACTTTCAGGGCAGACGTCGAGCGCCAGCTGGTCATCGACCTCTACCGTCAGCTGAACGACAGGCAGGTGTATATCCTGGCTCCGGGCTTCATGGACGTTTGGCAGCTGTCGTGGAAAATCCTGCCCAGACTCGCCAAGAAGATCTCCTACCGGTATAAATACCACATCCGCTGCACGGGGAAGACCTGGGGAGCCGTTTCCGATGCCGACCTGCCCTACTATTACGGTGCTGCCGACGTGGCCTTCATCCAGCGCCTGAAAATCCTCAATTCGGGAAACGCCCTCATGCCAATGCTTTACGGTAAGGTGGTGGTTGGCCCCGACTGTGGGAACGTAGGCCCGCTGCTCAAGGAATGGGGCTATCCCGTCTTTCAGGTTGACGACGTCCAAAGCATCGGGAAGATTGTGAGCCAGGCCATCCGTATGGGAAAGGACGGCTATGGCGTTCAGCACAGGGATGCCCAGCTGGCACAGTATTCCACCGCACATATCGCCGCCAGGCTGTATTCCATTTACCAAGAGCTGCTGACGGCATGAGAAGAGGGCTGCCATTCTTACTCCTCCTGATTCTTCTGTCCTGTTCCGACGACGACGAAACAGCGTGGAGCCTCAACGAGGAACCTATGGAGCCGTGGACATACAGGACGATTCCCGACTCCCTGGGCCGTCGCTACGGCGTAAGGTGGAAGAAGGACGATCCCGACGACCTGGGCGAGCGATGCCTTGATGCCATCGGACTCCGCGCCCGTTTCGGAGTGGGTGGCAGCCCCGGAGCGTCGGACTTCGACCAGCTCTATCCCTGGAGCCAGATTCTCCGCTGCAACATCAGCCGCACCGAGGGGAAAACCGTCATCACCTACGACGATGACCCGGCATTCCGTACTGACGGCAGCAACGGCGACGTCTTCGTGCGCATCCCTAAGTTCTATGTCGAGAAATATGAGGAGGACGGCTACGAGTATCGTGTCGTTTCGGCCAACAGGGGACTGCTTCACCCTGCCTTCATTGAGAACGGCAAGGAGCTGGATGCCGTCTACGTCTCAGCCTTCGAGGGATATATGGGCAGCGACAGCCTGCTGCGCTCCATAGCCGGGGTCATACCCACGTCGAACATTACGGCGCAGCAGTTCCTTGATGCCGCCCGGCGGCGCGGCAGTCAGTATACCCTTTACGACATGCGCACCGTCGACATGCTCTACTCCCTCATAGCGGTGGAGTTCGGATGCCGGAACACGGGCGTCATCTTCGGACACGGCATTGCCGACTACAAGCAGCCCCTCGAGGAGAACTGGGACGGCCATCGCGCCTTCTATTCCCTGTCCAGCAAGCGGTCTACCAACACCTTCGCCACTCCCCGCTACTTCAGGCCCATCATCACCAAGGGCAGCAGCATCTGCATCTGCAAAGGCCACCAGCGAAACATCCTCACCTTTGCCCGCTGCCTCGGCGTGACTACCCTGTTCGTAGAGACACGCTATCATTTCGACGGCCCTCCCATCGACATCGACACCGACTGTTTCATCGGCAACTGCGCACAAGTCACCAACTGGACAGAGACCTGCGACGCGCCCCATTTCAGCCATACCGGCAGGGCCAATATGATGGAAGAGAGTTTCCTGCCCCGTGAGCGCAACCCCATGCGCTACCGCTGGATGGAGAACATCGTGGGCAACATCTGGCACTACCTGCCCGACATCACCCTCCTCGACCGCCAGCTGTACCAGTGCGGCAGCATCGCCGACTATGTCTTTGGAGGCCACGGCGGAGCCTATCAGCCCGTTGGGGAGCCGCTGGTGGAGAACACCGACAATGGCATCCCTGCCGACGAGAAAGGAATCAACAGCTGGGTAACGACCCTGATGCCCGACACAGCGTGTATGGGCATCGCCATAGGCAACAGCTACAAACGCGACATGAGCAGCTCACAGGCATTCGGCGCCTACTACTATGCCGGAAACGGATTGTGCATAGCCGTCAACGGCGGAGGCTTCGACCACCGTAGCCGTTGCAACCTGCTCACCACCCGCCTCTGGGATGCTCCCGACATGCGCTGGCATCTTTACGGCGCGCGGCTGCTCTTCAAAGATATCGAAGCACAATAAAAGCGCTGCCCTCCTCGTTATCTAGATATGAGAACGATTGCCTACCTGTCATATCCCCATTTCGCCGACTGCGACCTGCCGCTGCTCCACCATCTGCAGCAGCAGGAGCCGGGACTTATCTATATCCTACAGCTGACGGAGAAAGACAAGCAGCGGACAATCGTTAATGTCGCGCAACTGAAAAAGAAAGGAGGCATCTATCCTGCTGCCGAATACCCCGAACTGAAGATGCTGGCCGCCTGGCTCGACATGCAGCGGGTCTTCGTGCTCAACATGCCCGGCCTGCACGATTTCTCCTGGAAGAACCTCGTGGCCGTCGCCAGGCTGTGCCGCTTCCTGCGCCGGCGCCGTTGCAGCCTGCTCCATTTCACATGGCCTCTGCGCTATGGTGCCTTTCCCCTCTACGCTTTCCGCCGAAAGATGCTGCTCACCGTCCACGACCCCCTGGCCCACTCCAGCGAGACAGGAGCGCTGAACCGCTTCCACCGCTGGGTGGCCTTCAGGATGGTGCCTCGCTTCCTGCTGCTCAACACTACGCAGCGGGCAGCATTCATGTCGCAGAACAAGCTGACCGCCGACCGTGTCTTCAGCTCGCGGCTCAGCATCTACATCCACCTGAAAGACACCGTGCCCGTGCTGCCCGCCAGCTCCGGCTACGTCCTGTTCGTCGGAGGCATCAGCAGCCACAAGGGGGTGGACATCCTGTGCGAAGCCATGCGGCAGGTACACCAGTCGCACCCCCGTCTGAAGCTGGTCGTGGCGGGCAGCGGCAAGCTGTACTTCGACCCTGCGCCCTACCTGCAGGCAGGCTTTCTGGAGCTTCACAACCGCTATCTCAGCGATGCCGAACTGAAAGGCTTCATCCAGCAGGCCGCCTTCGTGGTGTGCCCCTACCGCGATGCCACGCAGAGCGGCGTCATCATGTCGGCATTCGCCTTGGCCAAGCCGGTCATCGCCACCAGCGTGGGAGCATTGGCCGAGATGGTGGAAGACGGGCGTCACGGACTGATAGTACCTCCCGCCGACAGCTCCGCGCTGGCAGAAGCCATCGTCCGCCTCTCAGCTTCGGATGCCCTCCTGGAAAAGATGCGCGAGAACATCCTCGCCGACTATCATTCCGGCAGCCGCTCATGGGAGCATATCGCCGCCGGCCTCCAGCATATTTACAGCCTACCTCTTTTTATGGCGAATACGCCACACACCTAACCGCACGGCAAAGGAGAACTTCCAACTCAGAATAGCTCCCGATTCCTAGCTCAGAATAATAATTCTTATGACTATCCCCTTCCTCGATTTGCAAGCCGTCAACAGGCAGTATGAAGACGAGCTAAATGCAGCCGCCCGTCAGGTCATCAGCTCAGGCTGGTATCTTCACGGCCTGGCCACCGCCCAGTTTGAGCACGACTACGCCCGCTATATCGGCACAAACTTCTGCATAGGCGTGGCCAACGGCCTCGACGCCCTCACCCTCATCTACAGGGCCTACATCGAGCTGGGCGTCATGCAGCCTGACGACGAGGTGATAGTACCCGCCAACACCTTCATCGCCTCCATCCTGGCCATTACGGAGAACGGTCTGAAGCCCGTGCTCGTGGAACCCAGCCTGCAGACGCTGGAGATGGACGACCAACTGATAGAACAGGCCATCACGCCCCGCACCAAGTCCATCCTCCTGGTACACCTCTACGGCCGCTGTGCCTACACGGAGCACATCGCCAGCCTGTGCCGCAGGTACAACCTGAAGCTCGTAGAGGACAACGCTCAGGCCCACGGATGCAGCGCAACATGCTGCGCGGTAGCAAACTCTCAACCCTCAACTCTCAACTCTCAACTAAAAAATCTGGTAGCAAACCCTCAACTCTCAACTCTCAACTCTCAACTAAAAAAGACCGGCTCTCTTGGCCACGCCGCAGGACACAGCTTCTATCCCGGCAAGAACCTGGGGGCGCTGGGCGACGGAGGCGCTGTGACCACCGACGACCCCGAGCTTGCCGAAACCGTCAGACAGCTGGCCAACTACGGCTCATCCCAAAAATGCATCTTCAAGCGCAAAGGGCGCAACAGCCGCCTCGACGAGCTGCAAGCCGCCTTCCTTAGTGTGAAGCTGGGCCATCTGGACGATGACAACCGCCGCAGGCAACGCATAGCCAGCTACTACTACGACCACATCAGCCACCCGCTGATCTCTCTACCCGCCCGTATGGCCGACACCGGCAACGTCTACCACCTCTTCCCCATCTTCTCTCCCCTTCGCGACCAGCTCCAGCAACATCTCGCCGACTACGGCATCGCGACGCTCATCCACTACCCCATCCCGCCCCACCAGCAGGAATGCTACAGCCAGTGGAGCCACCTGTCCCTGCCCGTCACCGAGCGCATCCACCAGACAGAGCTGAGCCTCCCCATCAGCCCGGTCCTGAGCGACGAAGAAGCCAAAAGCGTTGTAGAGGCTGTCAACAGCTTTACTCCACACCCCTAGCCTGCACGATTCATAAACAACAGTCGTACCTGTAAAGAAAACTGCATACAACGTATTGTAAGCATGCGATTTACAAACCCTGCAACCCTGCATTAACAATAGTCAACTACATGGTATTCAACAAGATGGCAGGTGCACACTTTCCCGCAAACCCTACACCCGACTCTGCATAGCCCAGTTGATGATTTAGAGTTGGCTTGTACTTAAATTCTCTAGACAATTCAACCAAATGGAGGCAGTATTCTTCCAAATGGAGGCAGTATTCTTCCAAATGGAGGCAGTATTCTTCCAAATGGAGGCAGTATTCTTCCAAATGGCGTTAGTATTTTTCCAAACGGAGGCAGTATTTGCCGACGTAATGCCAGAGGCCAACACGCATGCATGGTCAATGCAGGGTTTTACGCCAAGTGTACACCTGCCACTTCATTGGGAACCAAGAGATTTGCATGCTCCTGTGCAGGGTTGCAGGGTTTGCACAGCTTTACGAAACATTACATTTCTTATTGTCACTCTGCATCATTACAGGAGTATTCATCTATCTGAAGTTCCAAGACCGCCTGGATATTGCCATATTACGTTCGTAGGGACAGACACAAGGTCTGTCCCTACGGAAGGTGTTTTCGCTATTTGCGGAAATGAAGTCAGCAACGTATGCCTGAGGGCAGTTCGCTGTAAGCCTTTCCCTGCATCAGAGGTCGTTGTAGTTGGCCACCTGGAAGGTCGAGGTATTCATGTCGCCGGTCTGGAATCCCCTGTTCAGCCAACGCTTTCGCTGTGCGCTGGTGCCGTGGGTGAACGACTCCTCTACGGCGCGTCCCGTGGCCTGCTTCTGCAGCCAGTCGTCGCCAATCTTCTGAGCCAGCTCCAGGCCGCGCTCCAGGTCGCCATACTCCATAGAGTGGTTGTTCTTCTCCTCATAGTGTGCCCAGATGCCAGCATAGTAGTCGGCCAGCAGCTCCAGGCGCACGCTGATCTGGTTGGCCTTGGTCTTGTTGGTCTTGCTCATGTCCTGATGGGCTTTCTGGAGCGTGCCGGTGAGGTATTCCACGTGGTGGCCTATCTCGTGGGCTATCACGTAGGCGTATGCGAAGTCGTTGCCCTCCACGCCGAGCTGCTTCTTCATCTGGGTGAAGAACGACAGGTCGATGTAGAGCTTCTGGTCGCCTGAGCAATAGAACGGGCCGACGGAGGAGGGAGCAGTGCCGCAGGCCGACTGCACGCTGTTGGTGAAGAGCACGAGCGTGGGGTTGGTATAGGTGCCCAGGTTGTACTCCTTGAAGACCTGCTTCCACACGTCCTCAGTAGAGCCGAGGATAATGCGGCACACAGTATCGAGCCGCTGCTCCTCGGGGGTGAACTTCGAAGGGTCGGTCTCGCCCTCGTAGGTGGCCTCGGCCTGCCTTCCGCCAAGGATGTCGCCCAAGCTGCCTCCGCCCTGGGTGATGGCTCCGATGACCTGGCCGAGGTCGATGCCTCCGCCTCCGCTGCCACCACCGCCCATGAGCGACATGACGATGCCGATGATGATTGCCAAAATACCACCGCCTGCGGCGGCCTTCGTCCCACTGCTCAGACCGCGGCGATCCTCCACGTTCTGGCTCATTCTTCTGCCTTTCAGTTTCATAATATTTATAAGTTTAATTGAAAAAACTGCCGACAAAATTACAAAAAAAAATTATTATCTCCAAATTTTTCTCCGCATATCAAATAAAATAAGTATCTTTGCAGTCAGAATCATGCGTTACGACTAAGAAGCTTTATAAACAAATATGCAACAGAAGATTATCATTCTTGATTTTGGGTCGCAGACGACACAGCTCATCGGGCGCCGTGTGCGCGAGCTGGACACTTTTTGTGAGATCCTGCCCTTCAACAAGTTTCCCGTGGGCGACGAGAGCGTCATCGGCGTCATTCTCAGCGGCTCGCCCTACAGCGTTCACGACCCGGAGGCATTCAAGGCAGACCTTTCCCAGTTCATGGGGAAGGTACCTGTGTTGGGCATCTGCTACGGTGCGCAATTCATCAGCCACACCCTTGGCGGGCGTGTGGAGAAGGCCGACAGCCGCGAGTATGGAAGGGCCAGTCTGGAAACTGTAGACACGACGAGCCCGCTGTTCAAGGGCTTCGACCAGCACGCTCAGGTGTGGATGAGCCACGGCGACACCATCACCGCCATCCCCGACGGCTTCAAGGTCATCGGCAGCACAAAAGACGTGAAGAATGCGGCATTCAGCCTCGAAGGTGAGGCTCCGGTCTACGCAGTACAGTTCCATCCCGAAGTCTTTCATACGCTGCAGGGCAAGCAGCTGCTGCGCAACTTCGTGGTCGACATCTGCGGCTCTCGTCAGGAGTGGAGCGCCGCCTCGTTTGTAGATACCACCGTGGCTGAACTGAAGGAGCAGCTAGGAGAGGACCGGGTGATATTAGGACTGTCGGGCGGCGTTGACTCCAGCGTTGCCGCCGTGCTGCTGAACCGTGCCATCGGCCAGCGTCTCACCTGCATCTTCGTAGACCACGGCATGCTGCGCAAGAACGAGTTCCGCCAGGTGATGGACGATTATCAAGAGCTGGGGCTACATGTCATTGGCATCGATGCATCGGAGAAATTCTTTGCCGACCTGAAGGGCGTCACCGACCCAGAGGAGAAGCGCAAGATCATAGGCCGCGACTTCATCGAGGTGTTTAATGGCGAGGCAAAGAAAATCATTGCAGAAGCCATAGAAACCCCTTCGGGGGCCATAGGCGGGGCTTGCCGCTGGCTGGCCCAGGGCACCATCTACCCCGACCGCATAGAGAGCCTGAACATCACGGGCAAGGTCATCAAGAGCCACCACAATGTGGGAGGGCTGCCCGAGGAAATGAACCTCCAGCTCTGCGAGCCGCTGAAGTGGCTCTTCAAGGACGAGGTGCGCCGCGTGGGCCGTCAGCTGGGGATGCCCGAGCACCTCATCACCCGCCACCCCTTCCCCGGGCCGGGCTTAGCCGTTCGCATCCTCGGCGACATCACGCCAGAGAAAGTACGCATTCTTCAGGATGCCGACGATATATATATAAGAGGTTTGCGCGCGTATAAGGTGAGACTCAGCGGCGACGAGGCACGGCGCGTGCTTGCCGCAGGCGTACCCGCCGACATGCACGACGGCGAAATTGAAGTCTCGCTCTACGACCAGATATGGCAGGCCGGAGTCATCCTCCTCAGCTCAGTACGCAGTGTCGGCGTAATGGGCGACGAGCGCACCTACGAGCATCCCGTCGCCCTGCGTGCCGTCACCAGCACCGATGCCATGACCGCCGACTGGGCACACCTGCCCTACGACTTCATGGCCAGCGTCTCCAACGAGATCATCAACAAGGTGCGTGGCGTGAACCGCGTATGCTACGATATCTCCTCAAAGCCCCCTTCAACGATCGAGTGGGAATAATAATTGGGCAATTTTTGCCTTTTTAAAGTGATTATGGGAGCCTCATCTTAACGGTTGAGGCTTTTTCTATGCATTGATTCACAGACAATTATAATATAAATTAACTGGATTCAGGCAGTCAATGAAATTGTGAAGAGTATTGGTATTCCCAAACGACATTTCGGAATGTTCGCCTACCTTGATTTGGAAAAGATGGCTTGGAGAGGCATTAAAGAAGAAAGATTCATCGGTACTATCGAGAACTAGTTAAGGAATTGGGGAGAAATCCCCACCCTCTGACAATATTCAATTTCTTTATATTAATGAATATGAATTGATTTTCAAGCAGTTACAAAACAGACCCATATAAAGATATACATTTACATAGTTGAACTAATAAAAAGATAGGATATGAAAGCAGAATTTCACGAATACAGAACTAGTAACGCAATGGAATGGGATTGTATGTTATCATTGGTTAGAAAACTGTATAGGGATGGTGATTACCGTATGTCTCTGTTAATCGGTTGCGGTTGCTTCTTTGGTTTGCGTATAAGCGACATTTTAACGCTCACATGGTCGATGCTGTTAGACGGTGACAAGTTCACCATCTACGAAAAGAAAACTGGTAAGCGTAGAGTGGTGAAGGTTAATAAGGGATTCCAAAAGCACATCAAACAGTGTTACGATGCCTTGCACATTACCAATGAAGATGAAAAGTGTTTCTTGAGCCGTAAGAAGATGGTGTATTCAACTCAGCGTATCAACATCTTATTCAAAGAGATTAAGACCAAGTATAACTTGAAGATAGACCATTTCAGCACTCACACAATGAGGAAAACATTTGGGTTGCGAGTGTTCACCCAAGCAGGCACCGATGCACCAATGGCACTTATGAGGCTTCAGACACTGTTTAATCATGCGTCACCAACAATAACCAAGCGTTATTTGGGAATCACTGACAGCGAACTGGAAAGTAGTTATGACCTCCTAGATTTCTAAACTGATTAAATATGAAGCCAATAGTAAAGATGCTATTGGTTTTTTACTGGTAAGATAATGCTATATAATCGCACAAATCCTTGCACACATTCAAATAATTGAGCAAAAATGAGAAAAAATCTGCATAAAAAAAGCATTAAGTTCGTCTATGTGTGTTTTTTTTCGTAATTTTGCCCCAAGTTAAACTCAAAACAGTTAGTATATGACATAAGACAGAAACAAAGACATACAGATAAGAAGCGTTAGCTTTCTATTCTTGCTTTTCGGATAATTGGGGAATTAGAGAAAAGTCACAAGAGTAAAAGTTGATGCTCACGTGTTAGCACGTGGGCTTTTACTCATTGAAGTGACTTAGGTTTTCCCCAATACCTCCGAAAGCGTAGATGAAGTAAGTAGTCCACGTTTTCTTTTTGTGTCTATCGTCAAAGAAGGAGCAATCAATTAAACGGTCAAATTTATTAAAACAAATTTATTATGGCATTTTGTGGAAATTGTGGAAATGAATTAAGAGAGGGAGCAACGTATTGCTCCAAGTGTGGAACTTCGGTGAATGATACTCAAGAGCTGCAAGTCACAAAGGGAAGGAAATTCTCAAAACCTTGGATTACAGCTTTTGCTGTATTAACGATTCTAATTGGAAGTTACTTTGTGATTGAAATAGTTTCTCCTGAGACTCATAATAAAATCTTTAGCCCAACTTTGCCCCTACCTCTCAGTTCTTCTTGCTTTCACCGTCGCTTCGGCTGACATGTTTCCCTCATTGGGTACTACAAACTTTTACTTTTCTCCAGAAGGGCATCTTCT
>JAEEGG010003712.1_pt1 | contig 37859 bp, 36 predicted proteins | sample 9134161 | NCBI WGS metagenome assembly JAEEGG01 (sample SAMN16246543, study PRJNA631951) | gut metagenome | biome: gut microbiome; feature: rumen; material: CR-attached | host: Bos | place: Iran: Karaj | collected 2018-10
AATAGGTAAGATTTCCATATCTGTTAGAGAATGGCGAGCTCTCCTGCCGGGAAATATAATTATACCTAATAGTATTGCCGGATGGGAGAAGCATCATGAAACTATCTTTAGAAAGATTGAGGATCATTGCTAAAAACATCAAGGGAACTCGGATCAATCGAAACCTTACGCAGGAGAAAGTCGCAGAAATGGCTGGGATTTCCCCAGTGTATTATTCTCAAATTGAATTGGGGAACAAGTCCCCGAGTTTGGAAACACTGATTAATCTGGCAGAAGCAATGAACGTCAGCACAGATCCGTTAATCTTCGGAAAAACCGAGGATTCCAGATGGCATGATTTACTTAGACAGTTACGCGCATGCGATACAGAAAATGTGGAAAAAGTGAGTAAGGTGTTGTATACTCTAATTGAAACATTTGCCCTAGATAAACAGTAGCAGCGGTGATGAGTATGAAGATAGAGAGAGAAAAACCGCCCGAGCAAGGCAATGAATTAATACATGAATTGTATATTTCTGAGTATCAGGCTCTGTGTCGTACCGCGTATTACCTGTTGGGTGATTATTACCTTGCGGAGGTTGCAGTACAAGTTAATTCACTTTGTCGGTGATAACATGGAGCAAGTACAACGATATTATTTTTATGCGATTTATATTCCAATAGATTAGCGAGAACAAGGAGGAACGGAAATGAAGAGGATTATAACCAAAATCTTGCTTATTTGTCTGCTCGTGCTGGTTGTACTTTTTGTGACGCAGCACCTCCTGCTTGGTATAAATATGAAGGTTCCTTCTGCTGAGGCTGAATTGTATGTCAACGGGAAGTTGTCCTCAGATCCAGCCATCCTTTTTTGGTACGGCGAAGTTGTCCATTACATGCTGCCGGTTTCCGATCTGTTGGCATGTGTAGACGGACAGTTCCGGTACGACGATAATAACCGAACGGGCGAAATCGTAATTGGGGAAGAGAAATATCTTCTTAAAGAAACCGATCTGTATTCCGAAGGTGGAGAATGGATCTCACGCACTGCACTACGTCATGATGTGAAAAAGACTGGCTGGTACTTGTATAACGGCGACTGTGAGGAGTTTTTCAGATTGCTCGGGTTTGACAGCTTTCAGGTTTCCGTAGATGAACAGGCGAAAACGATCCATGTCGAAATCAGTAGGTAGAAACAACGGTGGGACAAGACTAGCAAAACACAGGGGAACGGTTCTATGTGTTTATCTTTTCGACCACGGAGGCGCGGGCTGACGCCGCGCCTCCCCTCCCCGGCACCTGGACGCTGGCGAGACAGGATTACGGCAACGGGGCGGGCTGGGCCTACAGCTGACCTGGTACAGCACCCTGCGGGCATATTCGGGTAGGACGAGGGGATATGGCCTTGTCCTTATTTGACCTCAGTCTAATTGAATCCATAGCGTCAGCATCCCGTGGACAAAGAACATCCACGGGATGGCAGGGCGGGCGGCAGCTGGCAGCGGACGCAGAACCATCCCGATCAAATAACATTTCAGGCCCCGTTGAGATCACTTTTTTGCCCTCCTTAAAAACTAGTGCCCAGCTATTTGAAGAAGTCCAATCGAAACGGAGCTGTACTATCTCCACAGCAGATACTACGACCCCGAGGTGGGTAGATTCATCAATGCAGACGCTTTCGCCAGCACCGGCCAGGGCATCCTGGGATGCAACATGTTTGCGTATTGCGAGAATAACCCGATTTTGTTTGTAGATGGCAGTGGTTCGAAAATTGAGATAAAGCCAACACATGGGGGAATTCAAGGCTTAATTGAACGCATAATTATCTACTGTAATCTTTGTATTCTTACAAATGATATATTATCATTTAATGATGATGGGACTTTGCGCTATATTGAAACTGAAAACACCAATTATCCTTCAGGAACTCAATTAATCCGCGATTTGATAAATAGTGATAACCTCGTTCAAATTAGCATTAGAGATTTCATATCAGCAAAGAATGCCACAAAAAGCTCAGAAACAAAATGGAAAATTGAATATACGGACTTTGACGGGAGCAGATATCACTGGGTCCAGACATCAACTGTTTTAATTGAATTAAATCAGTTTGATGTCAACCACGATCCGGATTTGTATACTCCCTTCTATATAATAACAGGACATGAGTTAGTGCACGCATGGAGAATGGTTTACGGCGATCCCTTTCATGGTGATATTGAAGAGGCAATTGTTATTGGGTTAAGTTCTGCGACAGTTCGGATCCCAGTAACAGAGAATGATTTGAGGGCAGAGCACGGGCTGATGCCAAGAATAAAATATGATTAATTACTTAGAAAGAGGTATAATTGATGAGCAACAAAACACAGCAGCACCTTAAGTTCTGCTTTCTATTTGTCGTGTTTTCAATTCTATTATCAAGTTGTCAATATCCCGCCGAAAAACAAGAGAATACAGATATCACACTGCCAACAAGTGATGTCGGACTCATAGAGCCTGTGGAAGAGAATTACCAAGTGACAGAACAAGATATAGAATCAATTAAACCTGGGTATTTTTATTTTAGGAATTCTGAAAAGGAAGTGGCTCTCTATATTACAGTGACTGCAGAGAACCCGAATACAGTTGTGGCTGATTATGATAAATTTGTTGAAAATCATCATGCTAAAGAGATATCATCCCAGGATGACACAGTCATGTATCAGACAGCATTTCCGCTTGATGACCCTGTGTATTATTCGATTTGGTTCGACATGCGGTCACCGGAACACTCCTGGACTACCGGTGGATACAATTTCTTGAATGTAATTCTAATTAACGGCGATACATTAGAAATCGTATTTGACGAAACCGGACATGATGTACTATTACGTATTGAACATGCATATGGCGGTTATACTTTATACTCTGGCCAAGTAACCTACTATACCTAGCCTCCCGAAGAACACAGGGGACGGTTCCTTGTCCCACGACAAAATGCAGTGAAACACAAATAGAAAAGCGGCGGGAACACCGATACTTATACCTATGGCAACGCTCAGTGGCCGGATCTGTTGACAGCCTGCAACAACAATTCCATCACCTACGATGCCATCGGAAATCCGACGGTTTGGTACGATGGCGCGACGATGACCTTGAGGCGGGACAGGCAGTTGGCCTCCGTCAGCGCTACAAATGCGCACGCCGCGATGAGCTTCACCTACGACAGCGACGGCCTGCGCCTGACGAAGACCGTTGGCGCCGGAAGCACCGCGGTTACCCACAGCTGCACCTGGCAGGGAAGCACGCTGATCTCGGAAGCATACGGAACGATAGAGCTGGAGTTCTTCTACGACGAGAGCGGAAGCCCCTACGCGCTGCTGGTGCGGGACGTCTCGGCCGCGAAGCCGACCGAAGCTTGGTACTATTATGTGACCAACCTGCAGGGCGACGTGGTGATGGTGGTCGATGCAAGCGGAACCCCCGTTGCGGAGTACAGCTACAACGCCTGGGGCGAGGTGCTGAGCGCCACTGGGACGATGGCCAGCATCAACCCGCTCCGCTATAGAGGCTACTACTACGATGCCGAGACGGGACTATACTACGTATCCAGTCGGTACTATGATCCGGAGATTGGAAGGTTCATCAACGCGGACAGCTACGCCTCCACCGGTCAGGGCGTTATCGGCGCAAACATGTTCGCATATTGCGGGAATAATCCGGTAAACGCAGTTGATCCGACGGGACACGGTTGGATTACAAACATCATTGAAAAGATTAAAGAATTATTAAAAAAAACAGTTGTTGGTTGTGCAAGACCCTATGAAGAGTATCAGAATTATACTGCAAAGCCTGGGCAATCAATGCAAGATGCGTATGCTGATGCTGTTGCAACACGTCCCAATTGCTACGCCTATGCAATTGGAGTTATAAGTAAAGGCATTAATCCTGGCTATTATAGTGGTATTTCGTTGGGCCCATTCAATAGCCTTGAGACGGTAGCAAGCGCGGTCGAAGCTGACATGAAAGCACTTGGCAGGTCTATTCGCCGAATTGATGGGCCTTATGCACCTGTAAATGCTAATGAATACAGAATTGCACTTAGAGTAGGAGAAAAACCATTCGCATATAGTATAACGACAGACGGACAGTACGTTTTTTTTAACGATTATCACTTTATGGTGCAGACAGATTCCGGACGATGGGCAGAAAAGCACGGAAGTATGGGCGCATCGGTTCTCCACAATATAGGAGAAACACCGGATACTATTGCGTGGACTTTGGATAATACGGGATATTATGACAGTGACATTATCTACTACGCTATTGGAGGGTAATAATGAAGAAAAAAATATGCGTTCTTGTTATCTTTGCTTTTTTTGTTATATGCGCAGCATGTAATTCGGGTAAAGAAGTCATTGCAGAGCCAGAAGCTACTATCCAAATAAAGGAGAAAGAAAACATGACTATCAAAGTATCCCCAGATAACCTTACAGTTTTTGAGTTGGTTACAACAGAATATGATGATGAACAACTGCTTAAGATGTCAGAATTCAGGGGAAGCATAATCGAACTGAACAACAATTATCCAATTGAATGTTTGCGTCATATCGAGAAAGGAACATTATACCGCGCATCATATGTTGGAGATAGCAAGGTTCTCACATTTTGGTTCAACGACGATGGAGAGATTCAAATGATAAAAACATCGCTACTATCTCCTCCTAAGGCCCAATTTGATGAATTAGCAATTGGACAATCATTTGATGATGTATATCAGCTTGACCCAACAGCGGAGTATGATTTTTTAAATACCGGCCGAACTGATTCTCCAAAGATTTCCTCTCATTATTCTTCAGACGGATGGTTAATTCATATTTCATACGATGACCAACTTCAAATTACCAGAATTATTTCTGAGCTAATTTGAGATTGAGAACACAGTCTGCAAATAAAAAGTCAAGAGGAACTTGAAGAAAAAAGTGATGCTCATGAAGGTTGAAAATAGGCAAAAAAGGCCACCGCAGAACGCTGGCCTAAAAAGAAAGAGTATTATGGTTAGAAATCTTCTGTTCCCTCAGAGGGAGAGAGATACGCTTTCACCGTTCCGTAGTAGATACGCAAGAACTTGTTGGCGCTGGCAGTCATGTAAACGTAGCATGGCTTCCCGCTTCTTGTCCATGAAGGCGTAGACAGGGTCGGAACACAAGGGGATAATTCTATGTGTTGATCTCTGCGACCACAGAAGCGCACTGACCCCCCCCGCCTCCGCTCGTCGGAACCTACCGTGCGGGACAGACGGTGCTCTACTACTTACACAGCCGGTACTATGATCCGGCCCTGTGCAGGTTCCTCAACGCCGACGCTTTCGCGAGTACTGGGCAGGGCATTCTCGGGGCCAATATGTTCGCGTACTGCGGGAATGAGCCGGTTGAGCACCGAGATCCGAATGGATCTTTTGTCTGGGGAATTGGCATCTCTGGTACCGCAAATGCAGGTGCTGGTGGGAGTAGTGGATTCTGGTACATTAAAGATGACGATGGAAATAGTGCACTAATATTTTGCGGATATGTCGGGGGAGGAACTCCAAATCTATCTGGCTCAGTAAGTGTCTTACTGTATTCTAACGCAAATACTATTTTTGAATATATTGATTCAGATTGCGTTGATGTTGGAGGATCGTTCCTTCATGGTTCAATAGATTTGACAGCTGGATACAGCAAAGACAATCGTTTTCTATATGGAATTCAAGGGGGGATAACCCAAAGTATTAAGCTAATCATGGAAGCAGAAGTACACGGCGGCCTGACATATACTTCACCGTATAAATTGATAAAATATCATGGGTATAGAGTGCCATTAAACGCACAGCTTGATTTTTTCTATGGAGTGGACGATGAAACAAGGAAAATATTAAAGTATACATTTGGTTTTGCTGAACCCAATTATGGCTTTGGGGGCACTAAGGTTCTTAATGCATACCAGTTGTCCTGCTTGAACTAACAAGCAGGACAAGATCGAGGAGGCATGTGAAGTGAAAGAAATGCTGACGGACGAAAACATGAAAAAGGAACTCATCCGGCAAATCAAGCCTTTCCTTGGCTTCGGACTTCCTTCGTGGGGACTTGCTTTTTTGTCAGGATTTTTCGTAAACAAGGAACAAAAAGGCTTTATCTGGCTGTTCATCCCGGTGTTTATCATGGTTCTCTTTGCTTTTTCGCTCAACTCCGTAAAGTTTGCGACGCGGTATAAGGAACTGAATCCGATAAAACCGGGAATACGGCAATATCCGCACTTCGTAAAGGACGACGATTTATTGAACAAATATTATGCGATCAGTATCAGGTGGTTTCTTATATTTTTTGGGATCATTTATATCTATATTCTGACGGCCTCTCCGGAAGTGATTTTTGAATGGCGTTTTCATCTGTTTATTCTTCTTTTTCTCATTTGGCCCTTGATACCTTCCTTTTGCGCGAATAAAAATAAAAAGGATACTAGCACTTAAATTAGCTAGGAAGTGTATTCCCTATGCACCTTGAAAATGTTGAATATTCTGTCATTTATATAGGTGATTTCGCTGTGATCTCACGGAGTGAAAACGGGTGGGCGTGACATGGAAGAAAAGCTCTTTGACGCCTACCCGGACATTATGACCGTTCTGCAGGTCAGCGAGGCTTTGCACATTGGAAGGAACAGCGCCTATAATCTTGTAAACAGCAATTCGATCCGGCACCTTCGCATCGGGTCGTCCATTCGTGTGCCAAAATCCTGCCTCGTGGAGTATGTCGCTTCCGCATGGTACACAGCGAAGAAACCTGACAAAGCAGGCTGCTCTGACTGTCAGAAAGGAGACAGAGATGACTGGCAGCCTGCAAGTCAAAAATGACAAGTTCTATATCATCGTCAACCTAAAAGAGAACGGCAAGCGTAAGCAGAAGTGGATCGCCACCGGGCTTGATGTGAAGGGCAACAAGCGGAAAGCGGAACAGCTCTTGCGGGAAACGCTTTTGGAGTGCGAGAGAGCCCCTACGAAGCCCATGAGCGGCATCTTGTTTGCTGACTATATTCGGGCATGGCTGAAAGTTGCGGAACGCAGAGTAGACTCTGTGACCTTTCAGGGCTATAAGCTGATGGCAAACGCCCAGGTGATCCCCTATTTTGATCAGAGCAGACTTCTTCTCCAAGAGGTTACCCGTGCGGATTTGCAAGCCTTTTTCGATGAAAAAGCGACAAAAGGCCGCAAAGACGGAAAGGGCGGACTCTCCCCCTCGTCTCTGCGGCAGTATAAGAACATCATCCTTCAAACCTTGAATGAGGCTGTTAAAAACGGGATACTGCAAACAAACCCCTGCCAGTTCGTCGAGCTTCCGAAGAAACAGCGTTACGAGTCCAGCTATTACAGCGCCGACCAGCTCAAAACCCTGTTTGACGCGATCTGGGACGATCCCATCTATCCCCTTGTGAAGATCACCGCCCTGTACGGCCTGCGCCGGAGCGAAGTCCTGGGGCTGAAATGGGACAGCGTGGATTTCACCGCGGGGCGGCTCACGATTAAGCACACCGTCTCGAAGGTCACAACAACAGTCTGCAAGGACAAAACCAAGAACAGCTCCAGCCACCGCTCTTTTCCCTTATCGCCCGAGGCGAGAGAAATCTTTATCCAAGCCAAGACCGAAGAAGCGATCAACCGAAAGCTCTGCGGCGCCGACTACGAGGAAAACGACTTTATCTTCAAGTGGCCCAACGGCACTCCCTTTTCACCGGATTACGTTTCTTCCCATTTCTCGCTTCTCCTGAAGAACAACCTCTTGCCGCATATCCGCTTTCATGAGCTTCGGCACAGCTGCGCCAGCCTGCTCCTGAACAACGGTTTTACGCTGAAAGATGTGCAGGAATACATGGGACACGCCGATATTCAGATGACCGCGAACATTTACGGGCACCTGGATATGCAGAGAAAAGAGCTTCTGACGCAGAAAATGGCGTCCAGTCTTTTCTAACACAGCGTTAGAAAAGTGTTAGAAAAACGTTAGAAATCGGCCCTTTGTCGAAGGAAAGTGAGAAAAAGCGAAAAATAAACTTACCTGAAAAGTTCTCGAAAAGCAAAAAATTGACCCCAAATCTTTCGATTTGAGGTCAAAATGTGGTGCGCGAGGCGGGACTTGAACCCGCACGCCCGGAGTGAGCACTAGAACCTGAATCTAGCGAGTCTGCCAATTCCACCACTCGCGCATCTCTGGAACGCTTGAACATAATAGCATCCGATCTGCCGCTTGTCAAGCCTTTTTTCAAAAATCTTCGCGCTTTTCTGTTCCCCGCGGATCCGCCACTTTCCGCGCCGCCTCCCCAAAAATGGAGCTTGCCTTTCCTCCCGGCCGATGCTATACTTTTTTTGTATTCCCCGCAAGGAGGTTCGATGCCAATGGATCGCCCTGCCATTAAAGCCCAGGCAAGGCAAGCCCTGCTCGGCAACATCAAACTGGTTTTCCTCGGCAGCTTTCTGCTGGTGGTGCTGACCGTGGTGTTCTCCGAGATTTCTTCCCGCCTGCTCTCTCCCCTGCTGGACGAGATGGAGAACTGCTACATCCAGATGCTCACCGGGAAGGCCGTCCGCATAGACAAGCTCAGCCGCCTCATGGAGCAGCAGTCCCGGGAGATCCTGGTGGATCGGCTGCTGGATCTCCTGCTGATCATCGTGCGCTTCGGCTTTCTGCTCTTCCTCTTCCGCATCCTGCGCGGCAAGCACGCAAGCTGCGGGAATCTGCTGGACGGCTTCGCCGTGTGGTGGAAGATCCTCCTGCTGGAGCTGCTGATCTCGCTGGTGGTGGCGCTCTGGTCCCTGCTGCTGGTCATCCCCGGCATCATCGCCTCTTATCGCTACCGCATGGCCGCCTTCCTGCTGCTGACTCACCCGGAATACGGCGTTTTGGACTGTATGCGCGAGAGCAAACGGCTCACCCAGGGACATAAAATGGACTTTTTCCTGCTGGATCTGTCCTTCCTGGGCTGGCTGCTGCTGACCACGATCCCCTATCTGGGCTGGATCGCCATGCTTTGGGTCTCCCCCTACCGGGCCGGCACCGAGCTGCTCTACTGCATGAACATCTGCGGCCCCAGCGACCAGGAGCTTTGGGACCAGGAGGATCCCCGCTTCCCCGGAAGCCCCGAATAGGAGAATAGGAACAGCAAAAGAACCGCCCTTTTGACGGTTCTTTTGCTGTTCGTCAGTATATGGAGAAGAGCTTGGGCTTGATCTTGTACTTCACGCCGGAGACCAGGCCCATGGCGGCAAACATGGTCACGATGGATGAACCCCCATAGCTGAAGAAGGGCAGGGTGATGCCGATGACCGGCGTGATGCCCAGGCACATGCCCACGTTGATGAGGGTCTGGAAGGTCACGGCAGCGGCCACGCCGATGCACAGCAGCATGTCGAAGGTGCGGCCGGCCTTCAGGCCGATGCGCACACAGCGAATGATGATGATCGTCAGCAGGATCAGCACCGCGACGCAGCCGATCATCCCCAGCTCCTCCCCGATGCAGGAGAAGATGAAGTCCGTGTGCTTGCCGGTGAAGGCGGTGAGGCGGTGTTCGGCGTCCACGCCGCTCATGCGCCCGGAGGCCAGGGTGATCTTGCTCTGGCTGGTCTGCCAGTTGATGCCGTCCTGATTGGGATCCACGCTGGGGTCATAGGGGGCCAGCAGGCGCTTTTTCTGATAGTCCTTGAGGAAATACTCCCACAGCAGCGGAACCATGGCGGAGATGGCCGCGGCGCCCAGAGCAAACCAGTACAGCCGCACGCCCAGCACAAAAAACATGGTCAGGAAGATGCACAGCAGAATGGAGGCGCTGCCCAGATCCGAAGAGACCACCACGATGGCGCCGAAAACCAGCACGAAGTGGGCCGCCATCATCGCCACGGAGGGGAAGGCGTTGATGTCCCGATACTCCTTCAGCCAGGTCATCTGCTTGGCGGAGACGATGATGTAAATGACCTTGATGATCTCCGAGGGCTGGATGCCGATGCCGGCGAAGCGGATCCAGCTCTTGTTGCCGGTGCCGTCGTCCTGGCCGAAAACCACCAGCGCGCCCAGCAGCAGAACCTGGATCGCGATCATAGCCTTCCACTGTCCGGCCAGCAGATCCGCGTCGATCACCGTGAGCACCACAAAGGCGATGATCCCCAGGAAGATGGAGAAAACCTGCACAATGATCTGTTTATTGGTATTCATTTCCCATCCGGCGGCCACCATACTGGAGGAGGCGCGATAGATCATCAGCGTCCCGAAGATGGAACAGACGACGCAGATGATCAGCAGCAGAATATCCGCGCGCTGCACAAACTGCCGAATATAGGGCTGTAATTTCTTGATAGCAAACACTCCCCTTCCGGGAAAAAGACGATTCGAGCAATTTCCATAATACGCCGGGGCATATTTTATCACAGTTTTGCTCTTTACGCAACGCCCTGTTCGGTGGTATACTGGGAAAAGAGTATAACATTTGTGTAAACAATGGTGGATTATGACAAAGCAGATCTTTCTTTCCAACAGTGAGGCCGAGACCGAAGCGCTGGGCGAGCGCTTCGCGGCGGGGCTCCCCGGCGGCACGGTGGTCGCCATGTACGGGGATCTGGGCGCGGGCAAGACCGCCTTCGTCCGGGGCATGGCCCGGGGCATGGGGCTGCGCTGCCGGGTCTCCAGCCCGACCTTTACCATCGTCAACGAATACCTGGGCCAGCGGGAGCTGATCCATTTCGATATGTACCGCCTGTCCGGCGCGGACGAGCTCTTTGATATCGGCTGGGAGGATTACCTGGCCCGGGGCGCCGTGTGCGCGGTGGAGTGGAGCGAGAAGGTGGAGGACGCCTTCTACGGCGACGAGCTGCGCGTCACCATCGAAAAAACCGGCGAAACAGCGCGGAGAATCACCATCGAGGGGGCTGAGCCATGCTGACCCTTGCCTTTGAATCCTCGGCCAAGGCCGCCTCGGTGGCCCTGGTGCGGGACGGGAGCTTGATCTCCCAGTACAGTCAATGCAGCGCCCTGACCCACAGCCGCACCCTGCTCCCCATGGCGGAGGATCTGCTGAAAAACGCGGAGCTGTCCCTCGCGGATGTGGAGCTTTTCGCCGTGGCCCACGGGCCGGGCTCCTTCACGGGGATCCGCATCGGGGTATCCACGGTCAAGGGTCTGGCCTGGGCCGCGGACAAGCCCTGCGTGGGCGTGTCCACCCTGGAGGCCATGGCCTGGCACGGGCTGGCCGCGGGCGGGCTCGTCTGCCCGGTGATGGACGCCCGGCGCCAGCAGGTCTACAACGCCCTCTTCGAGATCCGGGACGGCGCCCCCCTCCGGCTGACGGAGGATCGGCCCCTCTCCCTGGAGGACCTGGCGGCGGAGCTGCGGCAGCGGGAAGGCGTCCCCTTCCTGGTGGGCGACGGCGCGGCGATCACGGCGCGCTTTCTGGAAAAGGCCGGTATCCCCTTCCGCATGGCGCCGGAAAACCTGCTGTGGCAGAGCGCCTGGGGCGTGGCCATGGCCGCACGGGACAAGACCCCCGGCGACTCTCAAAGTCTGCTGCCCGTCTACCTGCGCCTCAGCCAGGCCGAGCGGGAGCGGCAGGAGCGGATGAAGTAGGTTTCAGGTTTCAGGTTTCAGGAGGCGAAGAACCCGGGTTTTTCTGAAACACGAGACACTTTCTGCGGTATTTCCTTCAATTTCACATAAAGGAGAAGACGACATGAGCAAAGTCTGCGTATTTGACCATCCCCTGATCCAGCACAAGCTGTCCATCCTGCGGGATAAAAACACCAGCGTCAAGGAATTCCGGGAGCTGGTGTCCGAGATCGCCATGCTGATGTGCTTTGAGGCCACCCGTGACCTGCCTCTGGAGGAGATCGACGTGGAGACCCCCGTGGCCATGGCCAAATGTCACCGCATCGCCGGCAAAAAGCTGGCGGTGGTTCCCATCCTCCGGGCCGGCCTGGGCATGGTGGACGGCATGGTCAGCATGATGCCCAACGTAAAGGTGGGGCACATCGGCCTCTTCCGCGACCCCGAGACGCTGGAGCCGGTGAAATACTATTTCAAGATGCCCCCCGACATCGAGGAGCGGGACGTGATCGTGGTGGATCCGATGCTGGCCACCGGCGGCTCCGCCTCCGCCGCCATCACTTTCCTGAAGGAAGTGGGCGTAAAGCACATCAAGCTCATGAGCATCATCGGCGCCCCCGAGGGCGTGGGCCGGATGCAGACCGATCACCCGGACGTGGACATCTTCGTGGCAGCGCTGGACGATCATCTGAACGACCACGGCTACATCGTCCCGGGCCTGGGCGACGCCGGCGACCGCATCTTCGGCACCAAGTAATACGAAGCCTCAATAGGAACCAGACAGTCCTTCCGGCAAAAAATGTGCCATACTTCGTTGAAGTCCTTGATCCTATATGTCCGTTATGCTCTGCGGACTCCGCCTCGTCCGGCACATTTTTTGCTCAGAATTTCAAGTCCGCTTTCTATCAAGGCTTAGTATAAGAGAATCCCCCGTGCGAGCGCACGGGGGTTTTTCTTTGGGAAAAGCATCAGCCGTAGGAGTGTAAGCCGGGGATCAGCTTGTTGACCCCGGCGAAGGTGAAGAGAAAGGCAGGCACCGCCAGGATCACATACCAGCACAGCCACAGCGCGCTCCGCCTGCGGGCGATGCGCTGGTGGAAATAGACCGTGTAGATGATCCAGGTGACCAGGGCCCAGACCTCCTTGGGATCCCAGGTCCAATAGGCCGACCAGGCCGCCTCCGCCCAGATCGCGCCGATGACGATCACCGCGGTCAGCAGCAGGTAGCCCAGGGCTGTCAGCTGGAAGCACAGCTGCTCCAGCCGCAGCATCTTCATCCCATCCGCCGGCTCTCCCTTCCGAGCCTGCACGACATAGCGCGCGGCGACGCAGGCGGCCACCAGAAAGAGCGAATAGGACAGCGCGGCCGCGCCGATATGGAAGTTGAACCAAAAGCTCCGCAGGGCGGGCATCAGCTCGTTGATCTCCATACGCTGGAAGGAGGCGTAGCCCTGGATCAGCACGGTGGCAGCCATGCCGGCGGAGGCGATCCAGCTCACGTCCATCCGGGTGCGCGCCACCAGGAGCACCACCGGGATGCACAGCGCGAAGCCGCAGGCGAACTCGAACTGGGACGCCAGCGGAAGCCGCTGGGCCACGAGCCCGCGCCACACGAAATAGACCAGGTGCGCCGCGAAGCCCGCCAGATAGATCCACCAGGCAAGCTGCTTGCCCCGCTCCCACTTTCCGAGGGAGGCGGCAAGCTGCACCAGCAGCGCCGCGCCGTACAGGCCCAGACTTACGAAAAACAGGGTCTTCATTGCTTTTCTCCCTCCTTTTCCAGCAGCCGCTTCAGCTCCAGCCGCAGCTTCTCCGGCCGGGGGCCGGCCACGGTGTAGCCGTTCTCATCCGCCCGGATCAGCACCGGCTGCAGGAAGAAGCAGAGAAACAGCCCCAGGAGCAGCAGCACAAAAGCCCCCTCCAACAGGGAATTGGCATACGGGAAGGGCATTTGCTTGATGCGCAGGATGGGATAATAGGGATCCTCAAAGCTATAGATCCAGTCGCCGATCTGCAGGCTCTCCCCCACGGGCACCAGGGTATCCGCCGGCATCATCATGCCGCTGCCGATGACGCGGATCTGATACACCAGGATGGTCTCTCCCTCCGGATCCGCGGTATCCCGGGCCGCTTTGATATCCGAATACCACAGGCCGTTCCCGCTCTCGTCCAGCAGCCTGCCGGGCTCCTCCAGCCGGATGCGGTCCTCCACGCCGGTCTGCGGATTTCGGGCCACGATGCTGCCGCTGTATCCGTACTCCCACTGGAAGACCTTGACATTGCCGAAGGTCAGGGGGTAGTTGACCTTGACCTCCTGGGCGGGGCTCTCCCGTCCGTCCGGCAGTTGGACGCGCACCACGCTCGTGTAGTCCAGCAGGCCCTGGGGATTATTCATGGTGAAGGAATCCACCGTGATCCGGCTCCCGTCCCGCAGCTCCACGGTCTGCCCGGGGCAGCAGGGCACATCCGTCACCTTGGGCAGAGCCAGGGCGAAGACGCCGAAGAACACCGTCAGCAGGATGGAGAGATGCAGCAGGAAAACGCCCCAGCGCCCCAGCTCGTTCTTGCGGAACACATAGGCGTCCCCGAGCTTCTCCTCCCGGCAGCGGCGGGAGGCGGCCCAGCGGCGCAGCTCCTCCAGCTCGCCCGGCCGCAGCTTCTCCGCGTTGGGCAGGGCCGCCGTCCGCTCCGCCGCGTTCCTGCCCCCCTTGACGGCCCGCAGCAGCATCCGAATCGTACAGGCCAGCAGGCTCAGGCACAGCAGGGCCATGATCAGCACGAAATACCAGCTCTTGAACACGTCGTAAAAATGCGTGCGATAGATGAGCCGGTAGGCGTCCGCATAGTGCTCCGCGTAGAAGGGCAGCTCCCTCCCCTGGGGCAGCAGAGAGCTGAGAGCGCTCAGCAGCGCCACCAGAGCCAGCAGGATGTTGGCGAAGCGCATGGACAGCAGCAGGCGCAGCCAGGGAGAAAAGAATTCAACGATCGCTTGCAGTTTGGGATGCTTCTTCATGGGGTCCCCCTCTCACAAAAAGGAACGCCGCCCGCCCGGAATCGGGTGAGCGGCGATCCCTGGTACGGATTGTCAGCTTTTCTTTTCCACGATGATGCGGTCGAACTTGGCCATGGCCTGGTTGCACAGCTCCTCCGCCTTGTCCAGACAGTAGTAGGTCAGCTTCGGGTTGTGGGCGCCCTCGGCGTTCTCCACAAAGACGAAGTCCCAATAGAACTGCGCGTCGCGGGCAAGCTGCCGGATCTCGTTAAGTCGCTCCTCGGTATAGCTGCCGCTCTTCGCCGCCTCGGCGATCCGCTGGTTCAGGAACATGAGCTCATAGCCGATGGAGTAGGTGCGGGCCTCCACCTGATCCTGAACCGCACGGACTTCCTTGACCAGATCGGTGTGACACTTGGAGCATTCGTTCTGGATCAGCGTCTCGTTGTCCAGGGGGCTGATCAGGTAGTGGCTGGAATAGGTCTTGCCGCTTTCATCCTTCTCCTTGCCCATATGGCAGTCGGCGCAGGAATACTTGTTGCGGTGGGGGCTGCCCTCGCCCAGGAAGGTCTCCAGCTCGGGGTGCTGCACCTTGATCTGCCGCACGCCGGAATCGGGATTGGTAAAGTCCGCGTAGGGCAGGCCGTCCCAGTTGGGCGCGTTGTAGTAGGCCAGGATGGCGTCCGGGTGCATGGAGGCCAGGCTGTTGTGGGGCAGGGTGGTGGGCTTGTTTTCCACATTGGGATCAAAGAAGTACTCGTTGTGGCACTGGCCGCAGGCCAGGTTCGCCGCGTCGATGCTGTCAAAATCCTCGCCCACGCCGTCGATCAGGTAGGTGTGGGTCACCACCAGGTTCACCTCGCCCTTCTCGTTCAGGGGACTGTTGGCGTGGCAGTTGAAGCAGCTGATGGGCTCGGCCGCCACCGTCTCCCCCGCCTCGTCAAAGGGAATGGCGTAGGCCGCGCTGCCCTCCTCCAGCACCATGGCGGTGTAGAGCGGCGTCTTGCAGGTCCAGCAGCTTGCCGCGCCATGGGGGCGAGCCGTCTCGCTGATGTCCTCAACGTCGAAGCTGTGGCCCCGGGCGGCCATGTAGTCGAAGGCGAAGCCATAATAGTTGTACAGCGAGGACAGCATGGGGTAATCCACCAAATAGTCGGTCTGTCCGTCGTTCTCCTCGTTCTGCTTCCAGGTGCGGTACTGGTTGGGGTATTCCTCCGCCCAGTTCGCCGCGGTGACGACCTGAATATGGCCGCCGCCCTCCTGCTTCAGGGTCTCCACATACTGCTCGTCCGCCCTCTGCGCCAGCAGCTCCGCCTTCACGGGGTTGGCGCCGAAGGTCTTGGGGGAAATGCCGGCCGCGCTGCTCTCGGTGCCGGTCAGGGCGTTGACGGCGGCCTGCTGAATGGCTGTGGTGGTGATGGTCGCGCCGGAGACGGCGTCCACCTCCATCACGTTCTGGGCCTGGAAGATCTCGGCGGGAAGCTGCTTTACCGCCTCGCTCCCGATGCCCTCGGTCTCGTTATGTTCCAGGACGCGCACGCTGTAGATCTTCTCCGCATCGGCGATGATCTCCACCGTGACCGGGCCGTTCCGCCCTTCGGCGCTGCCGGTGAGGGTGACGGCGCTTTCGGGGATCTGGTCTGCCGGCACGCTGGACGCGGGAGCGCGATTGGCGTAGGCCGCGCTGAGAACCGCGACCACCAGCACCAGCACGCCGCAGAGGATGCCGATCCGATCCAGCCTCTTCTGTTTCATCTTTTTCTTGTCCATACGCTCCTCCCGGGCGCCGTACGAATACGGGCTTTGCCGTTTTGGGACGCCCTTTTGTCTATTTTACCGGATAATTTCGCAAAATACAAGCCTCTTTTTGTCCGTTTTTCTCAATCCGTCTCCGGGGGCAGATCCTCGATGTACACCCAGGAGCTGTTCTCCGGCAGGTAGTTGATGACCACGGGGACAAAACGGTCGTTGGCGCTGCCGATGGTGACATTGCTCTCGATATCGCTGTAGTTGTAGGTATAGGTATAGCGATCCGTGCGGTAGTAGATCCGGTCGTAGAGCTTGAAGAACAGCACGCCGTTCTGACCCGTCCCCTCGTCATAGCGCACCAGGGAGCGGGGCGTGTCCAGATAGATGGACAGCAGCTTTCCGTCTTCCCGGGTCTCCATCTGATTGGCGACGTAGAGGGCAAAGCCGCAGATGGCGTTGATGGGGCTAGGCGCGGCGGACATCTCCCGGGTGTAGACGAAGGCGGTGGGGGTCTGCCCCTCTTCCGTCTTGGGCGCGGGGTGCATCACGTCTGCCAGGATCACCTCGTCAAAGCCCAGGTCATAGAGCTCGTTGATCAGGGTGAGGATGTATTTGCGCAGATCCGCGTTATAGGGATCCAGCCAGTAGCCTGTCTCGTCTGCGTAATCCGCGCCGGAGGCGGTGCGCAGGGCGAAGTCCGCCGTGCGGGAGGCCAGCAGCCCGTCCACGCAGCAGCTGATCTGGGCCACAAGCCAGATCTCCTTTTCCTGCTCCTCGGCGTAGTCCCGCAGCTCCTGGAGCATGACGTCCATGTTCCGGGTGAGCTGATTGTCCACATAGAGAGAATACGCCTGGGCAAGCTGGGCCTGGGAGACCCAGAGCAGATAGCCGGAGCGGGGCTTCATCTCCAGCACCAGCGCGTTGCCGCTGTTGAGCTGCTCGGCCCGGGCCATCAGATTGTCCCGGTTCACATCCTCCGCGGCGATATAGATCGCGCGCATGGGCTTGGCCTTCTTGCCGGCCCGGGCGACGATGCGGGAATAGTCCGGCTCGTCGAAGACCAGCTCCGTCTCCACCGTCTCAAATTCCCGGATCTCCGTGCCCGTCTCCTCCGCGGGCGCCGCCGCCTTCTCCCCGGTCACGTCGATCTCCACGCCGTCCTTGGTGATGATCAGATACTTCTGCAGGCTGTAAAACAGCAGCACGGCCAGCGTGATCAGCGCCAGCGCCACCACGAAGGGGATCAGCGCGTAGTTGCGGCGCTTCTTTTGTCCCCTGTAAAATTCCCGATTCTTTGCCACTTTTTTCTACCTCTCTGTTGGGGAAGGCTCATCCCTCGATCTTGGCGATGCGGCGCTTGTGCCGCGCATCGTCGGAGAAGGGCGTATCCAGGAAGGTGTCCACGATCTTGAGGGCAAGCCCCTCCCCCACCACGCGGCCCCCCAGAGCCAGCATGTTGGCGTCGTTATGCAGCCTCGTCGCCTCGGCGCAGAAGCAGTCCGTGCAGAGGGCGCAGCGGATCCCGGGCACCTTGTTGCAGACGATGGAAATACCGATACCGGTGCCGCAGACCACGATGCCCCGGTCACATTCCCCCGAGGCCACCGCCAGGGCCGCCGCCCGGCCGAAGTCCGGATAGTCGCAGCTCTCTTCAGTATAGCAGCCGAAGTCCCGGTACGCGATCCCCCGCCGATCCAGGTGCTTCCGAATGGCCTGCTTCAAGGCAAAGCCGCCGTGGTCGCTGGCAAGTGCAAGCATCGTCATAATCCTCCAGTTTATTGTTTAAAGGTATTGTACCACCAAACGCGATCAGGTTCAAGTCTCGCCGCAGATTTCTCCCCCCCGGGACGCTTTTTTCTTTCCCGGGCTGGAAAAAAAGCCCGACTTTTTTTCTCACTTTTTTTCAGATTCCTCGTTGCGTTTCCGAAAAAGCCATGTTATACTCATAAAAAAGGGTTACATAACGCTCCATAATCAGGAACCAAAACGGTGGGAAATGCGATGAGCGATCGATATAAAAAGCTATATGACCTGGAGCATCGGCTGTATGCCTCCGGCGCGCCGGTGCTGATCGAGTCCGGCGCGCTGCTGCTGGATCAGAACGCGGACAATCTGCTGTGCCAGCTCTGTATCCGCAACATCCAGTCCCGTCCCCTCAAGTCGCTGCGGGCCGTGGTGCAGATGCTGGACGCGGAGGGAGCGCCGCTGGGGAAGCCGGTGGATCACCGCTATCTGGCGCTGGATCTGCGCCGGGAAGAGTCGCTGGGCCGGGAGGAGGCCATCGTGCTCCCCAGCCGGGACGCCCGCTCCTTCCGGGTGCGGCTGAGCCAGGTGACCTACGCCGACGGCGAGATCTGGACCGATGAGGATCTGAGCTGGGAGGAAGTGGAGGAGCCCCTCTCCCTGGAGGAATATCTGGGCGGGGAGGAGCTGGCCGACGCCTTCCGCCGCCGCTACGGAAACGACTGCCGCTACGCCGTGCTGCAGGCGAAGGAGCTGTGGTTCTGCACCTGCGGGGCGGCGAATCCCCAGGAGGAAAACCGCTGTCACGCCTGCCGGCGCCGGCGCAGCGCGCTGCCCCAGACGGGCCTTGGCGCCGTGCGGGAGGAGCCCTCCCGCTGGATCGCGGGGCTGAACAGCCGCAAAAAGGCCGAGGGCCGCGGCCGCGTCGCCTGGCGGAAAATCCTGCCCTGGGGCGCGGGGATCCTGGCGCTGGGGGCGCTTGCGGCGATCCTGCTCTGGCCCGGGCAGCCGGATCGGCCGGGTACGGAGGACAGCCAGGAGACCGAAACGGCAGCCCCCGCGGAGGATCCGGAAGCCGCGGCGCTGGCGGAAGCCTATCTGGCCGCCGCGCGTCTGCAGGACGCGGGCGACTACGCCGCCGCCGCAGACGCCTTCGCGGCCCTGGGCGGCTACAAGGACAGTGCGGCCCTGGCGGAGCAGGCCAGAGCCCGGGCGGAGCAGGCCGAGCGGGCCGCGCGCTACGCGCAGGCCAAGACGCTGCTGGACGAGGGCAGCTACCTGGAGGCCCGGGAGCTGTTCCTGGCCCTGGGCGACTACGAAGACAGCGAGACGCTGGCCAGGGAGGCCCTGTACCGCAAGGCCGTGGCTCTGTACGGCTTTATCGAGACCCACAAGGTCAAGGGCATCACCGCCCGGCTCAGCGACCGGGCCGACACGGACAGTCTCTTCTCCCTGTCCCGGGAGAAGGCGCTGGAGATGGGCAGCCAGGGGCTGAGCGAGCTGCAGGACGCCTGCGGGAAGGATCGCATCAGCTTTGTCAAGCCGGAGGACGACGCGGCGGAGCTGCTCCCGCTGGAGGAGGCCGTGGCGGAGCTTTTCATCCGCCTGGGCGATTACCGCGACAGTGCCGAGCGGGCGGCGGCGCTGCCGGAGATGATGGATCGCAGCGACGAGTTCTTCGCCCTGTGTGCCGAGGGCGACCTGGAGGGCGCCCGGGAATGGCTCAACGCCTATACGGGAGATTTTGAGGACCGGGAGCTGTGGCTCCAGCGGATCGAGCTGTACCTGCCCTACTGCCGGAGCTGGACGCTCTTCATCGGGGACCCCAGTCTGATCCCCCTGATCGTGGATCAGCCAGGCCCCTGCTACAACCTGCGCAGCGTGGTGCTGCTGGGTCGGGAGAGCGCGACGCTGCGTCTGCTGCTGGGCCAGGAGGAGATCCCAGGGCCGGAGCTGGAGGCCAAGCTGGACGAGACCCGCTTTCTGCTGCACGTGGGGAAGACCACCTACCTGGCGGAGATCTCCGCCGTGGGGCGCTTCAGCGTCATCAAGCTCAACGACGCCGGCACCCAGGGCGGCGTGGAATACAGCGGGAACTGATCCCTTCACAGAGACGATCAAAACCCCAACCGGGAATTGAACCCGGTTGGGGTTTTGTGTGTTTCGGATCCGGGGAAGCTCAGTGGCCGTGGCCTTTGTCCGCGCCGCCGGCGCCCACGCCGAAGTGCAGCTCCTTCATGCCCTCCACCTCGTCGCAGATGCCCTTGAGCGCGCAGATGGAGCAATCCGTGGGCAGACCCTCCAGGATCGTGGCCAGGGTGTTGGTGGCTTCGTTGGACTTCTTGGCCAGATCCCGCATGGTCTTGTAGTCAAAGCCGGGGGCCGTCACAAAAACGACCGTGGCGTTGAGGACGTTGGGATCCTTTTTGTAGGCCTTGATGTAGCTGGCGCCGATCCCGCGGAAGCTGACGCCGCGCTTGAGAGCCTGCTTGCTGACGCGCACCTGCTCCCGGTAGTTCTCCGGGGACATGCGCACCATGTAGCCCTCGGGATAGACGTGGTACTTGGCGAACTCGATGTCCTTGAGGATGCGGTAGACCTTGTCGTTGTCGTCGTCCAGCACCCCCACCCGCAGCAGCACGATGCGGGCGAAGTCACAGTCGCCTTTGATCTCCCGCAGATCCGGGCCGTAGAGCAGCACCTGGTCCCGGTTCACCAGCTCCGGGGAGGAGGTGAAGAGCACGTAGTTGGCAGAGCCCTTGCCGGAGGCGCCCAGCTCGTAGGCCGCGTCCTTCTGGAGCACCAGCTCGCTGGAGCCGATATCATGCCAGCAGTCCCGCTCGGCATAGTCCCAGCGCTTGGGAGCGCCGTGTTCCAGAAGCGCCTGGGTCTCTTGAATCAGGGAATTGAAAAGCTCCATTGTTTAGAATACCAAGTCAACTTTCTTGCGGTCGAACATGGTATTGACCTGCTTGTAGGCCCAGCCCAGCACCTTCTGATCCAGGTTCCAGAAATAGACCACGAAGAGAACGCCGACCACGATGCCCAGAATTTTCAGCAGCTTAAAAAGCACCTTCGCTAATTTAGCCATAGAATACAATAACTCCTTTCCTTTTTGGCTCCCCCTCCGGGGGAGCTGTCGCGCAGCGACTGAAGGGGTGTACGTGTAGGCACAACCCCTACTGCCCCTGCGGGGCACCTCCCCCGAGGGGGGAGGCAGGCACGGCTCTCACTTCTTGGCCAGGCCCTTCTGGCGGGCATACTCGGCCGCGCCCAGGGCGCCCATGAGCTGCGGGTCGGTCTTCAGGTTGATGACCTTCAGCTTCAGCACGTGCTCAATGGCCTCCTTCAGGCCGTCGTTCTTGGCGCAGCCGCCGGTCAGCGTGATGCTGTCCGTGGCGCCGGCCTTCTTCGCCATGACGAAGCAGCGCTTGGCGACCGCCATCTCGATGCCCGCCGCGATCTCGTCGGTGGCCTTGCCCTCGCCCACCAGGGTGATGACCTCGGACTCCGCAAACACCGTGCACTGGGCCGTGATGGGGATCACGTTCTTCGCCGTCAGAGAGAGCTTGGAGAATTCGGGCAGGCTCAGCTCGAAGGAGCGGGCCATGGCCTCGAAGAAGCGGCCGGTACCGGCGGCGCACTTGTCGTTCATGGCGAAGTTCTTCACCGTGCCGTCCGTGTCGATGCTGATGCCCTTCACGTCCTGGCCGCCGATGTCGATGATGGCCTTCACCGTCGGGTCCGTCACGTGCACGCCCATGGCGTGGCAGCTGATCTCGGAGATGTTCTCATCCGCGAAGGGGACCTTGTTGCGCCCGTAGCCGGTGCCGATCAGGTACGCCAGCTCCTTGCTGCTGGTCAGGCCGACCTTTTTCAGAACCTCGTCCATCGCCGCGATGGCGCTCTGCTCGGAATTGATCTTGCTCTTGATGGTGGTGTCGGCAAGCATCTTGCCGTTCTCGTCCAGAATGACTGCCTTGGTGTAGGTGGAACCTACGTCGCATCCGCCGAAATATTTCATTATATTATTCTCTCCTCGTATTATTGTTTTTCAATCGCCGCGAAGCGGCTTCTTTGTTTTTCCCAAATCAAAGCCCAGCAAAGCGGGTTTGATTTGGCTAAGGAAGAAGGAGCCTGCGGATATGGAGCTTTCGCGGCTCTTTCGGAAACCGCGGAAGCGGAATGGAGCAGGCTTCTTCTGACGCTTACATGCAGACCTCGTCCTCGAACTCCACCAGGGACGGATCGACGGGCTCGGCGCGCTTGACGGTGCGCATGTACTCGTTGACCTTGTCGCGCATGGTGCGGCGGGAGACGGTGCGCGGGTCCATCAGGTCGTGCTCGACCCAGATCAGGTCGTAGCCGCGCTGACGGCCCTGCTCGTCCAGGATGCCCTGCACCGTGGCCATGTTCTTGCAGGCCACGTTCTGGTACATGATGACCAGCGGGGCGTTCCAGGCTTCCACCTGGCGCCAGCACTCGTCCACCACGTTCTGGTAACCGCCGTTGGTGTGACGGCGCATGACCATGCGCTCGTACAGACGGGCCAGGTCGCGCAGCGCCTCTTCCTTGTCCTCGGTCTCAAGCTGCTTGGTGAAGTTGAGGGACTCCATCTCCACCAGGACGTTGATGCCCCAGCAGTTGGCCAGCCAGTTGGAGAAGTTGGCGTAGTAGTGGGCCGGGCAGGACCAGACGATGGCGCGGTAGCGCATCTTGCGCGCGGGCCAGGCGGTCTCGCGGCGCTCGTAGGCCTTGAGCAGCATCTTGTTGACCTTTTCCATGGAGGGGATGACGCGCGGGTCGATGCCGCCGTCCATCTCGTAGTTCCACTTGCGGAAGAGCTCGTAGCTGGGCCCGATGAACTGCGGATAGTTGGACTTGTTGATCTCCCACTTCTGCAGCTCCAGGCTGGTCTCGTAGTTGAAGCGCTTCATGGCGGCGAAGTAGGCGTCCCAGTTCCACTTGGCGCCGGTGGCGTCCTCGATGGCCTTGATGCAGGCCTTGATGTCCTCGGCGGCCATCTGCACGGTGTTCTCGTCGTCCAGGTAGCGCACGGGGAAGCAGAGGTGGAACACGGGGATGTTGGGGAAGCGGCGGGAGAAGTAGGAGGAGGCCATGGTGGAGCCGTCGCAGGGCATGGAGCTGGAGATGAACAGGGAGCCCATGTCAGGCAGGGCGTTGATGACCAGGGCGCCGCACTCGGAAGACGGCACCGGGCAGGTGTCGGAGGGCAGGCCGTAGCTCTCTACCGCGTCGATATAGGGGATGCAGACCAGCTGGTCGATCTCGGAGACCAGGAACATGGGCAGCAGCTGGTGCGGGATGGCGCACAGGTCGGGGAAGCCGGCGGCGATCTGACCCATGGTCATCTCGTCGAAGGTGAACATCATCTTGTTCAGCTCGTCGCTGTTGCCGTTCTTGCGGTCGGCCTTCGACAGGAGCACCAGGTTCTCCGCCACGTAGCGGAAGATCTGGAAGGTGACCTCGTGGCTCATGCGCAGGTTGGAGCCGCGCAGACCCAGGATGTTCTTATCCATGAAGCCGTGGCAGCAGAAGTAGGAGATCATCCAGCGATACCACAGGGCGCTGTTCATGGCGGGGATCAGATCCTTGGAGAAGGTCATGAGCAGCATGCCCCACATGTGGGCCCACTCATAGAAATCATACAGCGTGTCCTTCACGCCGCGCCACTCGCGGCGGACGGTGGCCATGGCGCCCTTGCGGTACAGGCGGCCCAGGCTGCGCTCGCCGTTGACCACGCGGTCCCACTTCTCCTTGCCGTCCAGGGCCATAAAGTCCTTGTACTCGCCCTTGACGCGCTCGATATCGGCCTTGCAGCCTTCCAGGGCGCCCTTGCCGAAGGCCTTCCAGTCGGTCTCCTTCAGCATCTGGCCGAAGATCCCCAGGACTTCCTTCAGGTTCTCGCCCTGCTTCTTCCACTCGATGTTGTCTTTGGCTTTCCAGAACTTAGGATTGGGGTATTGTACTTTTGCCATTATCGTTTACCCTCCTCTTTATGAATGCGCTTGATCTCCAGGGACTCCACGAAGGCCTGCACACGGGTGCGGAGCTGACCGGAGTTGCCGTTGTTGTACAGACGGTCGATGGAGAGGACGGGCCAGCCGTATTCGTCGTGCATGATGTGGCTGACCAGCGCGCGCTCAAAGCCCCAGTAGTCGCAGTACTTCATCTGCTCGTAGATGATGCCCTCGGCCTTGAACTCCTTGGCCAGACGGTCGGCGGTCTCGCGGCGCTGCAGCACCTTCTCGTCGGAGATGTAGCGGGCGCATTCGGAGACCTCCATGTAGTGGCGGCAGATCTGGGTGAGGGCGTCCTCCTCGTCGTTGAGCTCGATGACCTCGCGGCCGGGGGTGGAGCCGAAGCAGTAACGGTCGGAAACCACCAGGGCGCCGCAGCCCTCGATGAGCTTGGTCAGGCTGGGATCGTCGATCTCGGAGCCGACGATGGCCACGCGGGCGCGGAAGGGATTTTTCGCGTCCGGCTCGCGGGTCTTCAGCTCCTCCAGCGTCTCACGCAGGTAGGGCAGGATCAGCTTCTTGGGGCAGGTGTAGGTGACCAGGTTCAGCAGGTGGAACTCATAGCCGGTGACGATGGGGTTCTCGGCCTTGCGCATCTCGCTGATCTCGGTCATGATGCGGCAGACCTCGTTGTGCTCCTCCACGGCCTTGCGGATGGCGGCGTCGGAGACGTCGGCGCCGAAGACCTCATGGATGCGATCCAGCACGTGGACCTGCATCTGGCGGACGTAGCCCTTGATGGTGTAGTCGGTGATCTTGAAGGGCATATCGGTGTGGGTGACGAAGAACTTGGGATTGTCGTTGACCTGCAGGATCTCAAAGTGCTCCATGGAGCGGTTCATCATGGAACATGCGTCCACGCCGATCATCGCGTCCAGGAACTGATAGCCGCCCTCGATGGCGCGCTCCAGCAGGGCGCGGGCGAACTCGCAGGTGTAGTTGGACATGTAGTAGGTGGCGATGTCGATGGAGCCGGTGTTGGGGGCGCGCAGTCTGGTGGAGAAGCAGTTGTCCACATTGAGCAAAACCTCGGGGATATGGAAGCAGGTATAGCCCAGGCAGACGCCGCCCTCGGCCTTGGCCTTTTCCACAAGCTCGTTGTCGGCGTTCTCAAGCAGACGTTCGAAGTAGATCAGATGCTTAAGATCTTTCAAATGTTACACCTCTTCTTCAAAGAATTTCTATTTTTTGGAGCGCTTCCCGCACTCCCTTGAGCATGGCGGAATCCGCGGGCAGCTCCAATACGCTCTTGCCCTTGATATCGTTCGCGGCAAAGGCGCTGTCCGCAGGGATCGCGGTCAGGATCTCCACCCCGGGCACCTCCGTGAGCTGCACCAGCTCGGGATTGGTGACCCGGTTGATGATGGCGCCGATGCGCTCATAGGAAATGAGCTCGTCCGCCACCCCCTTGATGGTGGTGATGACCTGGCCGCCCTTCTTGCTCTGATCCGTGATCAGCAGCAGGTGGGTGACCTTCTCCATCACGCGGCGCTGGATCTGTTCGATCCCGGCCTCGCCGTCGATGACCACATAGTCAAAGCTGTTGGCCAGGATGCCGATGACTTCCTTCAGATAGGAATTGACCTTGCAGTAGCAGCCCGAGCTCTCCGGCCGTCCGATGGCCAGGAAAGCGAAGCCCGGCAGCTCCACCAGGGCGTCGAAAATGCGGAAGCGGGCCTCGCTGAGAAGCTCCAGCGCCTCCCGGGTCTCGCCGTTTTCCACACTGTCCACGATACTCATCCGAATGTCGTCCAGCGTCAGCTTCACGTCCACGCCAAGAGCCACACTCAGTCCCACGGCGGGGTCTGCGTCGATGGCGAGAATCTTCTTGTCCGGATATTGCTCCGTCAGAAGCCTCACGATGCACGCGCAGATCGACGTCTTGCCGACGCCGCCCTTACCGGCGACCGTAATGATCTTGGCCTTATTCTCCATATGCCTTCCCCCTCACGGAATTACAGCTCTGCATAAATGAACACATAAGATCCCACTATGCATACTTATCAGCATTTTAACACGGAATCGGGGATTATGCAAGAAAAACGCCGCATTTTTGTCGTCCCGGCGGAGTTTCGTGCAAGTTGCAAAAAAAGCCGTTTCATTTTTTGACATCTCTCCGGGACGAGCCGGCCTTTGTTTAGACAGCGGATTCCGGGGCGTCAAAAACAGCCGTCGGGCCTCCCGGGGATTCGGGATGCCCGACGACTGTATCACTTGTCTCCGCTCAGCGCAGCAGCTCCACCGCCCGCTTTCGGTCTTCCTCCGGGAGAGGAATCGCAGCCAGGTAGGCCTCCAGCAGCTCCGGCAGAGACGGACGCATCTGCGTGGAATTCAGCGTGCTGACGTGGTATTCCGCGCAGCTCAGCGCCGCCGCGTACACACGCCCGCTGGTTTTCCCGCATTTGGCGTAGCCGGCCTCCCGGATCGCGCCCTTGCGCAGAAGGCTGTTGAGCAGAATGTGGATGGAGCTGTCCATCCAGGTCTTGTTCTCCGGAAGGGCCAGAAGCTCTCCCCGTGAAAGCGGACGTCCCTGCTCCCACAGCACGTCCATGATCTCCAGTTCATTTTTTGTCAGATACACGCACATTCCTCCTCGGGTCCCGCCGCAGGTCAACGCCACGTCTGCCCAAAATACAATGGTACTCAACCAATTTACATAATAGCACAAACTTTTCCGCTTTGCAACAGTAAATTGGTGAGAAAAGCTCCTTTTTTCCCTTTGTTTTCCGTCTTTTCTTCCGCGTCCGCGCCCGCGTCCCCTCTTGATTTTTGCCGGAGAGCTGGTATAATAATCAATACCCGGCGAAAATGATTGGGACCCGTATCCTTCGCCGCCAAACGGCAGAACGCGCCGCGCGCCCCCGGGCGCCGCCGTCCGCCTGTCGTTTTCATGGACAGAAAGGAACAATGCAGATGGAAATCACCAAGGAAACCACCATGGGCGCCATGCTGGAGTATGACATGGGCATCGCTTATGTTTTGATGCAGGCTGGGATGCACTGCGTGGGCTGCCCTTCCTCCATCGGGGAATCGCTGGAGGAGGCCTGCGCCGTCCACGGACTGGACGCGGACGTGGTCCTCGCCTCCATTCAGGAGTATCTGAAGGGTCAGGGCTGACACAGAACGGATCGGGGCGATGGTGTGCATCGCCCCGATCCAACTATCCGGGAGGTGATACGGATGAAGCTGCTATACGCGGAAGACGAGCGGGCCATGTCCGAGGCCGTGACCGACGTGCTGCGTTACGCCAAGTACCAGGTCGATCCGGTGTACGACGGGCGGGACGCCCTGGACTACGCCCTGACGGAGGAGTACGACGGCATCATCCTGGACGTGATGATGCCCAGGCTGAGCGGGCTGGAGGTGCTGCGGCGGCTCCGGGCCGAGGGCTGCCGCGCGCCGGTGCTGCTGCTCACCGCCAAGGGCGAGGTGGAAGACCGGATCGAGGGTCTGGATCTGGGGGCGGACGACTATCTGCCCAAGCCCTTCGCCATGGGCGAGCTGCTGGCCAGGGTGCGCGCCATGCTGCGCCGGCGGGAGGAGTTCACCCCCACGGTGCTGCGCTGCGGGGATCTGACGCTGAATCAGCAGACGGCGGAGCTGCGCTGCGGGGAGAAGACCCAGGTGCTGCCCAAGCTGGAATACCAGCTGCTGGAGCTGCTGATGCTGGGCCGCGGCCGCTGCTACAGCACCGAAGAGCTGCTGGAGAAGGTCTGGGGCTACGAGACGGAATCGGACGTGGGCGTGGTGTGGGTCTACCTGAGCTACCTGCGCAAACGGCTGGCCGCCCTGGGCTCCCGGGTGGAGATCAAGGCACGCCGGGGCGTGGGCTACACCCTGGAGGAGCCAAAATGATCCAAACGCTGCAAAGAAAATTCACCGTCACCGCCATGATCGCGGTCACGGTGCTGCTGGTGCTGCTGCTGGGCGGCATCAATCTCTTCAACGCCGTCACCGTCACCCGGGAGAGCGACGAGCTGCTGGATCTCCTGGCAGCGCAGGAGGACTTCGGCCCCGCGCCCCGCCCGGAGGAGCTGCCCAACGAGGAGCGGGAGGGCTTCTTCCGCCGCAGCCCCGACGAGAACGACCGGATGTCCGCGCTGACCTTCTCCGTGCGCTTCGACGGGGAGGGCGCGCTGGCGGGCGTGAATCTCAAGCGGATCGCCGGCCTCAGCGAGGAGGAGGCCGAGACGCTGGGCCGCCAGGCGCTGGAGAGCGGTCAGACCCGGGGCAGCATCGGCAGCCGGAGGTTCCGGATCGTCCAGCCCGCCGAGGGATGGAAGACCGTGGTTTTCCTGGATCTGAGCAGTCAGAACCGAAATCTGACCCGGATCGCCTTCCTCTCCCTCCTGGGCGGCGCGGCGGCCTGGCTCGCCATGCTGCTGCTGGTGCGCTGGCTCAGCCGCCTGTCCATCCGGCCCGTGGCGGAAAACATGGCCCGGCAGCGCCAGTTCATCACCGACGCGGGGCATGAGCTGAAAACCCCCCTGGCCATCATCCAGGCCAACGCCGAGGCCCTGGAGCTGACCGGCGGAGAGAACAAGTACAGCCGCAACATCCGCGCCCAGGTGACCCGGCTCACCGATCTGACCGGCAATCTGCTGACGCTGGCCAAATTTGACGAGGCGGGCGCCCCGCCGGAGCTGAAGGAGCTCTCCTTCAGCGAGCTCTGTCGGGAGAGCTTTGAGACCTTCCGGGCGCCGGCGGAGCTGAAGGGCCTGCATTTGGAGACAGACATCGCCCCGGACGCGCAGGTCTCCGGCAGCCGGGAGCAGCTGCGGCAGCTGCTCTCTATCCTGCTGGACAACGCCGTGAAATACAGCCCCGCGGGCGGAACGCTGTCTCTGTCCCTGCGCAGGGACGGCCGCGGCGCGGTGCTGCGGGTGGCCAACAGCGTAACCGAGCGCAGCGGCGATCCGGAGCGCTTCTTCGACCGCTTCTACCGGGCGGACGCCTCCCGCAGCCGGGAAACCGGCGGCTACGGCATCGGCCTGTCCGCGGCGAAGGCCATCGTGCAGCTCCACAAGGGCAGCATCTCCGCCGCCTACGAGGGCGAGCGGATCGTCTTCACCGTCCGCCTGCCGTGATGCCGCGAAAAGCAGACGATAAACGGAAAACGCGCCCCCGGGGATAATCCCCGGGGGCGCTTGCCGTGTCCGTTCCGTGTTTATTCGGTCAGGTCGATCATGTAGCTCAGCCCCTCGCCCAGCACCGTGCTGGGCAGGATGCCGTCCCACTGCTTGATCCAGTAGTAGCGGATCAGGTTCTCGGTCAGGGACTCGGAGATCCGCTTGTTCATCTCGGCCTCCTTCTCGCCGGCGTAAAGGGCGGCCTCGGCCTGCACCTTCACCACCTCCAGCTCGGCGTTGGCGGCGATGACCGCCTTCTCGGCCTCGGCGTTGGCGGCGATGACCGCCCGGCGGGCGGTGGCCTCCTCCTCCATGGTCTTCTGGGCCTGCTCGGTCTCGGCGGTGAGCTTGTTCTGGGCCGCCACCTGCTTGGCCTCCACCGCGGCGGTGAAGGCGTCGGTGAAGTCGATGTCCTCGATGGCGATGGACACGATGGTGATGCCGTAGGACTTCATGTCCTGCGCGGTGTTCTCGGCGATCAGATCCGAGAGGGCGTTGCGCTTGGCGATCAGGTTCTCCGCGGTGTACTGGGAGAAGACCGCCTTGGTGTTCTCCAGCACCCGGGGGTACATGACGTTCTCATAGTACTCCACGCCCACGGTGCGGTAGAGCTCCTGGGCCGTCTCCTGGTCGATGCAGTAGTTCACCGAAAGCTGCAGATCCACCTGCTGGATGTCGCTGGAAAAGGCCTGGGTGGTAATCTCCACCTTCTGGGTGCGGTTGTCCATCTTCACCACGCTCTGCCAGGGCAGGATCAGATGCGCGCCCGCGCTGAGGGTGCGCTGCTCCACCCGGCCGAAGGTGGTCAGGATCCCGGTGTAGCCCGTGGGCACCACCGTCACGCTGCTGAGCAGCAGCGCCGCGGCCAGCACCGCCAGGGCCAGAAGCTGAGCGGGCCGACGGCTCCAGGTGTAGCGCCCGGTCTTTTTTTCGGCCGTGTTGCCCCGGGCGTCGGTCACGGTCTTCGTCTCCGGCTGCAGGCCAAGCATGATGAACAGGGCCGCAGCGCCGATGGTTCCAAGAATCAGAATAAACATCCTCCAACCTCCTCTCGTCTATCCTGTTTTGGTTTACGAGGATAGGACGCCGGAGGCGGGAAAAGGTTCCCTCAAATCTCCCGAATTCTCTTGAATACTTTAAAATACTCGCAAATACGCAAAAATCCCTCTGCGCCGCTTCGCTCCGCGCGGCTGCGCGCCGACGCTCATACCACCTGGAAGAGGTAGAATTTCAGATAGTCCGTCTCCGGCACGTTCCAGAGGATGGGGTGATCCGGGCCCTGCTGGCGCAGCTCGATCTGCCGGAGCTGCACGTCGGCCAGGCGGGCGGCGCTCTGGAGCATGCGCACGAAGCGCTCGTTGGGCATGAAGTGGCTGCAGGAGGCGGTGGCCAGATAGCCGCCCCGGGGCAGCAGCTTCATGGCCAGGTAGTTGATCTCCCGGTAGCCCCGCTCCGCGGCGTCCGCGGTCCTGCGGGACTTGGTGAAGGCGGGCGGATCCAGGATGATGAAGTCAAAGGGCTTGTGGGAGCGCTCCGAAAGCTCCGTAAGCCGGTCGAACACGTCGTGCACCTGGAAGTCCGCGATGTGCTCCAGCCCGTTGCGGCGGGCGTTTTCCTTCGCCATCTCCACCGCGGCGGCGGAGATGTCCCAGCCCTCCACATACTCCGCGCCCCCCTTGGCCGCGTTCAGCGCGAAGGAGCCGGTGTGGGTGAAGCAGTCCAGCACCCGGCGGCCCTTGGCCAGCCGCGCCACCGCCTGGCGGTTGAACTTCTGATCCAGGAAAAAGCCGGTCTTCTGGCCGTTTTCCACGTCCACCCGATAGAAGATCCCGTTCTCACAGATCTCGGTGAGGGGGCTCTCCGGCGCGGGCAGGCCCGGCAGCGGATACCAGCCCTTCCCCTGCTCCAGCCCCTCCAGCTCCCGGATGGAGACGTCGTTGCGTTCGAAAAGGCCCCGGATCTCCTGCCCGTCCTCCCGCAGAACCTCCACAAGCAGCGGGAAAAGCATGTCTTTTATGTTCTCGATCCCCACCGAGAGGGTCTGCGTCACCAAAAGATCGTGAAAGCGATCCACCGTGAGGCCCGGGAAGCCGTCGGCCTCCCCGAAGATGACGCGGCAGCAGTCCGTCTGCCCGTCCATCACGGCCTTGCGGTAGTCCCAGGCGTAGCGGATGCGCCGCCGCCAGAAATCCGCGTCAAAGCGGTCGTTGGCGTTGCGGGAGAGCAGCCGCAGGCGGATCTTGCTCTGCTCGCTGCAGAGCCCGGTACCCAGATAGCGGCCCTTGCCGTCCACGGCGTCCGCCAGGCAGCCGTTGGAAAAGTCCCCCTCCCGGCGGACGACCTCGCCCTCGTAGATCCATGGATGCCCGGCCTTGACCCAATCGGCCCCCTTGGCGGAAACGATGATTTTCGGATAGCTGCGTTCGCTCTTCATGGCGCGCCTCCACGTTTTTTTCTTCGATTTTACCATAAAGGCGGCCCGGGCACAATAAAAAGCTTTCGTTCTCCGCCCCGCTGTGCTATAATACGGTTATCCCATCAGGAAAGGAAGCATGAACATGGCTTACAATGAAAACACCAAGCTCAGCGCGATTCTGAAGGATCATCCCTGGCTGGAGAAGGAGCTGCCCCAGCGCTACCCGGAGCTGAAGGCCATGGATAACCCCGCCACCCGCTTCATGCTCAAGCGCATGACGGTCAAGGAGGCCGGCAAGCTGGGCGGCATGAGCCCGGAAAAGCTCCTGAGCATGCTGGACAAGATCATCAAGGAGCACAAATAAGCGGCAATAAGCAGGAAAAAGCGGAAGATCCGCCGGAAAGCCGGCGGATCTTCCGCTTTTCGTTCATCCTGAACTCTAATAGAAATCCGACAAGCTTTGCGGCCGGGTCGCCGTCCCTGACACATCCCTCCGGCCGGTTGATAACGGCAAAAGACGTCCGGGATCTTGGCGTCTGTCCGAAAGATGATAATTCTCTCCCGCAGATTGCGCAAGAATGGTTGACGGGAGGCCTTTTTCTCTGGTAAACTAAATAAGATCCACCGTATCACATCATGAAAAGAGAGGGAAAGCTATGCAACAAGGCTATATTGCCAGCACCAGCGGGATCCAGACCAGGGACAAGATCGGCTACGCCATGGGCGACCTGGCCTCCTGTCTGGTCTTCGGTCTGACCCAGAGCGTCATGAACAAGTTTTACACCGACGGCCTGGGTATCAGCGTCCTGAGCGTGATGATCATGACCGTCATCGCCCGCATCTGGGACGCCGTCAACGATCCCATCTGGGGCCGCCTCATCGACGGCACCAAGCCCAAAGCCGACGGCCGCTACCGCCACTGGATCAAGATCTTCGCCGTGCCCGTGGCCCTGGCCGCGGTGCTGATGTTCGTGAAGATCCCGGGGCTGAGCATCGGTTCCTATCTGGCCTACGCCTACGTCACCTACATCCTCTTCGGCATGCTCTACACCTGCATCAATATCCCCTACGGCTCTATGGCCCAGGTCATCACCTCCGACGACAAGGAGCGCTCCGCCCTTTCCGTGTTCCGCTCCATCGGTTCCGTCTTCGGCGCCCTGCCCGCCATGGTGCTGGCCTCCGTCATGTACAGCAAGACCGCCGAGGGCAACGACATCGTAGACCCCACCAAGGTGCTGATCGGCACCGTCGCCATCGCGGTGCTGTCCGTGCTGGCCTATCTGCTCTGCTACCGCTGGAGCAAGGAGCGCGTGGACTCTCAGCCCGCCCCCCGGGAGAAGGGCCAGACCATGAAGGTCATCAAGATCCTGCTCAAGAGCCGCCCCTTCATGGCGGTTTCTCTGGCCTCCATGCTCTTCCTGGCCGCCCAGATGTTCGGCCAGGGCTACAACACTTACCTGTTCCACAACTACTTTGAGATGCCGAAGTACACCATGTGGCCCACCGTGTTTCAGTATTTGCCCGTGGCGGTGGTCATGTTCTTCGCCACCAAGCTGAGCAACAAGCTTGGTCGCCGGGAGGTCTGTTCCTACGGCATCCTGCTGGCCGCCGTGTTCTACATTCTGCTGCTGGTTCTGGCCCTCTTCGGCATCACCAGCATGTGGCTGTATCTGGCCGGCTGCCTGGCCTCCGGCGTTGGCACCGCCTTCATCTTCCTGCTGATCTGGGCCCTGGCCACCGACGCCATCGACTACAACAAGGTCAAATTCGGCCTGAACGACGAAGCCACCAGCTACGCCTTCTACTCCTTCATGCGCAAGCTGGGCCAGACCGTGGCCACCATCCTCATCAACGTCCCCCTGCTGAAGATCGGCTACGAGGGCAGCAAGCTCAACACCGAGAAGCTCACCCCCGAGGCTCTGCAGAGCATGTACAACTCCTCCGTCATGATCCCGGCGGTGCTGTTCCTGCTGGTGTTCATCCTGCTGCGCTTCGTCTATCCGCTGTCCAAGCAGAAGATCGACGAGCTGCAGGTGGAGAAGGAGCAGGTGCTGGGCAAGAGCTGATCCGAACGGCTCCCCCGGCGCGAAGCTATCCCTGCGCGAAGAATCCGAAACAAGCAACCAGACGCCGAAAGGGGCGCCCTCGAACGAGGGCGCCCTTTTGCTGTCGACGAAGTGTCGACAGCAAAAGGGCAAGCAGGGGAACTTTCGGAAAAGCTCCCCTGCTTGCGCAGATCGAACGTGAAGGGGGGCATACCCTCCCCCGTTTCCTTTAGTTAAGGATACTTTTTACTACTTAGTCGATCTTGCCAACGAAACGGAAGATGATTTCGATTTCCTGCTGTCGGAAGCCGAAGTCGTCTTCCGTTGCTTCATGGACAATGGTTTTCTCAATCAGAATAACACGACTGCTCTTGGGCGTGTTGTACCGTCCTCGTATTCATGATGCAACTCCATGCGCGAAACAGTATTCGTCCTTTCGTCTCTGCTGGGTTTGGGGAAAGCTCTCCCCAACTAGTTCTGACTGCGGCATAATTCGCATGTCTCGAATTATGGGCCACCGGTCGATACTTGCTTTTAGTTTGAAACCGCATCCCTATAAAATGCCATCGGGAAAGAGATTGATTTATCTATATAATTGGTTTATAATGGCAACAGAATTCTTTTCGAGGTGATTTCATTGGCAATAACTGAGGCCAAGCAGAAAGCAGCGGCGAAGGCTTTTGCGAAATATTGGGAAGACAAAGGCTACGAAAAGGGAGAAAGCCAGAAGTTTTGGCTCTCTCTGCTGCGTGATGTGTTCGGCGTGGAGGAGCCTGAGAAGTTTATCACCTTTGAAGATCAGGTGAAGCTGGACAGCTCCACCGGCTTTATCGACGGCTATATCGCCGAGACAAAGGTGATGATCGAGCAGAAGGGCGCAGGAAAGGATCTGAACAAACCGATCCGGCAGTCGGACGGCTCGATGCTCAATCCCTTCCAGCAGGCAAAGAAGTACATCACGGAGCTGCCGCTCTCCCAGCACCCGCGCTGGGTCGTCACCTGCAATTTCCAGGAGTTCTATGTCTACGACATGGAAAAGCCCCACGGTGACCCGGAGAAGATTAAACTGGCCGATCTGGAAAAGGAATACTACCGCCTGTCCTTCCTGTTGGACAAGGGAAATGTGCATCTGCAGCGAGAGATGGAGATTTCCATCAAAGCCGGCGAGGTCGTTGGGCTGCTGTATGACGGGCTGTTAAAGCAGTACCATGATCCAGAGAACCCCGAGACGCTGAAACACCTGAACAAGCTCTGTGTGCGCCTGGTATTCTGCCTGTATGCCGAGGACGCCGGGATCTTTGGCAAGCACTTGATGTTCCATGACTACATGGCGCAGTTTGCCGTGAAGGATATGCGCAAGGGACTGACACAGCTCTTCCGCGTGCTCAATCAAAAGGCCGAAGAGCGCGACCCTTATTTGGCTGACGACGATCCGCTGCTGGCGGCCTTTCCCTATGTCAACGGCGGCCTGTTTGCCGACGAGGCGGTCATCATCCCGCCCTTTACGGAGGAGCTGCGCGATCTGTTGCTCCGCCGTGCCTCGGCGGACTTTGACTGGTCGGAGATCAGCCCGACGATATTCGGCGCCGTGTTTGAATCCACCCTGAACCCGGAGACCCGTCGCAGCGGCGGCATGCACTACACCAGCATCGAGAATATCCATAAGGTCATCGACCCGCTGTTCCTGAACGATCTAGTGGCGGAGCTGGAAGCGATCAAGGCCATTCCTGTCTGGAAGACAAAAGAAAAGAGCCTTCTTTCCTTCCAGAAAAAGCTGGCTGGACTTGAGTTCCTTGACCCCGCGGCGGGCAGCGGCAACTTCCTGACCGAAAGCTATCTGAGCCTGCGCCGGTTGGAGAATGAAGTGATCGACCAGCTGCATCACGGCCAGATCAGTATGGACGCGGTCACCGATCCCATCCAGGTCAGCATCGCCCAGTTTCACGGCATCGAGATCAACGACTTCGCCGTGACCGTAGCCAAGACAGCCCTCTGGATTGCGGAGAGCCAGATGATGAAGGAGACGGAAAAGATCCTGCTCCTTGATCTGGACTTCCTCCCGCTGAAAACCAATGCCAACATCGTGGAAGGCAACGCCCTGCGCCTTGATTGGGAGAGCGTGGTGGATAAGACCAAGCTGAACTACATCATGGGCAACCCGCCGTTTGTGGGGCACCAATACAGAACTAAAGCGCAAGTTGAGGATATGGAGATCGCGTTTGCTGATCTAAAAAAGCATGGGAAACTTGATTATGTTGCAGCATGGTATGCCAAAGCGGTTGCAATCATGCAAGGAACTAGAATACTTGCGGCGTTTGTTTCCACCAACAGCATTACACAGGGCGAATCCGTAGGCGCATTATGGCCATATATGCTTGAAAAGAATGTTGAGATTCAATTTGCATACAGAACTTTTATCTGGGAAAGCGAAGCGAGCGATCAAGCCGCGGTTCATTGTGTTATTATCGGCTTTTCTTGCTACCATACTTCAGGCACAAAGATTCTATTTGATACATCAACGAAGCGTGTAGTCCAAAGAATAAACGGGTACTTGCTTGATGCGCCAGATGTCTTTATTGAATCAAGAGGAAAGCAACTTAACAAAGAGCTTCCTGAAATGAGTAAAGGAAGTCAACCAACAGATGGTGGGTTTCTTATCCTTTCACCAGAAGAGAAAACTGAGCTGATTTCCAGCTACCCTCAAGCAGAACCGTTCATTCGACTTTTCATGGGGTCGAGAGACTTAATAAACAGTATTGAAAGATACTGTTTATGGCTTTGCGGTGTTTCACCTAAAGCATACAGGGCGATTTCTCCTATAATGGAACGAATTAATCAAGTGGCAGAAACCCGCAAACAAAGCCCAACCGCATCTGTGAGAAAAGATGCCGCAACACCGATGCTGTTCACACAAATAAGACAGCCGAGCACGAATTATCTTGCTGTTCCAGAAGTGTCTTCACAGAATCGGAAATACATTCCAATCGGTTTTTTAGACCCAAGTGTTATTGCGAGTAACAAGCTGTATCTGATTCCTAATGCTTCGCTTTACATTTTTGGAGTAATGACTTCCAACGTTCATATGGCTTGGATGCGGGTGTTTGCGGGTAGACTAAAAAGCGATTATAGTTACTCTCCTGCGGTCTACAACAATTTCCCCTGGCCTGCTCCCACCGACGAACAGAAGGCGAGAATTGAGCAGACGGCGCAGGCCATTCTGGACGCCCGTGCTCTTTATCCCGACGCCAGTCTGGCCGACCTCTACGATGAACTGACCATGCCGCCGGAGCTGCGCAAGGCCCACCAGCAAAACGACCGCGCAGTCATGGCCGCCTACGGCTTCCCGGTCAAGGGCTTCACCGAATCGGACTGCGTGGCCGCCCTGATGAAGATGTATCAGGAACTCACCGCAAAGGAGGGCAACTGATATGCCAAGAGCAAAAAAAGACGGCGAGAAGATCAGCTTCTACGTCGATCGCCAGGTCATGGAAGACCTCCGCGCCTACGCCGAGGAAAAGGGCCAGACGGTAACAATGGCAATGGAGCGGATTCTTAGGGCATATCTGGATGAAGAAAAGGAAGCCACAACTGGCGAAAAATGAGATGCCGTTGCCCAATTCTACCGTAAGCGTGAGTTTCAGCTTTTTGTATCCTTAACTAATTGAATCCCCCCTTCACAATCCCCCCATGCGGGTCACAGCTTTGCCGCATTGGTTCGGCTGCGGGATAAAGGGGCGCCCTCATGTGAGGGCGCCCCTTTTGTTATGCTGTTATGCTTTCGTAATGCGTTGTGTACCGTGCGCTCGGGACGGATGCTTCCCGGTATTTACCGGCGCTCACGGATCATAGTTTCTCCCGGACTGCCATGACTGTCCTCCGGGATAAGCATTCCTCCCGACCGCCTGGGAACGCTTTTTCCTGGATCGGATCCAGAACACCAGAAAAACCGCCAGAAGCAGGGTGTTAAGGGCGACGATCACCAGAACCGCGATCTTGATCCCTTTGTTCTCCCGACTCTGCACAGGCTCTGCATGGGCGGACACCTGCGCGGCAGGATCCGCGGCGGACGGCGTTGCTTCCCCTTCTCCCTCCGTGGGGGGCTCCGCGGTGCTTTCTCCCTCCTCGCTTGTGTTATCCAGCGGCTTCTGGGTGGGCGGCAGCGTGGGCGCCG
>JAEEGG010003713.1_pt1 | contig 37858 bp, 33 predicted proteins | sample 9134161 | NCBI WGS metagenome assembly JAEEGG01 (sample SAMN16246543, study PRJNA631951) | gut metagenome | biome: gut microbiome; feature: rumen; material: CR-attached | host: Bos | place: Iran: Karaj | collected 2018-10
AACTTAATGCTATGGAGAAAAGGCCGGAAAAGCTGTGCGAAAGGATCGAAGACGTCCTGGCGGCCAGGACCGCCGCCGCGTTGAAAGAGCAGCTGACATTGCTGATGAAGGAGCTTTCGGCCTGTTTCGAAAAGGAAAGACAAGCTTTTCAGCCCGAAAAAAAGCAGGCCGATGCCGGATCGCTGTCCGGCACCTACGAGGAAATGTTCTCGAACTGGCACGGCAAAATGCAGCTCGCGGCCGAGACCGGCGACCGTCATCTGGCTTTTATGAGTCTGGGCAGCCTGAACGAGATGATCGGGGAAATCGGCAGCAGCGTTAATATCGGTTCATACGACGCGCTCGCGGTTTATGATCCTGATGACCTTAAAAAGACCGCCGAAGGATTTGACCGCGTCCTAGAAGCCTATCGTCAGGAATATGAAAAGATTGGCCTGAAAACGGAAGTGTATCCCGATATCGACGCATTTGCCGCGGCTTACAAAAAGATCTGAAGCGTTTAGGGCAGGGCTCCGAAGCAGTTAAAAGATATTATCCTGCAAACACAGCTAAGAAAATAAGCATAGTCGGCTCTATTTTACTCATAGCCTTGCCTACAGCGTAATCAGCTTCACTACTGTAATACACGCCCATAGTTCCAAGTGTCTTTTCCAATTCACCGGTTGCTTCGCCTACGCCTGCCATTTCCTTCAAGATATCAGGGAAATAAGCACTCTTGCTCAGGCATTCATTTAAAGATGATCCTGTTTGGATCTTCTCTACCATGGCATGTACTTCCTGAGAAAGAATATAGTTATCCATTACTCTGGAAGTAACATCTATCGATTCAGCAAGAGGAAGACCTGCAACAAGAAGGGCATTCATAGTATCTGCAAATTGTTCTGCGCCGCGCAGTACATTGATATGTCCCAGCACAGGCATCGTAAGCATAACTTGAGACCACCATGTCTTTCCTTTTTCTGAATGAGTGTACATTTTGAATATAATAACTGCCAAAATAATGACAATTGCCATTACAAACCAATATTGAGTGAAGAAATCAGAGATTCCCATCAGCAATTTTGTAGGAGCAGGAAGTTCTCCTCCCAGTTCATCAAACACAGCTGTCAATTTAGGTATGACCACTGTCATAATAACAGCAAGAACAATAACAGCTACGACAATCACAAAAATAGGATATGTCATGACACTGCTCATCTTCTGTTCGATCTTATATGACTTTTCAAAGTATGTCTCAAGTGTTGTAAATGACTGTTCCAGGTTACCTGATATTTCACCTGCCCTGATTGTTTCAAGGAATGTCACAGGTAATTTTGGACAGTTTGCCTTCATTGCCTTAGAGATCGAAGCCCCATGTGAAACATCATCAGCTGTTTTTTCAAGCATTGTTTTCAAAGTCTTATTCTTAGTCTGCTTTGAAATCATTCTCATACATTCATCGATGATTACACCGGATGAAAGAATGATCTTAAACTGTGAACACATCAGAGATAATTCTTTTGTGGTGAAAGCCTTTCCCAGCTGCATATGCAGAAATCTGTCAAAGCCCGTTTCTTTGATCTCTTCAACACTGATAATAACAGGATAACGGGTCTTGATTTTATCAACTGCGTTATACTTATCAATAGCTTCAATAACGCCCTTGACAGTCGCTCCGTCCTTGCTGACAGCTTCGTACTGATAACTAATCATCTATTGATGCTCCCATAGGAGGACGTTCCGCCGAAGGCATTTGAGGGACTTACGGCCTTTTTCACATAAGCAGGATCGGCAGCAGCCGCAATCGCCGTTTCAGCACTTATCAATTTTGCTTCATATAATCCGATAAGAGAATTGTCCATTGTAATTGAACCATCAGCAGAACCGGCAAGCAGACTTGACTGCATCTGGGCAGTCTTTCCTTCCCTGATCTGATTACGAATAGCTGCATTGACGACCATTACTTCACAGGCAGCCACCCTGCCATGTCCGCTCTTGCGAACCAGAAGCTGTTGGGAAATAACAGCTTTCAATGTACCAGCCAGCTGAATCTTGACCTGATTCTGCTGACCTGCAGGATATGTACCAACGATACGGTCAATTGAATCTACAGCAGAATTGGTATGAAGTGTTGCAAAAACCAAGTGACCGGTTTCAGCAGCTGTAAGAGCAGCATCAATCGTCTCAGTGTCTCTCATTTCACCGATCAGAATAACATCAGGATCTTCTCGAAGGATGGCTTTGAGACCGCTTGCATAACTATCTGTATCTTTACCGATCTCTCTCTGGGAGATCAAACTTTTGTCTGGTTTGTACTGATATTCAACAGGGTCTTCAAGAGTAATAATATGGTCATATCGGGTATGGTTGATCTGATCGATGATACTGGCAAGTGTAGTCGATTTACCGCTGCCTGTTTCACCGGTTACCAGAACGATACCCTTCTGGTAATTAGGAATCTGACTGATTGCAGGAGGAAGGCCCAGTTCAGAAAGAGCAGGAATCTTGTCAGACAGGATTCTGAGAGCACAGGCCAGATTTCCCTGGATACGATACAGATTGATTCTACATCGATGATCTCCAATGGTTAAAGCCAGATCCAGTTCGCCCTTTTCCTCTATTTCATTGTAGTGCCTTCCGGCAAGGACTCTTCCATATTCTTCCATATCTTCAGGAGTCAGGATATTGTCATCAAGATTGGTAAGCTGACCATCCACTCTGATCTTAACCGGTACTCCGGGTTCCATATGGATATCGGAAGTACGTGCCGCAGCGGCCTCCATAATTATTTGTTCGATTGTTTTCATAATTAGATCGTAGCCACACAGCGAAGGACTTCTTCAGCAGTTGTGACACCCTCCTTTACCAAAGTTCGTCCGTTTTCCAACATCGGAGTAAATCCGGTCTTCTTCAATGCCTGTCTGAGTTCAGTACCGCTCATTCCTTCGCTGATACTAGCTCTCAGTTCAGAATTAACTGCCATAATCTCAAATACACCTGTTCTTCCTCGATAACCGGAATTGTAACAGTTAGCACAGCCGCTTCCGTGATAGAAGTGATAAAACTCAGGGTCTTTAAATTCAATAAGGTCAAGAACTTCAAGATCAGGTCTGATTTCTTCTTTACAACTCGGACATATCCTTCTTACAAGTCTCTGTGAGATAACGCCTCTCAAAGAACCGCCGATAAGATATGGTTCTGCACCAAGATCACGAAGTCGGTCAATAGCGCTGGCAGCATCTTCGGTATGGACTGTTGACAACACAAGATGACCGGTGATAGCTGCCTGCATGGCAATTCTTGCAGTCTCACCATCTCGGATTTCACCCACACATATAATATCTGGATCCTGTCGCAGACACGATCTAAGTGCCGATGCAAAAGTAAGTCCGACTTTTTCATTGATAGCCACCTGAGTGACTCCTTCGATATGGAATTCGACAGGATCTTCAAGTGAGATCATATTAACGCTGTCCTTATTAAGTTCGCCGATCATTGTATAGAGGGTGGACGTCTTACCGCTTCCTGTAGGACCTACGATAAGAATAAGTCCTGAACTGTTCTTAAGTATTCTTTCGAATGTTGCTCCGTCAGCATCTGTAAGACCTATACCCTTTCGGTTAAGAATGTTCTTGTCTCTCCATAGAAGTCGGATAACGATCTTTTCACCATAGATAGAAGGAAGAGTACTGACACGCATATCCATTGTTGTGCCATCAGGGCGCTTCATAGCAGTTCTGCCGTCCTGAGGGATCCTTCGCTCTGTGATATTCATATCACACATAACTTTAAAATATGAGATGACAGTGTTCTGAAGCTCTTTAGGTATAGAAAGGATTTCTTCAAGACGTCCGTCAACTCTGATCCTGACTCGCATGGCGTCAGACATCGGTTCAATGTGGATATCTGAAGCCTTGGCAGAAATACTTCGTTCAAGAATACTGTTGACTAGTTTAACAGTAGGAGCAGATTCATCATCGACAGCGGCCATTCTGAGGGAATCTCGTTCCTCAATGGTCATGTCTCTTTCCTGCTGCATCTGCTTTATGGCCTGGGAAGCACCTTCATTTTCATACAGAACGCCAAGAGCTTTGCTGATGGCATTGCTGTATGCGATCATAGGAGTTATTCGCTTTTTACTGTATGTTCGGGCAGCTTCTATGGCTCTGAAGTTCAGAGGATCATCCATTGCGACAAACAGACGGTCGCCCTCAAGTTTTACAGGAACCATTCTGAACTTAAATGCCTGATTCTTAGGTATGAATTTAATCAAATCGGGATCGATCTTTTCATTTACCGGATCAACAAAATCTATACCAAGCTGCATCTGCAGTGTTCTGACCAAATCATGCGGTGTGATAATTTTATTATCAATCAGAACATCGCCCAAATGCTTGCCGGTCTCTTTCTGCTGTCTTAGAGCTTCTTCGAGTTGCTCCTGAGTAATTACTTTTTCATCAATCAGCATTTCGCCGAGTCTTTTGTTCTTCATCTGCCCAGCAACCTTTCCTTATTGAACGAACTTATTGTAATTGGTTCACTTAAGACCACTTCTCCTGTTTCGCTATCTACAATAGACAAAGTAAAACTGACCTCACCGGTATAAACAATTCTATCGTCTACTGTTTCCGTTACAAAGTTAAGATTATCACATCTTGTATACAAATTGTGATTGTTTCCTGCATCAGCATCCAGTTTAAACGTTTTATCTGACGACTGAAGCTCTATCCCTTCAGTCAGCTCTTCATAATCATATCTAAAACGCGGCTCATTAAATCTGACCCATGTGCCTCGGGTGGGTGTCAAAAACAACACATAAAATTCTTCATGACCACTGGGAGTATCTGTTGTGCTGGCCTGTCTTATATCCGTAATATTTCTGATATCTTCTGTCAGTTCGGTGACTGCGGTCGAAAACATGATCTGAGCATGTGACTGACGATCAATATCTTTACTCACATTCAAAGCAGTCGTAATACCTGTCACCACTGCAACAAAGATAATTGCAATCAACACTGTAGTGATCAAAGTCTCTGCCAAAGTAAAACCTGCATTACGCCTCATGGTTCTGACTCCTCAAACAAAGAAAACACAGGTCTGCCGTTTTTATCATTCAAAGTTTGTATATCAATATTAACGTATATCTGAAAAGCTTCGATACCTGAACCATTTACAACTATTTGACTTGACAGGGTAGTAGCTGAAGCCATGTTTTCATTTTCAACTTTATTTCTGATAGAGATATAGTTACTGACTCTGTCTCTTGATTTTTTAACCATTGAGGTCGCAGCATTTACTGCAGAAACCACCATAATCAGGCCTAATGAGATTACAAGCCCCGCAACCAGGACTTCTGCCATGGACTCTCCGCGTTTTGAACGTATTTTCTTAATCAAATCCTTCATAATGCCTGTGCCTCGGAAAGAATTGATTCATGGTACCAGGTAACCGACAGAGGTATCCTTGTTGCTTCAGAGCCTCCATCGTGAGCATATATGATCGGAGAGTTTGGATCTATGTTCTCGTAAGGTGCTGCTTTCATGGAAAGCACAAGTTTTTGTTTAGAAGCAGGATGAGAAAAAACTCCTACAAGATCATAATTGCCATACATAATAAACTGCGCTGTTACATTACCGCTAAGTGCAGTATTCAAACCCCCAACACTAAAAGTTACTGTTTCAACGGACTGTATATCTTCACCGGTCCCTACCATCAGTTTTGAATTTATATCCTCAGAGAGAATATCCAGAATATGGGGCAAACCGGAATGAACTACTTTGTTTTCTCCTGAAGCGTTGAAATAACACGTTGTTCCGTCAAATTCATCAGAAAACAATTCAGCACTGGAGACCAATGTGTAAATACTCTGGTCATCCTGATTTATATTGCTTACAGACCCGTTGGCAACAGAACCGGAAGCCAATATGATGGAAGCAGCCGCTGCACAGATAACAAATACCATCAGAGCGATCGCAAGCGATGTTCCCTTTTTGTCTTTTAGTTTATTTATAATCTTAGAGTTCTTCATGGCTGATGAATTTCACCTGATGTCACATTATCAACTAAAACAACATAAGTATTATGATCTTCATCGTTGTTTGTATCTATATCACCGCATTTGATCCACGGACCAGATTCACTTCCTGATGGGATTTGCCATGCATTGTAATTAAAGTAGTCACGAGCGACATATAATCCATCTGCAATGAGTCCCGACCCAACATCAAGATTTTCAAAATAGGCAAAATATCCAGTTCCATACGATACAGTCCAACTCATAGTTGATGCATTGAGATCATTCTGAGTCAGTAACACAGGTTCTGCCAGATTTCCGTAATCGATAACGGTAATTCGAGAAGAAAAATCACTCGGTGTAGGATCTGAATCCAAATTGTACCAGTTGTTGTAACCAGTAATATAGTATTCTCCGTTATATGAGAACACTGTCGCCGGAGCAATGGAGACCCCATTACCTGCACCTTCAATCAATTCTTCCCATGTCGGAATATTAATTCTAATCTTAGTTCCATCGTTTGCTGTAAACGTCAGGCCATCATCCTCCTCCTGAACAACAGACGGCCAGTCGCCATAATGGGTAGGAAGATCCGTACCGCTTGCTATACCGGTAATTACAGCGCCAAAAGGATATTCATCCGGGAGAGCTGGATCGGTATGAATACCAACTGCCGTCGACTGATCCAAAGAATTCCAGGACGAAACAATTTCATTTAATTCAGATCCAGTCTTTGCTACAGCTAAACTATCACTACAGGTATTGATACCTGCAAGATAATAAGCATTGTCGACAGACGGATGCCCCGTTGCATTACCGACAAAAGCTTTGGGAGATGATCCGGTCACTAACCCTGTGCAGTATGCATTGTTTACTCTGACTTTTTGAACTCTTCCAAGGAAACCTCCGGCAGTCGAACCATCGACAGAAGCTGTTGAATAACAGTTATTAATACTGATACGTCCACTTCCTACACCGACAGAGTAACCAATAAATCCTCCGGCAGTGTTACCTGAAACATTTGCGGATCCAGTATAAGTTCCGTTCGTCGTTTTTCCTCCGACGAAACTGTTACTGATCGTACTATTGGTCCTTAATTCTCCAACCAAACCACCAGCCACATCCTCACTGGTTACTGAAACAGAGCTGAAACTACTATCGATGGTAAACACATCTTCATCTTTGCTATGGTCTTTACCAACACGTCCAATCATGCCTCCGGCATAATCAGATCCATTTATGAAGGAGTCTCTGTTTCCAATTATTCCGCTGTTGTTTATATTAACTCTCCATGAAGACCTACCCTTACTATCAACCAGACCAAGGATTCCTCCGCATGTCGATCCTGTAATTCTAATGTCGCCTGTTATAAATACATTACTCAGTGTGATTTTTTTGGCATCTCCTACAGTACTTAAAACTGCACCACAGTTGTCACCATTAACTGTAACGTTATTCATTGTCAGATTGCGAATAGTAAGATTGCTATCCTCCACTAATTCTGCGAACAAGGCTGCATTATTATCATCATCTTCGACAATCGTAGCTCCGCTGATCACATGATTATTTCCATTAAAATCAATGATTCCTTCATTGTGTAGCGGAGTAAAAGCATTAGGCATATCAAAGTTGCAAATCAATTCAACATTTGTGAAAGAAGCAGCTGATATTCCAGAACTTCTCGTAGAAGTTGAATCAAGTGTCTCAAGATTCTGAAGATGTCTTTCAGCACCGATATATGCAGTATGCGTCTGTTCTTCAATGGAATCGAACAATGAATTTGTTGACTTTGTAATTATGCCTGTTTCATACTCATCGCCGCTTGCTCTGACGGTGATTATCAGATTTTCACCGGGAGAAAAACCTGTGAAAATATCTCGGAATCGCCTGTTTGCATTAACAACATCATCTATGACAAGCGTAAATGTTTTTGTTCCGTCACCATTGTCGATGACAGTCAAAATATTCGGAAGAGGCGATGCTGTACCTACAGCATTATTCTGCCATATGTTAAATGTTTTGATTTTTCCTGAAGCCTGACCTGTCACTGTCAAATTGATCATCAGTGACGGTTTGATTTCGGCAGTAACAACTGCACTTAATGTTGCATCATTGTTTATAGCCAAAGAAAGAGCAGGTTTTTCGGTGCTGGCAGAAACCACCGGTAAAGCATTCCCACCATAGTAGCCAATAACAATACTTCTGTTTTTATTATCTCTGAACTTACGGAATTCTTCCGGATGTAAACGTGCATTTTTAGTTTTGCAGAGATAGACAATATCCGCAGCACTTATGATTTTGTCACTGTCAGTATAGAAAACACCATAAACAGTTCCTGTGACTAGATCCAGCTCAATAAGATACTGCCCTTTTTCTCTGATCTTCCCATCAATAGAACCATTGGGCAGGATTATATCTAATAGTTCCGTCTCAGCGCCACCACCAGGATGCATTACAAAGAAAAAATCGTGCTCCGCGAATGGCCCGCCAAGAGATGTATCATAATCATTGATAACAGTATCATCATTTGAAACACCCAGCCCCTGATTGGAATATCTTCTGAAATTGCTCACGTCATGATCAGCAAGATAAGCATACCAGGAACCATCTGCCTTGGCCTTGGTAAGATGATTCTGCGCAGCCAAAAAGATGGATTTGGCTGCATTTGTACTGTCTGCATTTTTGAACTGAGTATCATACTGAACAAACGAACCCATCCCAAATGCCATCAGAATTAGCATCAGGGCCATAACAATCAGCATCTCTCCAAGAGAGAATCCTTTATTACGGTTATTCAGTATACTCATTTAAGCAACCTTTGACTCTACTACTGATTCAAACCCTCAGTGCTTTCAGCTCCAGTTATCGTTTCAAAGAAAGTTAAGCTTACATTAACTGTAATAACTCCACTTTCAACCATAGAATCAGCAGAGCCAAGTGTTATATCGTTAATTACGAGTTTGTATCGGCATTCACTAAGACTCGTAAGTATCTGACGGACTTTATCATAGCTGTCAGTCTTACAATCAATGGAAACCACCCTTCGTACAAAGGTTTCATCGAGAACTGGTGCATTCCAGTTCAAACTGATCCCAGTACACTTTCCGGTCAGTATCTCATTGATTGCCAGTATTTCATTTGTCTGGTTATTATAAACAGCAATCTCTCCAGTTGACTCAATGTCAGCATTTTCAATAGCTTCTCTCATATTCTTGAGACTGGCCGCTTTAGCCTGTTCCAGAGTCATTTCATCCTGAAACACCGTTGGATCATATGTCATTTTCTGCTCTTGGAAGTATGAATAAGTGAATCTGTAATAGATCATACCGACAGCTACAAGAGCTAATAACAGTAAGAGAATCTTTTCACGGGTAGTAAAAGTGTGGTTCATGAATTTTCCTCCTCTGTCTGTTCTTCAGGTTTATAATCAGGATTGTATGTTATTTTAAAATCAGCAGTAACTTCTTCACCCTCTGGATTATCAGATGAGTTGATCGTAACAGTAACATACTTATTGCGAGGATCTTTCTGCATCAGTTCAAGCAGTTCAGAAACCTTTACAAGATCAGTTCCCTCAGCTTCAACAGTGATACTCAATCCAGAGATACTAACGTTCTTTACAGGAAGTTCATATAGAATATCATCCTCAAGCATCTTGATCATATCCAAGTGAAGAAGATTATTCTGTTCATTTTCAGTCATATACTTGCCAAGAATTTCGGTATACTTAGCCTTCACTTCATTGTAGTCGGCATTGTTTTCCTTGAGAGCATTTAACTGACTCTCTGTCTTGTTGTATTCATCCTGAAGGCGCTGGATCTCCATCATAGGCTTATAAACACCAAAGAATCCCAGTAATCCGATACCTATCAGAAGCAACCCCAAAACGATCCAGGTCTTTCCGTCTCTCTTCTTCTTTCGTTTTTGGGCAAGATTTATCGTTCGCTTTTTGATCAAAGCGTTCTTTTTACCGGATTTTTTTTCTTTCTTCTTATCTTTTTTATTGTCTTTTTTATTATCAGCAACAGTATCAGCAGAATTCTCAGCAGGGATTTCTGCCGTTTGTTCTAATACATTTTCTTTATCAACATCACTCATTTTCCACCGCCTGCAGTGCAATACCGACAGCCGCAGGGCCGTCAATTAATGCATCGTTTAGGTTAAGCTTTTCACTAAGGGATGACAAAGGTTCAATGGGCAACGGTACAGTTTCTTTCAGAGCACGGATCAGAGGTTCAATCCTCGATCCTCCTCCGCAGTAGTACAGCCTTTCAAGCGTGTTATCCCTGTTTTCATATGTGTAGTAGTTGATAGCTCGCATGACTTCCGTTGCAATCGATGCATATACGTTCATACACTGCTGACTGTTCTGAACATCCTTGGAGTTGTTGCGGAGATATTCATCTGCGACATGTTCGTCGCATTCAAGCACCTCGGCAACCTGAGCTATAACATCCTTTATGCCTAAATCGATTGTTCTGGTAACTTCATACACACCAGACGAATAAATATCCACTTTTGTATCGATAAAACCGATATCAAGGAAGGCAAAATCTTTTTCGTGATCACAGTCTAATTCCGGCAGGAGCGCACCAAGTGCCAGTACCCTCGGAGTAGCTTTGATCAGTTTGTATCCAACTTTGGAGAACATATTCATATATGATTCCATGATATCCCTTCGGATAGCAGCTCCGAATATGTCCATCTCCTTGGACTCTTCATCCATCTTTATCAAAGCATAATCAAATATATATGCATCTTCCTGACCTTTAATGACATCACTGAATTCATAGGGAAGATTCACTGCAAGCTGTGCATGAGTCATGGCCGGAAGATGTAAACGTCTCAAATATGACAGACTGTCCGGCAATGCAATCGCAACGTTGCCTGTTTTAATAGACCCTTTTGCCTGTTTCTGGAGGAAACTGGCCATACCGTCGAAAGCAACAAGGTTTCCACCCTGAGTCATTCCCTCAGGGATCTCCAATGAATTGAATAACTTAATCTGACTGTTTTTTGCCAGAGCGATCTTCAAACGGTAGGCACCAATCTCTATACCTGTAAGTGTCTGTGCCATAGTCCTCCTTCTCCTCTAAAAAAACAAACTTAAATACCAATTAATTACCGGCGTACCGATAAATAAAGTCATAACAAATGCCACACTGATGGCCGGTCCGAACGGTATCCTGTTCTGCTTCATAACGGCAACCATGATAAGTCCGATTATACTGGCCAACAGCAGACAGAAAACTCCCTGCCCAAGACCAAGAACTAGACCCGCAAGGAAAAACAGCTTAATGTCACCGCCTCCCATCGAATCTTTCTTCAGTATCCTATCCATTATCAGTGAGATCACCAATAATCCGCCTGCCAGGACAAAACCGCCGATAAGGCTGTCTTTAAGTTCTCCCCATATATCTCCGCTGGCCAGAATATACAACAGCTGAAGAATAATACCGGAGATGGGCAGTCCGTTGGGGATCTCGTAGGTCATGAAATCAGTAATCGTGACAGCCAGTGCAATGACTATCATACCCCAGTCCCTTACGGTCACAAATCCGATTCCGCCGTCCCTCAGTATTACAAGGGCAAACAATATGCCCACCAGCAACTCTGTCAGAGGATATTTTACGGGTACTTTGCTGCCACAGTAATGGCATTTTCCCCGGCTGAAGAGCCAGGAAAAGACAGGAACCAGATCTCTGACACCCAGCACATGGTGACAGCTGTCACACTCGCTGCGTCCGCGAAGCCAGCTCCTTCCTGCTGCCATCCTTTCCGCCATACATGTTCCAAAGCTGGCCATTATGGTTCCAAGAACGAAAGCAAAGACCATAAGATATATCAATAATCCCTGATCAAGTTCTGTCAGCAACCTTATCTACACCGCCATTCTATTAAAGACCTTTTTACTTAACTGTTCATTTTAGCATTAACGTGTGGCTGTGTACATTAATACAAATTTGTTTACTTCTAAAAAATGTTCAACAAACGCCATTTTGTTGCACATTAAACAATCAAATAATAAATTAATCTCGCTTTAAATTAACGAACTGTAAAGGAACCCCGTAATCCTGTTCTTTCAGTTTTCCCATTACAGTCTGAAGGTCATCGATCTGCTTTCCGGATACTCTGACCTGATCATCCTGAATGATAGCCTGTACCTTGAGATTGAGACCCTTTATAAACTTGACCATCTTCTTGGCACTGTCCTGAGAAATACCTTCCTTGATAAAAATATCCCTCTTGGCCTGTCCCTGAGATGTAGGTTCGATATTCTTGGGATCGAGGCATTTCGGATCAAGCTTCTGCTTCACCATCTGACCGTTAAGCGCTTCCGTGATGGTCTTGACCTTCCCGTCATCTCCGCTGAGAATATGAATCTTCTTTTCTTTCTTTGAATATTCGATCTCAGTTTTACAGTTTCTGAAATCGTATCTGTTGCCGATCTCTCTCTTGAGATTGTTTACGGCATTATCCATTGCCTGTGTATCGATCTGACTGACAACATCCATTGACGGCATAACTATGACCTCCTGTATTTTTCCAGCCAGTCAAGAGCACGCTTTGTATCGCTTGCCACTCTGGCCGGTTCCTGATTTTTAACTCTCTGTTTGAAGAGCCAGTAATAAAACTCTTTTATCGCACGTGAATTCATTGCATCTGCAATAATATAGCCCTTTTCCTCACAGAATTTGCTGAACAGCGTCTCCCTGGACTGATTGTATATCTGAATAAATATCTGGGGAGTCACATCAACTTTATCCGTGTATCCTGTGCTTAAATGATCTTTATGAAGAGCCTCTTTGTATAGCTGGTGCAGGATCTCTTCCAGAGTTACTCCATAGAAGAAATTAAGATACCTGACGTAATTATCTTCACCAAGCAGACTTCGCATCTCGGAATACGTATGTCCTCCAAGATAATCTCCTGTTGTCAGATATTTATCCAGTATCTCACCATCAATAAGATCACTTATGACAGGAAGTGCACGCGCAGCAATGGCTGAGAGATCAAGGGCTTCCCCGTCAATGATGTACTGAAACTTGGTTGCACCTACCGTTTCAGATTCAATATTCCATACGGAAGCCATCTCAAGGAAGGCATTATACCAGTTTTCCCCGTCCTTGATTGACTGTCTCAGCTGCCTGATCAGGTCATCTGCAGTAACTTTACTAATTGCCATGAGCTATCTTCCGTGACAGTATTTATATTTCTTACCGCTGCCGCACGGACATGGATCATTTCGGCCGGCCTTTTTGAAATCAGATGCAACTTTCTGTGTGTCAGGCATAACCTGCTTCATAGGAGATTGCATTGCCTTCATCTGGGCGGGAGGAGGAGTATTCTGCTGTGTTCCATCATTTATGACGATATTGATTCGAAGAATATTCTCAGCTACTGTCTCTCGGATACCATTCGTCAGTTCTTCGAACATTTCCCCGGCCATCTTCTTGTAGGTGACCAGAGGATCCTTCTGTGCAACTGCACTCATGCCGATACCCTGTCGCAGATAATCAATTGCGGTAAGATGATCGATCCAAAGCTGATCGATGGTCTTGATCATTACCTGACGTTCAACTATTCGCATCACTTCGGCAGGCAGATCTTTCTCTCGTTCCGCATATATATCACGTGCTTTTTTATTGAGGTATTCCTTAATTGTTTCTTCGTTACTGAGGGCAGCCAATTCTTCCTCTGTAACAGTTCCGTTTTTACCGAAAATGTTGTTCATCCTGTCAGCAATAGACTTAAGTGAGGGTACTTCATTCTTCTCGTAATCGAATCCTGATTTCACAACATCATTAATGGTCTGTTCAACCATATCCAAAACATTGCTTCTCAGATTGAAACCTTTCAGGACCTTGCGTCGTTCATCATAGATGATCTCTCTCTGCTTGTTGATAACATCATCATATTCCACGATATGTTTTCGCATATCAAAGTGATATCCTTCCACTCTGATCTGTGCGTTCTCGATAGATTTTGATATCATTCCGTTTTCAATCGGACTGTTCTCATCAAAACCGGCTCTCTCCATAATGCCCTGCACACGTTCGCCACCGAACTTGCGCATGATATCGTCATCAAGTGCAACAAAGAATCTGGATGTTCCGGGATCTCCCTGTCGGCCGGCACGGCCTCTCAGCTGATTATCGATACGTCTTGCTTCATGTCGTTCTGTACCGAGCACATAAAGACCGCCAAGAGCAATAACTTCATCATGTTTCTTCTGCCATTCATCCATTCGTTTCTGGAATGCGGCATCGGTTTCACCTTCTTCTTTTTCAGGAGTCTTTCCGCCAAGGATGATATCCACACCTCGGCCTGCCATATTTGTAGCAAGAGTGATGGCCCCTTTTTCGCCGGCTTTTGCAATGATCTCAGCTTCCTTAAGATGGTTCTTTGCATTAAGAAGATTGTGTCTGAGCCCCTTCTTTTCAAGCATCTTATGGAATTCTTCGTTCTTTTCAATGGAAACAGTACCAATAAGGATAGGTCTGCCGGTCTTGTGTATCTCTGCTATTTCCTTGAGCAAAGCATTATACTTTGCTTTCTGATCGACAAAGATATAATCGGTGAGATCTTCTCTCTGAATAGGTTTATTGGTAGGAATAACAAGTACATCGAGGTTATATATCTTATTGAATTCTTCAGCTTCGGTTTCAGCTGTACCTGTCATACCTGAAAGCTTGGAGTACATTCTGAAGTAGTTCTGAATGGTAACGGTAGCATAGGTCTTTGATTCATTCTGAACTTTGACGCCTTCTTTGGCTTCGATTGCCTGATGAAGACCTTCTGAATATCGTCGTCCAAGCATAAGTCTGCCGGTAAGAGCGTCAACGATAACGATCTCACCGTCTTTTACGATATATTCAACATCTTTTTTGAATAATTCCTTAGCATTAAGAGCATTTCGGAGATGCCTCATAAGATCTGTATTTGCCAGATCATAAAGTGATTCTCCCTGAATAAGCCCTTCACGCTTGAGAAGTTCTTCCACATGAGCATAACCGGAGTTGGTCGGTTCAACAGTTCCGCCCTTCTCATCGACTACATAATCGACATCCTCGTCTTCACTCTCACCACGTGTTCCCAGCATGGATTTTTGGACATCTTCATCAGGTGTCTTGTGTCTGCCCTTGAGACTTCTTACCAGTCTGGCAAAAGTCTGATATTTCTGACTTGATTCCTTGTCAGGTCCGGAAATGATAAGCGGAGTACGAGCTTCATCAATGAGCAGGTTATCGACTTCATCGACGACTGCATAATAAAGCGATCTCTGAACGAGCTGTTTGACATCCTGAGCCATATTGTCCCGGAGATAGTCAAAACCAAATTCCGCAGAAGTTCCATATGTGATATCAGCCATGTATGCTTCTGCTCTTTTGACAGGTCGGAAATGCGGCCATGGGTTCTTCGGATCATCAGAAGTATAGTCCGGATCATATAATCGTGCAGGAGTATGTTCATCGGTTGACTGCATAGGATAGATACTGGCGACAGTGACACCCAGTGCATCGTACAAAGGCCCCATCCAGTACGGGTCTCGTCTGGCAAGATAATCATTCACTGTTACAAGGTGGACTCCACGTCCGGACAGACAATTCAGGTATAATGCCAGTGTTGCGACAAGAGTCTTGCCTTCACCTGTTCTCATTTCAGCAATAGTTCCATGATGAAGAGCAATACCACCAATCAGCTGTACATCGTAATGTCGCAATCCCAGAGTTCTTCGGGATGCTTCTCTTACTGCTGCAAATGCCCTGGGCAGCAGTTCCTCAAGTATTTTTCTTTCTGCTTCGATCAGTTTCTTTTCTGCATTATCAGCTGAATTCTGTGCATCCCTGATCTCTTCAGAGAGTTCTTCTCTTGCTTCAAGAGATTCGAGAGTCTTTAGTTTTTCATTGAGGACTTCGATCTCATTGTTAATATCATCCAGAGCCTTTCTCTCTTCAACAGTCTTGTCTGTGATATAACTTCTGAACTCCTGAGTTTTATTCTTGAGTTCATTATCAGTTAGGGCCTGGAATTCAGGCTCCAGTTTATTGATCTCGTCAATGATCGGCTGCATCTTTTTGATCTGCTTTTCATTTGAATCAAACATGGATTCTAAAAACTTAAACATAAATACTCCTAATATATACACGCACGGCGGACCGGAGAATCCCCCGGTTCGCCGTCATCATCAGCTAATAATTAGAATAGCTTAAAAATAATTAAATTCTCAATTAATCAAAAAGTTCACTCATTGATCTGCCATCGTGGATTCGCTTGATTGCTTCAGCGAACAAAGGTGCGATAGACAGAACTGTGATCTTATTCAGTTTTTTCTCAGGAGGAAGATAAATCGAATCAGTTACGACGACTTCCTTCAGAGGTGATTCTGCAATACGCTGGATAGCTGCACCGGAGAATACACCGTGTGTTGCACATGAATAAACTTCCTTTGCGCCTGCTTCGAGCATGGCACTGGCGGCATTGCAGAGAGAGCCTGCGGTATCGATCTCATCATCATAGATAAGAGCAGTCTTTCCTTTGACATCACCGATAAGATTAAGTGTCTCAGTTTTATCGATATTGCCGACTCTTCGCTTTTCAATGATCGCAAGAGGAGCATCAAGCTTTGTTGCAAAGTCTCTTGCCTTCTTTGAAATACCGACATCAGTTGCAACGATGCAGAGATTCTGCAGATTCTTCTTCATAAAGTAATCGCAAAGGAGTTTTTCAGCTTCAAGTTCATCAACAGGTACATTGAAGAAACCCTGGATCTGTCCGGCATGGAGATCCAGCAGAATCGCTCTCTGTGCACCTGCGGTGACCAGTAGATCTGCCACCAGTCTGGCAGTAATAGGGATTCGGGGCTGGTCTTTCTTATCAGACCTGCCGTAACCATAATATGGGATAACTGCAGTGATTCGATTTGCAGATGATCGTCTGCAGGCATCGAGCATTACAAGCATCTCCATAAGGTTATCGTTTGTTGGTCTGCTGATTGACTGGATCAGAAATACATCACAACCTCGGACCGGCTCTTCAAACTTAACGAAGGTATTATCGTTGGCAAACTTCATTGCAGTAAGCTTGCCTACCGGAACTCCCAGATATTCACAAACCTTGTTTGTAAAATCCACGTTGGAATTTCCGCCAAAGATCTTCAAATCATTCATCATAATCTGATATAAACCTGTCCTTCCGTTTATATTAACTAGATGTCAATTCCGGGAACCGGGAACGGTTTGCAGAAATTGATCACCTGTTCTTTGATACTTGCTTCAAGTGATGGATTGTCGCAGTCCTTGATAACGGCAACGATCCATTTTGCGATCTGCTTTGCCTGTTCTTCTCCCATGCCTCTGGTAGTCATGGAGGCTGTACCGACTCGGAGACCGCTGGTAACTCGAGGTGAAACATGTGAGAACGGAACAGAGTTTCTGTTGACGACAATGTTTGCTCTGCCAAGTGACTGTTCAACCTGTAAGCCGTTAACGCCGTCTTCACCGAGATTGATAAGAATCAGATGGTTGTCAGTTCCGCCTGTGACCATGTGAATGCCTTCAGCCTTGAAGACTTCTGCCATGGCTTTGCAGTTTGCAACGATCTTCTTCTGATATTCAACAAATTCAGGCTGCATTGCTTCGTGGAAACAGACAGCTTTGCCTGCAACAACATGCATAAGAGGACCACCCTGGGTTCTCGGGAATACAGCAGCATCGATTGCCTTGGCAAGTTCCTGTTTGCACAGGATAAGACCGCCTCGAGGACCTCTTAATGTCTTGTGAGTGGTAGTAGTAACGATATCACAGTAAGGAACGGGAGAAGGATGAACACCGGCTGCTACAAGACCGGCAATATGAGCCATATCGACCATTAACAAACAGCCGACTTTGTCAGCAACATATCGCAATCGTTCGAAATCAATGATTCGGGGATATGCGCTGGCACCTGAAACGATCAGCTTGGGTTTGCATTCAAGAGCAAGCTTTTCCAGTGCATCATAATCGATTCTTTCAGTTTCAGGATTAAGACCGTAAGGTACGAAATTATATGATTTACCTGAGAAGTTTACAGGCGAACCATGAGTAAGGTGACCGCCATGGGATAATTCAAGACCCATAATGGTGTCACCGTAATTGACTGTGGCAAAATATGAAGCCATATTGGCCTGGGCGCCTGAATGAGGCTGGACATTTGCATGTTCTGCACCGAACAGTGTGCATGCTCTTTCAATTGCCAGCTTTTCAATCTCATCTACATTTTCACAGCCGCCGTAGTATCTCTTTCCGGGATAACCTTCTGCATATTTGTTGGTAAGGAAGGTTCCCATAGCTTCGATTACGGCATGACTTGCATAGTTTTCAGAAGCAATAAGATTGACTGTATATCGCTGTCGGTCTTTCTCCTTTTCAATATACTTGTAAACCTCAGGATCGACCTGGCTCAGTTCTTTCATTTTCTCTCTCCTAGTAAAACAAAATGTTTAGTAGTTAATTCTAAGCTAATATACCGCTCAATAGCAAGGCTAAAACACTGAAAAACATGTATTATTTAGTTGTATAATTAAATGGAATATATGGAAAACAATACTGAACATATAGAGGATTATTTCTACGGTGAAGAAATCGTTGACGGTGAATTCACCGAAACCGATTATATTCCTTCAACCTCATATGAGTCATACGAAGATGAGGATAATGACTTCGATAGCGACATCGAAGATGACACTGTTTATTATGATGAATCCGACGAAAATGACGACGATGAGACAGACACCGAGAGCGAAGAAACAGAAGATGACTCAGCTGAAGAAGACGAGGATGATGCCGAAGAGGCTGATGGATCCGATGATCCTTCCGATTTCGATTATGCTCCATGGTGGAAACGTCTGGTGGCATTTGCGATCGATACGGCAGCTATCGGTATAGTTTTACGACTGATCTTTCCTAACTTCCATAAAAAATTCCCGGGTTTTCTGCACAGTCTGAACTGGCTGTTCGACCTTGCGGTCTCGATCCCAGGCATAATCAACCTTGTAGCTGAAGCTTTTTATTTGATCTATTTCTGGACAGACAAGGGGCAGACTCCCGGCCAGATGGTAATGGGAATCAAGGTGGTAAAGAAAAACGGCGATCCTCTTACACGCACAGACAGCATGGTAAGATTTGTCGGATATATAATATCTGGAGCAGTCCTTGGACTTGGTTTCATTTGGGCTGCATTTGATGAAGATAAACAGGGTCTGCTGGATAAAATGGCCGGAACTGTTGTCGTAAACTGCCGGACTGCGACAGAAGAGACAGCTGAAACGGTTTCAGCAGATAATTTAGAAACAGAAAGTATTTGATAAAGGAAAGAATTATGACAGAAGAAGTCCGAGTTAGATATGCACCGTCCCCTACAGGTTTTCCTCATGTTGGAAACATCAGAACAGCTTTGTTCAACTGGCTTTTTGCCCGAAGCTGCGGAGGAAAATTCATAGTCAGGATCGAAGACACTGATGTTGCCAGAACTGTTCCCGGAGCTGTTGAAAATATCCTCGACAGCCTCAAATGGCTTGGGATCGACTGGGATGAAGGACCTGAAGTCGGCGGAGATTATGGTCCGTACTTCCAGTCCCAGAGACTTGATATTTATCAGGCTATCGCTAAGGATCTTGTTGCAAAAGGCTATGCATATTACTGCCACTGCTCTTCAGAGAGACTCGCTGAAATGCGAGCCGCACAGGAAGCGGCACATCTTCCTCCCGGATATGACAGACACTGCCGTGACCTTGGTCTCGGAGATGCTCCCGGTGCAGTCATAAGACTAAAGGTCCCTGACAGCGGTACCACGACATTCCACGACCTGATCAGAGGCGATATTACATTTGAAAACAGACTGCTTGACGATATGGTCCTTCTAAAAAGTGACGGATATCCGACATATCATCTTGCCAATGTTATTGATGACCATCTGATGCATATCACTCACGTTATGCGTGCAGAAGAATGGATCTCGAGCACTCCCCGACACATCATGCTCTACAACGCACTTGGCTTTGAACCGCCTAAGTTCGCACATATGCCCATGATCCTCGGTCCTGACCATTCCAAGCTGTCAAAGCGACACGGATCTGTTTCATTAACAGAATACAGAGAACAGGGTTATCTTCCCGAAACAATGATCAACTTCCTTTCTCTGCTCGGCTGGTCATATGATGACAAGACCGAGATCATGACATCTGAAGAGATCCAGCAGAGATTCTCAATTGAAAGGATCAATCCGACATCAGCAGTATTCGACAAGAATAAACTTGACTGGATGAACGGAGTCTACATCCGACAGCTCAGTGAAGATGAGCTTGTCGATAAGGTAATGCCTGTCCTTGAAAAGAACCTTCCTGAATCAGTCAAACGCCCCATCGACAGAGATTATGTTCGAAAGGTCATGCCTCTAATGCATGAAAGACTGAAGACCCTTCAGGAATCAGCTCTGCCTGAAACTACCTGGTTCTTCTTCACAGATGACATCAGTTACGATGCAAAGCTTCTTCCGGACAAGAAACTCGGACCTGAAGGCACACTTGATATGCTGAAGACCGTTCTTCCCAAGCTTGAGGCACTTGAAGACTTCACTGCAGAACCTCTCGAAGCTCTGCTCCGACCTCTGGCCGCAGAACTCGGGCTCAAAGCAGGACAGGTCTTCGCTCCCATCAGAACTGCAGTATCAGGTCTGACAGCCACTCCTCCGTTATTCGGAATGATGGAAGTACTCGGTAAAGACAAGTGCATAAGAAGAATTAGAGAAGCAATAAAAATCCTGGAAAATGAGTTATAGAGAACTTCATAAAAGCGGAGAATTGAAACTAAGAGCCGAGCGACTGATGTCCCGGCTCTTTTCCTGTGATATCTGTCCGAGAAAATGCGGAGTCAACCGTCTGAACGGAGAAACGGGTTTCTGCCGTTCCTCAGATTTACCGCTGGTATCCTCATACTGCCCGCATAAGGGAGAGGAACCTCCGATCTCAGGCACCAAAGGAGCAGGAACGATCTTCTTCACCTACTGCAATCTGAAATGTGTCTACTGTCAGAATTATCAAATCAGTCAGACTGAAGAAGATCAGTCATTCAAAGCCGTCAGCATAGAACGATTAAGCGATATCATGATCGAGCTTCAGGATATGGGATGCCACAACATCGATCTGGTCACTCCAACCCACTTTGTACCGCAGATCGTAGCGGCTCTGGACATCGCATCTGAGAAAGGTCTTAGTATTCCCATCGTATACAACTCAAACGGATATGAATCCATTGAAACGCTTAAGGAACTGGACGGGGTTGTCGATATTTATCTTCCCGATCTGAAGTATTCAAAAAACCAGAACGGCGAAAAATATTCCAGAGTGAAAGACTATCCGAGGATCGCCAGAGCAGCAATAAAAGAAATGTGGGATCAGGTCGGACCTCTTGAAACTGATGCAGAAGGCATCGCCATAAAAGGAATCATCATAAGACATCTTATACTTCCGAATTTTATCGATGGACCGAAGGAATGCCTCAACTGGATATCAGATGAGATATCAATGTTTGCTGATGTCAGTCTTATGAGCCAGTATTACCCGGAGCATGAAGCTTTCAATTATCCGGAACTGTCTCGAACGATTACAGAAAAAGAATACAAAAAAGCCCTGAATATTCTCTCGAATGCAGGGCTCAATGATGGTTGGACTCAGGAACTTGATTCATCAAAAACTTACAGACCGGACTTTGATGATCAAGAGCATCCCTTCGAACACTAGCGAGCTTTTCGCTTGCGGCGAGTGAAGTGGAATGCAATTCGTCGGCCATTTCTGGTTGTACCTTCATGGTCGGCTTTTTCAATAAACTTTTCAACATCTTCGTTCAAAGCGTTGACTTTTACTTCTTCAGTCTTTTCAGCCATTGAATTCTCCTAACTTGAAAACTAGATTGTTATGATAACACACATTATCAGGTTCTGTCACATCAGCCGTCATCAATCAGTGAATTTTGATCTGTAATAGATATTATTTCTGACAGTTGGGGCAGAAATAAGTTCCCCTCTGCCCTACGACTTTACGATGTATCCTGCCTCCGCAGATCTCACATATCCCGTCTTTGTTATGAGCAACTTTGTATGCTTCCTGGGCATTGCCCTTCTTGCCGTCAGGCCTGAAATAATCATGGACGCTGGCACCTCCGGCTTTGATTCCTGCTTCAAGAACTTCCTTTATTGACTTGCATAAAAGCTTTGTTTCTTTTGCAGTAAGAGAGCCTGCCTTTCTTTCCGGATCGATTTTGGACTTATACAAAGCTTCATCTGCGTACATGTTGCCGACACCGGCAATCATGGACTGATCAAGCAGCAGAGTTTTAATTGCAGTTGATTTATCTTTAAGCAGTTTACCCAGGTATTCTGCATTAAATTCGTCTTCAAGTGGCTCGATCCCAAGTTTTTCAATCTCAGGACAGCAATTACCAAGCATGACTTTCCCGAATTTTCTCGGGTCAAGAAAATAAAGAACTCCGCCTTCTTTAAATCTTATGATCGTTCTGGTGAATCTGGGAAGGTCCTCGGAGTGAGACCAGAACAGTGAGCCTGTCATTCTCATATGCAGAAGAAGTTTGTCATTCTTATCCCTGTCATCAAGATGAATAATGATATATTTGCCTCTTCTTGCGACTGATTCGATCTTTCTTCCTTTTATACTTTTATTGAATTCCTCGGGTGAAGGATACTGCAGTGTATTCTTCCAGAGAAACTCTATATTCTCGATATGTAAACCAGTGATAAGCGGCCGTATATCATCGACCATAGTCTGTACTTCAGGCAATTCAGGCATTATTGCAAGCTCCCCCAGTCCTTTCCCTGTTTTATTTCTACCAACAGCGGAATACTCAGTTCCAGAGCTGTTTCCATTTCCTGTTTTATCAGTCTCTGCATGACCCACTGCTCGGGTTCAGGAACTTCAAATATCAGTTCATCATGGACCTGAAGAATAAGCCTGGATTTGAGATACTGTTTTTTCATTGTTTTATCGAGTTTCAGCATTGCCATCTTTATGATGTCAGCACTGGTACCCTGTACCGGCATATTGATGGCTTCTCTTTCCGCTCTTTCACGGATATTTCTGTTTTCTGAATAGATATCAGGAATACTGCGTCTTCTTCCCAGCAACGATTCCACATATCCTCTTTCCCTTGCCTGAGCCTTGACATTATCAAGATATGTTTTAACACCCGGGAATCTTTCAAAATACTGTTTGATGAACTCACTGGCCTCAGATCTGGTGAGAGCGGTCTGTTGCTCGAGTCCATAGCTGCTCATTCCGTAAATGACTCCGAAATTGATAGCTTTCGCCGCGCTTCTCATTGACTTAGTGACTTCTTCAGGTTTGACTCCATAAATATTGGCTGCCGTGGCAGTATGAATGTCCTGTCCTTCTCTGAATACTTTCATTAGTGCTTCATCCTGTGACAAATGGGCAAGAGATCTCAGATCGATCTGTGAATAATCTCCGGAAATAAGTACACATTTAGGCGATGCAACAAAACACTTTCGTATCTCATTGCCGAGCTGGCTTCTTACCGGTATGTTCTGCAGATTAGGATTGCTCGATGATAATCTGCCGGTTGAAGTTCTGGCCTGGTTAAAGGTTGTATGTATCCTGCCGGTCCTGCCGTTTATCATTTCAGGAAGTGCGCTGACATATGTTGAATCAAGCTTGAACAATGATCTGTATTCGAGAATCAGAGGAACTATCGGATTCTCATCCTTTATGGATTCAAGCATATCGGCATCAGTGGATCTCTTCTGCTTTCCTATATCGATCTTCATCTCGTCGAAAAGCACTTCGCCCAGTTGCTTGGGGGAATTGATATTGAACTCGTGTCCTGCCTTCTGATAGATCTCTGATGTAAGTTTACCGATGTCCTGTCTGAAATCCTGAGACATGGCTTTCATGGCATCAGGATCGACAGCCACGCCCGTTTCCTGCATTTCAACAAGTATCGGGACCAAAGGCATTTCCACCTTATCATAAAGCGACCACATCCCCTGACGTCTGAGTTCATCAGTCATAATCGAATAAAGGCTCAGGATACATGTGGCATTAACTGACGCAACCGGAGCAATCGATGCGATTTCAAGTGCTGCTACACTGGTCTTGTTCTTTTTAGCAACATCTGCATATGTCGGAAGCTCGATCCCCAGTCTGTTGAAAATCAGAGGTTGAAGATCGTTACTGTTATCTCCCAGCAGATGTGCACCCAGCATTACATCAAAGGCATTTTCTCCGAAAGTAAAACCCTTATCGCCAAGACTCGTCATCAGAAAATTGGAATTATAAGAACACATTACCTGTTTGCATGAGAAAAGGGTCTGGATCGGTCCTTTCACATCGTCAAACGGAATCTGATTCATTGCATCAAAGCACATATGTCCAAGCGGAAGATAATATGCATTGTCGTTGCTTGAGAAAGCAATTCCTACCAGATGGCAGTTCATGGGATCCGTACCCTGGATAACAGGTTCAACGGCATACGGACCTTTCATGCAGTCTTCGACCATCTTCTTCAGATCTTCAACTGTCATGACATTGATCTGGGGCTTGGTGGCAGCTGGAATTCCTACGGATGCAGGTTTTACAGTCTCTCCGCTTCTTTCGTCTGCTACAGACCTGGGAAGCCTGTTCAGAAGAGTGGCAAATTCATATTTTTTCAGTATATCGACTGCATCTGCCCTTGAATAGGAAGACATGGACATTTCATCAAGATCAAGTTCGATTGGAACATTGGTCACAATGGTCGCCAGCGTCTTTGAATGATATGCACTTTCCTCGTTTTCCTGAAGCAGAGTTTTGACCCTGACCGGAGCAACTTCATTCAGTCTGGCATATATCGATTCAATGCTTCCGAACTGCTGTATCAGCTTGGCAGCACTTTTGGGACCGATACCGGGAACTCCCTTATAATTATCGGAAGTATCACCGACCAGAGCCTTGTAATCTGCGACATATGCAGGAGAAACTCCGAATTTTTCTATAACTCCGTCTTCATCATATGTCTTTGTATCTGCAAAGCTTTTGCCCGGTCTGGGAGCAACAACAAACACATTCTTCGTCACCAGCTGAAGCGCATCAGCATCACCTGAAAGAATAAGGGTAGTAAGGCCTCTCTGTTCGCCCTGGACCGATAAAGTCCCAAGTATGTCATCTGCTTCAAAGCCCTGTCTTTCATATATTGGAATATGAAATGCTCTGACAATCTCCTTGACCATGTCGAACTGCGGCACAAGATCATCAGGAGTCTCAGAACGGTTGGCCTTGTATTCGCTGTCCATCTCATGACGGAAGGTCGGTCCGTGAAGATCAAAAGCTATTGCACAGTAATTCGGTTTGTTGGCAGCAAATGCATGCAGAAGCATTGAGGTAAATCCGAATGCGGCATTGACCTGCATTCCATTGGATTTAAGAGATAGAGGAGGAACTGCATGATATGCTCTGTGAACAAGGTTGTTTCCGTCAACGATCATCAATACTTCTTTTGCCATAATTAATACCCTCGCTCCATCAGTTCAAAAAATTATACCATCATTGTTTTACTGAAAACGGTGAAAAGCATGAAAAAAGGGCTCAAAATATTTAATATACATTTCTTAACATTTTTATAGATTTGGCATTTTCAGAAAACATTTATGGTCTTTTTATATAAAACTTTTATTCAATCTATACGCGTTTTTATATTGACATTGCCCATAAAAGCCTCAATAATAGACTCAAAACTAGGACATTCTTCGATAAGGGGACAATTGCCCATGAAAAAGTTTTCTATTCTATTCGCATGTCTGGTTGTCACTGTTCTTTCATTGGCCTGCGCAGTATCTCTGCAGGCAGCCGATGATGCGCTGACCATCCAGATAACTTCAACAAAAGCACCACAGAACTGTGAATTGTGCCATTCTACCGGAACAGCCGGAATTGTAAACCAGTTCCACAATTCAGCTATGTTCACAAACGGTGGCGTGACCTGTGTGGATTGCCATGGTGATCATCACGCTGACAAAACATCCGCACCGACAGTTGACACCTGTGCAAAATGCCATCAGGACAAAGTTGATGATTACATGGCCGGAAAACATTCCAAAGCATGGGATGCCATGATCAACTGCCCTGTTTCAACAGTATCTTCCGATGTTCTGACCGGACTTGCCAATGGTATGAAAGGCTGCAACCAGTGCCACACAGTTGGCGTTATCCCCAACGATCAGATCGCAGCCAAGGGCATTACTTCAGACGTAAATCCCTGCGACACCTGTCACGTAAGACATCAGTTCTCAGCTGAACAGGCCAAAGATCCTGAAACATGTGCACAATGCCACATCGGTTTCGATCATCCTCAGTATGAAATGTGGACCGATTCAGCCATGGGTACAGCATGGAAAGCCGGAGTTGGCGGACCTTCATGCCAGGATTGCCACATGGTCGATGGAACCCACAACAACATTACTGCATGGGGTTTCCTCGGACTCCGATATCCTGAAAGTGACGAAGCATGGCTGGCTGACAGAGTTGAGATACTCAAGTCCATCGGTGTATTTGCCAACGGCGATTTCACTGACAGACTCAACGGCTATGTTGCAAAGTATGATGTAGCACGACTCACTGAAGAGTCATTCAATACTCTCTATGCTCAGGAAAAGAAGAACTGCCAGCGATGTCATTCTGCATCCTATGTTGAAACTCAGTTCAAGGCAGCAGAAACAGTCCTCAAGCAGGCTGATGACATGATGGCAGAAGCTATCGATATTGTTATTAAGCTCCATGAAGACGGTCTCATTGTCAACAATGAAGGCTGGACATACAATCCTGATCTGCTCTACTTCTTTGAATCCGACAGCACTGTAGATGATGAACTTTTCAAGATGTTCCTCAGCTATCGTAACCGAGCATTCCAGAGTGCATTCCACATGAATGCAGATTACACCTATTGGTATGGTATCTCCGCAATGGGTGAATCACTTAACAAGATTAAGGAAATCGATGCAAATCTCCGAGCCGACAAGGGAACCGGAACACCTGTATTCACATACATCGCCCTTGCAGTAGCTATTATTGCATTGACAGTTGCAGCATTTGCACTGCTCAAGAAAAAAGCGTAAAAGAATAGAATAAAACTATTTATAGATTTGAAAGGGGAAGTTTGGAACTTCCCCTTTTTGATTAAGACTCCAGCCAATATAAAATTAGCATTTAAGCTATAATTGAGTTAATATTCTTATATTTGAACTAAGGAATTGTTACGGCATGACAGAAAAGTTTTCAATTGTCATTCCTACATATAACGAGCGCGATAATATCGCTCCTCTTCTGGAAGAGATCAGCAATGCGCTGGGTGATAAGTACACCTATGAAGTCCTCTTTATTGATGATAACTCACCTGACAAAACTTCAGAGGTCATTAATGAACTGTCATCAAAATATCCTGCAAGGGTAATCGTCAGGACTGAGGAAAAAGGACTTTCAACAGCGGTCATACACGGCTTTAATAATGCCAGATATGATACGATAGTGGTCATGGATGCAGATCTTCAGCATCCGCCCGTTGTAATCCCCAGGCTTATACAGGCAATTGAAGACGGAAATGAAATAGCTGTAGCATCACGTTATATTTACGGCGGAGGTTGTGAAGGCTGGAGCAAGTTCAGAGTCCTCACTTCCAAAGGAGCCACTCTTCTCGGCCATCTTCTGCTCCCTCCCAGCCGCAGGGTCAACGATATCATGTCAGGCTATTTTGCATTCAAAAAAAAGCTGCTTGACGGTATAGTACTCAAACCAATCGGCTACAAGATCCTTCTTGAGATACTGACTCTCTGCCCAAAAGCTCCTGCAAAGGAAGTCCCTTTCATGTTCAGGCTGCGTGAAAGAGGCGAGAGTAAGCTCAAGGCTAATACATATATTGAATATGTCAAACATATCTTCAGCCTGATGATCAGGACAGGAGAATTACTGAGAATCGTTAAATTTGCCCTGGTAGGCGCAAGCGGAGTTATAGTAAACGAAGGTATCCGCAAGATCCTGACCACAGTTTACGGAATGAACTCTGACGTATGGGCTGCTCCTGTCGGCATCGAAGTATCGATCATCACCAATTTCCTCCTGAACAACTTCATTACGTTTAAGGACAGGAAAGCGACCGGGGCTTCATCACTTGGGAAGAAGCTCATCCGCTATAACATATTCAGCATAGTAGGTGCACTGATCCAGTTTGGAGTGTACATGCTGCTGACACGAGTCGCAGGTATGAATACGGAACCATGGGATACAGTTGCCAACCTGATCGGCATAGCCGTTGCAATGTTCTGGAATTTCTTCTCTAACAGTTGGTGGACATGGAAGGAATAAACAAAAATAAAAAGTGGAACAATACCAGATGGCAGAATATCGCGCTGGTCATACTTCTGCTTTTCAATTTCTTCCTCCATATTGCGATCATCACATATCCCAATGAACCGGTATTTGATGAACTGTATTACGTCACTGACGGACAGAAGATCATAGACGGCGAAGGAACCGAAAGGGTTGAGCATCCGCCTGTCGGAAAACTTTTGATCAGTCTCGGAATGCTGGTCAGAAATGATTCCATCGGCTACCGAATGCCCGCAATAATCCTCAGCACCCTGATGTTGCTGATGTTCTATGATCTATGCCGCAGACTTGGAATGAAACACCGTTTTGCATTCCTGGCAACGATGTTCCTTACGTTTGATAATCTTGCTTTCGTTCATGCCGGAATGGCAATGCTCGATATTTACGTGGAATTCTTCACTATCCTCGCTTTCTGGCTGTATGTAAAACGCTGGTGGATCCCGGCTGCAGTTGCAGTAGGCCTTGCAGGCTTATGCAAACTGAGCGGTGTTTTATCTATCATACCCATCGGCCTCCACTGGCTATTTGTTGAATTCAAACAGAGCTTGAAGAAATTACCTGAAGGCAAAAATTATTCAATGCTTCAGAGACTGGTAATCAAATACGGCGATGCAGCCATGTTCGTTGCATCAATGTGTCTGGCTCCTATTGCATTTGTACTTTTGATGCCTGTTTTTGACTGGATCATCTGGGGACACTGGATAAACCCTGTTGAGCAGATAACAAATATGGGATCAATGACAAAGGCTATCGGATTCGATGCGTACATCGACCCTGCAACCGGCTTGTATAAAGCACCAATTCCTTCCAGACCATGGGAATGGCTCCTTTCCCCTACCGGTTCGTTCTATTTCTACGGGTGGCTTGTCAACAGTAAAAAATACACTATGTGTGTTCTGGGATACTGGGGCAACCCTCAGTGGATCGGAATGATCAATCCGAGCACATGGCTTGCAGCACTGGCATCCATTCCTTTCGGTATCTGGAAATGGATCAAGACCAAACGATCAGATGTCATCTTCATGATCTGCTGGATCATCGGAACGTGGGCTATATGGATACCAATCAGCATCATTACCTACAGATCAAGCTTTATCTTCTACCTGCTTCCTACCATTGGAGCCTTCTGTATGTCAGCCGGACTGATAGCAGAACAGTTCATGTCCAAAGTAGTCACATCAAAAGCCAAATCCATCAGAATAATAAATCTCATAATTCTTATCATACTTGTAGTCGGTCATATGGTCTCATTCTGTGTTATGTCACCAGTCAAACTGTGGTTATCGATCCCGGCAAGCGTGATCATCGTGGCGCTGACACTCGATCAGCTCGGATTCAACTGGAAACTCGGTATTAAAGATACAAATGACTTTATTGAGAATGAACCTGTAAAACAGATAACTGAATATGACAGCATCCTTGATATGCCGGATTCAGAATTTGATTTCGATCCGGATTTCGATGATGACGAAGATTGTGTGATAGAGCATTAATCAAGTTTATTGAATGCAAAAGGCCGGAAGGAACTTCCGGCCTTATCAATTTCCGAACTTATAGCTGACGACGGATTAATGTCCGCAGCATCCGCCTTCATGATGATGAGGTTCATCGCCATGATCGCATGAATTCTCACCGGTAGCATCAAGATTGCCTTCCAAATAATCCAGAACTGCCTTTTCAGGGTCGGTTTCAGCAACACCGAGAACTACTTTTATTCCGTTATTTTCAAGGGCTGCACGGGGAGGTGCTCCCATGCCGCCTGCGAGGACGATCTCAACACCGTTCTGAATAAGAAGCTGCGGCAGTGAAGCACAGCCTGATGCAGAAGGAACGACTGATTTCTTGCTGATGATATTGCCCTTTTCAGCTTCAATTATGATGAATTCTGATGATTTACCGAAATGAGGACAGAGTTTGCCGTAAATACCTGGAATACCGAATTTCATATTCTTTTTTTCTCCTTGTTTATTTTCGTGCATCTGACCTTCCCGCCGGTCAATACACGTTCTGAACTCATAATTGCCCCCTTCGATACGGATGGCCTTTCCGTTGATAAGAGCATCAGCGACCTGCTTATGAGCATTATCCAGTACTCTCTGATATGTTGCCCTTGAGACATTCATCTCCTTGGCAGCATCTGTCTGGGACATATTCTCAACATCACTCAGACGCAGTGCCTCAACCTCTTCGATCGAAATGCCAACCTCTTCCAGCTGACTTACCGGTATCCCGGCAGGCTTGAAAAAAAGATAATCAGGTATACCGTATACCTTTCTGTCTATCTTAGGTCTGGCCATATCAACGATCCAATTATGAGCATATGCTCATAATATAGCATGAGTGAATTTATAATTCAAATCACAGCAGAATAATAATGTATTGTCCGTCTACTGTCATGAATAGTATAATGTGAACATAATGAGAGCGACTGATAACAATTGGATATCCATTGGAGAAGCCAGCAGGATGCTTGGCGTATCAGAAGTTACCCTGCGTCAGTGGTCAGACAGCGGAAAGATTCGTGTATTTGTCACACCAGGAGGGCACCGACGTTATAACATCAATGAGATCAAGTCATTGGTCAGTTCCGGTGTCGCCGCAGTGAGTCGCAGTGATCTTTCAACAGAATTGTCCAATAATCTGCAGCCTCACTATGAGATCGGGCATGCTGAGATGAACTTCTATCAAAGCAATGTAAAATTTGATGACAAAGTACTTCATCAGCTAGCTGTTGAGGGCCGAAAAACGCTCAAGCTTCTAACCGATTACATTAATTCTCCTGATGATTATGAAAACCTTCTTAAAACAGCTGAAGACATCGGGAACGAGTACGGCGAAATCCTTCTGGGGGCTAATCTTTCCCTGCCGGAAGCAGTTCAGTCATTTGTATCTCACAGAGCACCTGTCATCTCAAAGATCATGAGCGTTCTGGACAAAAACGAATCTGTTGTTACGGAAGACTTTGTTGATGCTGTTCCTCACATTGACAATCTGCTCAATCTTTCTCTTACAGCAATGGTCAAATACTATACCGATCACATTTAGTGATCCGGTACTTTTTATATTACAGAACAGGGACATTTATTGACTTTTGTATTTATGCTTAATAAAATGCCTTATTGCCTGTATTGATAATAGAGAGAAATAGTATTTAATATGGCGAATTCAAATAATACATATGGTCGTAACTACAGAGTATACAGACCGCGTAACACCCGGACAGTTGAGGTTGAACTACCCAGCATACCGCGTAAAACGACCGTGCTGCCTCCTTTTCTGATAATCGTCTTCGGCTTCTTACTTCTTATTTTGATAGGCACCATCCTTCTTTCCATGCCTTTTGCATATGCAGACGGAATGCCGCATTCTTTGCTGAATGCCGTTTTCACATCCACGACATCAGTATGCGTGACAGGACTGTCTATTGTTGAAATGGGAACATACTGGTCAACCGCCGGACAGGTAATAATAATGCTCCTCGTCCAGGTGGGTGGTTTCGGTTTCATGTGTTCATCAACGCTTATTCTTCTTCTGCTTGGGCAGCATATAGGCATCAGGGAAAGAAACCTTACAAGGACTTCTCTTGATCTTCTTGAGGGAGAAGATCTTAAAAATATCATTTTAAAGGTCGTTCAGTTTACTTTATTCATAGAAATTGCCGGAATGGTGCTGCTTTATGTTTGTTTTTTAAAGTATTTCGAACCCTCTCAGGCATTCTTCTTTGCCATGTTCCACTCTGTTTCTGCATTCAATAATGCCGGCATCGATATTCTTGGCAACGGAAACAGTGTTGCGATGTTTGCCCATGATAACGCAATACTTATGATCCTTGCGATTCAGACTTTTCTCGGAAGTCTTGGTTTTGCAGTAATTGCAGATCTTATTTCAGATGCCAAATTCAGACATACCCGACTGGATACCAAAGTTGTTGTATCCTTTACAGCTTTGCTGATCGTTGTCGGAATGGTATATTTCATTCTTAACGAATGGAATAATCCCGCCACCATCGGGAATTATTCTTTCATAGATAAACTGGTTTCAGCTTTCTTCCATTCCGTCCAGGGAAGAACAGGTGGATTCAGTACTGTTCCGTGTGCTGACACAAGACTGGGTACAGTATTACTGTTTATTCTTCTCATGAGTATTGGTGCATCCTCCGGATCACTCGGAGGCGGCATAAAGGTCAATAACGTAGGCCTGCTGTTCTTTTCAGCAATCAGCACCCTTAGAGGCGATGAAAGGCCCAAGGCTTTCGGAAAAGAATTCGCTCCCGATCAAATAAACAAATCTCTTACACTGGTCATCTCATACTACGTGGTATGTTTCGTACTTACGCTTCTGCTCAGCTGGATGGAAGACTTCTCTGTTGTGGAAATATTGTTCGAGGTTTTCTCAGCATTCAGTACAGTAGGAGCATCAATGGGAATAACTCCTCTGTTGTCAACAGCAGGAAAGATAGTTGTAGTATTCATCATGTTTATCGGACGTTTAGGACCAATGACCTTGGTATCTTTCATGATGTCCCGAAACAAATATACCAGTTACAGATACCCTGTCGAGTACATTAGGATCATGGGTTAGGAGGAAGCATCATGCGTAAACAAGTTGCAGTAATCGGTTTAGGCCGTTTTGGTACAAGTCTGGCGGAGACACTGTCTCAGCTGGGTTATGACGTACTTGCTATCGACAGCGATATGGAGAAAGTACAGGAAATCGCACCTAAAGTCTCCCATGCAGTACAGGGTGATGTCCGTGAAGAACAGTTTTTAAAGAGCCTGGACATCGGAACGATGCACGCTGCTGTAATTGCGATCGGAAGCAACATTGAAAGCAGTGTATTATGCACCCTGCTCCTGAAACAGCTGGGCGTACCTTATGTAATCGCTAGAGCTGACAATTCCTCCCACCACTTCATCCTGAACAAGATCGGTGCAGACCAGATCGTTTATCCTGAGAAGCAGATGGGTATCAGATGGGCACATATGCTTATGCTGAGGAATGCCATAGATTACATCCCTCTTTCCTACAAATACGGTATCACCCAGATCACTGCCCCTGCCAGCATGGTCAATGACACTGTCGGAAAAGCAGGCTTCGGAAAAGGCGAGAAGGATACTGATATAGTAAACCTGCTCATGATCATGCGTAAGTCACAAGGTCAGGATATCATCATCAATAATCCTTCAACTGCAGAAATAATAAAGCTTGGCGACATACTTATTGCCGCCGGACCTGATGACAGACTTGAAGAACTTTTAACCGTAAAAAAGAACGTCTAATTTTGAAGGAAAACTATGGATTATATCGCTTGGATCGGTGACCATTCATTTCAGATCATACTGATATCGGGTATCGTTTTGTTCCTGCTTCTATTCCTCAGAAGAGCAGGTCTTGAAAAAGCTATTCAAAAACTTATCGATAAGAAAACCCAAAAAGATCTGAATGAACATCTTGCAAAGAATCCGAATATGACAATTGAAGAGCAGGAAGAATTTAAAGACAAAAGATCTTCCAGCTATTCAAACCTGTATAAAGCACCTTTCGCTATTGTCAGCACAATCGGCATTCTTTTTCTCATGCTTGCCATTGTTTCCATATGGCTGAATCAGAAAGGTGAAGATGAACTCACGCAGGACATTATAGGCAAATGGCTCGTTGAACACGGAACTGTGATCATTGTCCTTATTGTGGTTGCTTACCTGATAACAAGCTTCCTCAAGATCATCATTCCAAAACTGATCACAAAAATCCTGAACAGACGAAACAAGCATCAGAACAAATATGACGAAGAACACAAGAAAAGAACCAAGACCATCTATGAAGTGATCGTTGACACACTGAACACGGTCATCTGGGTAGTTGTGATCTTCATTATTCTTGCAAATATAGGTCTGAACATAACACCGCTCCTTGCCAGTGCCGGAGTTGTCGGTATTGCAATTTCACTCGGTGCACAGAGTCTTATCAAAGATGTGATTGCAGGTCTTTTCATTTTCATAGAAGGTCAGTACAACGAAGGCGATTACGTCACAATAGCCGGCGTATCCGGTACTGTTGAAGACATCAATTTCAGAAGAACAACAGTACGAGCCAATGATGGTGTTCTCCACTCCATACCTAACGGACAGATATCCATGTCATCCAACTTCACCAATGAATTTTCCAAGGCTACTCTAAAGATCCCTGTTTCTTATGATTCCGATCTTGATAACGTTGAAAAGACACTGAATAAAGTCGGTGAAGATCTGGCCAATGATGAAAAGTTTGCAGAATACTTCATTGCTCCCATCAAGTTTGTGCGCGTGGATAATCTGAGTGACTCCAGCATCGATATCCTTGTAAGCGGCATCACAAAGCCGGGCCAGCAGTGGGCAATCCAGGGTGAATACCGCAGAAGAGTGAAAAAAGCATTTGAAGAGAACGGAATCGAACTTCCGTATGCTCACACCAATGTTATCATCGAAGGCAACAAGAATGGTGCCCCGGTCAGCATAACTTCAGAAAAGTGTCCTTACTGCGGCAAACCGGTCGACGAAAAGAAACCGGAGTAAACGTTATGGCAGACAAAACAGTTGTGATGAAACTTCTTGATAAGAAGGGCATCAAATATATCCCATATATCTATGACTGTCCGGAAGCAATCAGTGCGGAAGACCTTGCCGTTAAGCTGGGAAAGCGAAACTGCGATGTCTTCAAGACTCTTGTTACAGTTGGAAAGACCGGCAAAAACTACGTGTTCGTACTGCCTGCAGGCAAAGAACTGGATCTGAAAAAAGCCGCAAAATGCGTCGGGGAAAAATCCATCGACATGCTGAAAGCAAAAGATCTTCTGCCGCTGACAGGATATATCCACGGCGGATGCTCCCCTATCGGAATGAAAAAATTCTTTCCGACAACGATAGACATTTCCTGCAATGATGTCCCTACGATAACTGTTTCTGCAGGCGCACTGGGACATCAGGTTGAATTAACGACAGATGAACTGGCAAAAGTAATCAGATTTACGATCGCTGATATTACAGCTGAGTAGCTTTTTCTTTCCTCATGACATTCTGCTAATCATCTTTTCAGGCTAAATACCAAGCCAGCCGCTGAGCAGATAGGTAAGAATCAATAAAGCAGGAATAAGGAGCATTCCTCTGAACCCGTATTTGCAGGCTTTAACAAGATGTTCCCTTTCCTTCCATTTACCACCAATCATTTCGTAGAAGCTCATGATCAGGAAAATCATTGCAGGGATATTAAGCAGTACAAAAACTGATTTCGTCATGAGAATTATAGGAATATATCCGAGAAGCGCCAGAGCGGTCATTACGTCATAAATAACGGCAGCTTTTTCCTTACCGATGATTACAACAGAAGTTCTCTTATTTGCCATTCTATCTGCTTCACAATCAGGAATGTTTCTGAGGAATTTAAGAGAACCCACGGTCCATATTCTCGGAAGCGAAGCAATGATAGGGAACCATGAAGGCCCGCCTATCAGATAATACGCAGTGAACAGAAGAGCAATATAGCCCATCATCATGAACAGCTCTCCCATCCCATGATATGAAGCCTTAATGGGAGGATTCGAATAGCTGTAAGTGACAATGACTCCGAAAATGCCCAGAGGAAGAGTCAGCGGCCCGGTATGAAAGCCAAAATAAATGATGAGTCCCAGAGGGATACACAGCAGAAAACATACTATTCCGGCAATATAAACTGCTTTTCTGGATAATAATCCGTTTACAAGTACACGGGTCCCGCCGGTCGTTTCAAGACCCATACCCTTATCTGTCCCGCCGATACGGTTGCTGTTGACTTTATCGCTTTCATAATCCTCAACTTCATTTGTAAGATAAATGCCATTGGCAATCAGAAAAACTGCAAGAGTACCCAGTATCAGGATGCCCCAGTGGAACTTTCCCGTATTGTACCAGGCAAGAACAACTCCAAGTATAAAAGTGAGCACATCACTTGAATGTCTCGGAAATTTCTGAACAGATATCCATGCTTTTAATTTTTCATAAGAGCCCATAACTAATCCTACTGTATCATTTTCCATTTACGGAAATATTTTTTATCAATATAAGTAAACACAACTTTATCCAAAAACAAAAGAATAAATGCAATGATCAGGGTCCATCCGAACATTCTCTCGATACGATAGTTCTCATTGGCGATATGGATCATATATCCAATGCCGGAAACAGCACCATGTACTTCCCCAAGTGCAATAATTTTCCATCCAAGCATCACTGAACTTCTGAGAGAAGCGAATATATAAGAATATAACATGGGCAAAATGATTTTGGTCAGGATCTTAAATCTGTTTTTTGAATACAGAGACACCATTTCAATAATGCTTGTATCAAGTTCTTTAAGCCCTTCCCAAATGTTTATCATAAAATGCGGTGCAGTTGTCGTTGTAACGATGAGAATAGGCGTCGTATCAGAAAGCCCGAACCACAGAACGAACAGCAATGCCCAGCAGACATTCGGGATCGACTGAAAAACAGGATACAAAACGTTTCTGACAAAGGTATCAAGGAATGAAAAGTATCTCGTAACAATAGCTGATACAGTTCCTATCCCTGCTCCTATCACCAGCCCTATGACGACACGATAAGTTGATGCCCAAATATGCGGCCAGCTTGATTTCAATGTTATTATGGACCAAAACGACTTCAAGGCAACGATCGGGCCGGGAAAAAGGATCGAATTGTATTCATAAGCAACGATTTGCCAAATGGCAAGAAACAATGCCACAGCTATGACCGTCTGTACTTTTTTGTTCTTAAAAAACAGTCCTATTGTTTTCATATATTCATGAATAAAAATTTTAGAAATGTTATCAATTAGCCAAAAAAAAAGTATTGAGACCGACAGTCCCATTACAAGGCAAAAACCTGTTTTTATAATTATCGATAACTTACATATAGGGGTGATGTATGAAATTGTCGATCAGCAAAAAAATTGCATACAGCTTTGTATGCGTTCTTTTTCTCATGACCACAGTTCTGGCAAGTTGCTCCAACGGCAACAAGGAAAAGCCAACCATTCAGCTGGGATGTGCCACAGGATCAAGCAGCTGGATTGCAACTTATGCAATCCGGGAAGGCATTGTCACATCAGATAAGGTGGATCTTGAAATAGTAATGTCTTCTGAATGTGATGAGCTTCTTATCGCAGGAAGTTTCCCCATCGGCGCAATTTCAACAGCTACACTGGCAATTGCTAATAATGCAAATCCCGGAAAATTACAGGTTATCAGCACATTCATGACCGGACAGGGCTCAGAGGAAGCAAGAGGCGTTAATCTTCTGTTTGCCAAGGCTGACAGCAACATCAAGACTGCCGCTGATATCAAAGGAAAAATCGTTGGGGTACCTTCACTAACCAGCAGCACAACCTGCATTTTCCTTGCCCTTCTCAAGAAATACTACGGAATCAATGAAGAT